>JAEEGF010993463.1_pt1 | contig 10022 bp, 9 predicted proteins | sample 9134171 | NCBI WGS metagenome assembly JAEEGF01 (sample SAMN16246542, study PRJNA631951) | gut metagenome | biome: gut microbiome; feature: rumen; material: AP-attached | host: Bos | place: Iran: Karaj | collected 2018-10 | reverse complement strand
TCGAACTCCGACGGTTCGGCGATGCTTCCCAAATCCCCTGTGCAGACGACGACGTCCGGATGGACCTTCTCCACCAACGGCAGCAACCGTTCAACGGTTCCATAGTCCTGACGCGAACGACGGCGGACATGTTGTGTGAACACGCCCAAGACACGCTTGTCCAACAGCCAGCCGAAACCAGCTGGCCAATTTCCAAGATGCATGTCCGACAAATGCAATATTCTCACGGTTTCCGCGTCTCCGCTAAGCTTCATTTTACATCCAATCTAAAAAAATACCATCAAAACAACGGAGTTCAAGTTCCTTTCATAAGACATCTGCCCGCTTGATGCTATAGTATTCATGTCATTTCACGTCAAAACCGCCATTTACCATCCATCGCGGCGTCATCCGCCGTGATTTTCGTCATCCATGAAAACCCTCATCACAGCCCGAACCGTCATCCGTCCATGGTATCTCTCGGACGCCGATGACTTCTTCGAATACGCCTCCACGCCCGATGTTGGCCCAAACGCCGGTTGGGAGCCGCATCGTACGCGTTCGGACAGCCTCAATGTCATCAAAAACTACTTTCAGAGAACATATTACCACTGGGCCATCGTCTTGCCGGACTTGAATAAAGTTATCGGTGGAATCGGCCTCACGCAAGATCCGAAACGCTCCTTCCCGCAGGCCAAGGCACTTGGATACTCCATGTCAAAAGATTTCTGGGGACACGGCTATATGACGGAAGCCGCGCAGGCTGTCATATCCTTCGGATTCAAAGACCTTAACGCACAGCTCATCTCCGCATACCACTACTCCTTCAACGAACGTTCCAAACGCGTCATCGAAAAATGCGGCTTCACCTACGAAGGAAGACTCCGCCTCTGCAGCCAGCCATACATGGGCGTCCTCCATGACGACTGCTGCTATTCCATGACGCGCGACGAATTTAAAAAACTATATCTTTGATTGTTCTTACGACAATATTTCCTCCAATATGAAAGAAAAGTCCATCATCGCGGCTATCGCCGCCATTGTTCTTGCAACCGCCTTGTTGCTGATGCCGCCAGGTTTGACATCACGCATCGCCAGTCTCGTCCGCATCATCACGCATCCCGCCTTGGCATGGTCGGACTGGACTGCGCGTATCTCTTTGGCGACTATTGGCAACGGCTCCCCCGTGCCAGAGCAGGAAAAAATCACTCAACTTCAATATGAACTCGCCGTCACACAGACAGAACTTACCAACGCCTGGGCGCTATACTCGTCCGCCCTACTTGAAAACCGTTTTCTGAAAGACCGCCTACGTCTCGTCTATGACGATAGCGTCTTCACCTTAACGCTCTGCAAAGTCATGAAACGAGATCCCATTTCCAGCTACTATGACACAATCATCATCAACGGCGGCTTCAAGACGGGTCTGAAAGTCGGCCAAATCGTCCTGTCCATACCGCCATCTCCCAAAACAGGAGAACAACGAGAACCTCCATCCCTGCTCGGTATTATACGCGATGTCTCACGTGACTCCGCAATCGTCACGCTGACAACTGCCGCCGACTTCTCGATCGCCTGCCGTATTCCCGAACGGAATGTCACAGGCCTTATTACGGGACGCGTCAATTCCAACCAAACTGGCCCCGCCATTAGCATTCCCCCCGGAAATCTTCTCATGAGTCATCCCACGGAACCGCCCGCCGATCCCGTGCAAGTCGGAGATAAAGTCTATACCAGCGCATTAGGTGACAATTCCGAAAGCGTGGATAACATCTACGTTGGAACAGTCGATGAAATCAGTACCAGTGAAATCGGAGCCCCTGTCCTTCATATCCGCCCCGCTGTCACCAATGAACAATTGAACTATGTTTTAGTCGCATTGAAAACTACTCCCGAAGAAGCCAAGAAAAAACAGCAGCAACAGCAACAACAGCAACAATAGTAAAGTCCCCCCTATCATGCAATCCATGCCAGACAAACCAAGACTCATCGAAATCGAGATTCATTTCAACCCGAAACTGATTCTCGAATACATGACTTCGCGTCACGGTTTCTGGCGGCATGTCTCCTTCATTATTATAACTTTATTTTGGATTTCCGCCGCCTTCGGACTCCAGCTTGCATTGCCTGATGTTTTCCCCGCATGGCCATGGCTTCCCGCCGCATGGGGAACTGCCTATATTGCCACAAGACGCGGTCCCATCTGCGCAATGGCGTCCGCCTTCGCAATCGGAATCGCCATGGACGCCATCTGCTTCCATCCGCTCGGGCCGTCCTCCATCATTCTCATCATCGTTGCATTGGTCGTCAGACTCATTTCCGACAAACTTCCATGGCAACAATATTTCCGTTTCAATACGCTACTCTTATCCATCGCTTCAACAGCTATTTACGTCATCGGAAAGACTTTCTTCTGCCGTCAGTCCGCCACGTTGGAGACTGATATTGCCCTGTTGCCGAAATTCCTTCTCGGCGGTATCTTGCTGAGCCTCCCAATTTGCTTTCTCACATTCTCGGTCAAAGATATCCTCGAAGGATTCCTCTTTCCATCAGTTGAAGCGACTGGCCAACCTGCGGAGAAATGACCATGGCGGGTTCCAACTACCTATCGCAATGCCGTATTCTCCGACTAGCCGTCTGCGCCGTCATTCTCGCGTTGATCGCCTATATTGGCTGGTTGCAACTCGCTGAAAACGAAGAAATGAACCACTGGAGCGAACGCCAGCAGAAAAGACTGAACTATGTTCCCGGCAAACGTGGTGCCATCGTCGACCGCAATGGCGTCCCGCTGAACTATGATACTGCGACGTATTCCATCGCCATCCATATAGAACGATTGCGCGATCCTCGGGATACAATGAGCGCTACCGTCAACAAAGTATCAGCGGCCGTTGCCGAACTCGCAACCATGCTCGGGCCAGACGCTTACCGCACACGCCCCACAACGCAAGCCATTGTCCGTCATGTCAAACAATCCGCTCCCCTGCCGCTCGTCCTCTGGCGGAATCCCTCGGAGGAAATGCTTGCCAAATTCGCACTTCAGCGGCATCTTTTTCCCGCAGCGGATCTCATCCTTTCATGGAAACGCGTCTATACCCATGAAACCGTCGCCACACAAATCAGAGGCTATGGCGCTCCGGACAAACCCGCCACGGCGGACTCCGCCTTGCGGCAGTTCAATTTTCAAGAGTTCGTTGGACAAACTGGCATTGAACTCGCATGCAATGATAAGTTACGCGGTACGAATGGATACCAACTTTTCCAAACCGACGTTTTCACCTACTGGCATGAAACAGTCGAAACCAAAAAAGCCATGCCCGGACAAGATGTCGCATTGACGATCGATGTAAAATTGCAACAAGCCGCAGAGGAAATCTTTAGCAACCAAGGCCTTAAAGGAGCGTTGGTCATCATGGATGCTGTGAATGGAGAAGTTTACGTCATGGCCTCTGTGCCATCCCATCATCTTCCGCTCCGCAAGGAAGATCTCAAGCAACGTGGCGTCATGTCCAACCGTGCCTTGGCGGGTTACTATCCGCCAGGCTCCACCATCAAGCCGTTGATCGCCATCGCGGCCTTGCAACAAGGCATCGTGACACCATATGAGTATTTGTACTGCCCGGGCTTCTTCCAATTGACGGAGAAAAAACGAATTGGTTGTACAGCAAAATTCGGCCATGGCGAATTGACCATCATTCCTGCGTTAGCCTGCTCATGCAACACCTATTTCTGCCAGCTTGGAAGTCATCTTGACTATGCTAAATTTGCTGAACTTGCCTCTTTCATCGGTCTTGGCAAACGATTGAACACACTTCTTTGGCGAGACGAAGCCGCCGGCATCGCCTTCACGCCAGACTGGGTGCGAGCACAACGCAGACGTGATCCACACTGGCATCCAGGAGATGCCGCCAACGCCGCCATCGGACAGGGCGATTGGATCGTCACGCCGCTCCAAATGGCCGTCTATGCCTGCGCCATCACGACCGGCCGTGTCTTCACCCCTAAATTTGTCATTTCGGACGACGACGCACTCGTCAACACCGTCTCATGGCCCGATGAAATCTGGGCCCCCGTGAAAGACGGTCTTCTGGACTGCGTCATCGCCCCACGCGGAACTGGCAAAGAATTGCGAATCAAAGGAATAGATGTTCTCGGCAAGACTGGAACGGCAGAGCACAACAAGAACGCTCCCCCGCATGCATGGACATTTGCCGCCCTCCCCGCCTTCAATCCGCGCTTCGTCGGCGTCTGCGTCGTAGAGGAAGGTGGCGGCGGCGGCAAAGTCGCCGCGCCAATCCTCCATGACATTCTTGTGCAAGTCATTGACACCTATCTCCCCACGACGTTTCCCGAAGGGGAATGACATCGTCGATGCAGGCAAAATTGCAAATCTCCCCTGATTTTATAGAGTTTCATGGATAAATGAATTTTTTCAGGCAGATCCACCGCCTGCTTAGCTTGTTTGCTCTATCTGAAAGCAATGGTTTACCTTACGTAAAATAAACCAACGGGCAAGAACTATATCAAATGAAAAAAGTTTTTTATCATTTGCTTTCCAACAACAATAATGTTATTATTTTAACGTTTCTTTAAAGAGAGAAAATCAACTGGAGCAGTTCTGAATCAAACGACAGAACAACGTTTCAGGCATGTAAAGATAAAAAGGAAGCATTGATTTGTGTATTGATCGGCGCGTCGGGATTCGTCATGGAAACGAATCTTGTCATTGGAAATTGTCAGAAAAACACCAGAAAAAAGGGAGTTTTGGGATGAAGCGGTTGATGCAGTTGCTGATTGGTCTTTCATTAGTTTGGACGATTGCATGTCATGGCGCGGATGTGTTGCGCTTCCGCGGCGAAAATTCACAGGGAATCTTCAATGAAACAGGCTTGCTGAAGAGCTGGCCGGAAGAAGGCTTGACGCCGTTGTGGACGTATACGGGGCTGGGCGTTGGTTGGAGCAGCGTGTCGAAAGTCGGCAATCGCCTCTTCACTACTGGCACGGATGCGGAAGACAAGTCACGTGAAATCACGGTCTGCCTGGATTTGAATGGCAAAAAGCTCTGGCAAACGGTCGTAGGAAAAGTATGGCAACGCGCATATCAAGGCGCGCGCTGCACGCCGACGTTTGTGCCGAAAGGCGTCGCAGGCGAAGACTGTGTTCTGGTGCTTTCCGGTGGTGGTGACATCTTCTGCCTGAATGCGGCAGACGGCAAAGTACTCTGGCAGAAGGACATCGCTTCGACTTACCAGTCCCGTTTCGGACATTGGGGCATGGCGGAATCGCCTGTTGTCAAAGACGGAAATGTCTTCGTGGTGGCTGGCGGCGGCAAGGCGCTTGTCGTGGCATTGAAAATCGCCGACGGATCTGTCGTCTGGGAATCCAAGCCCAATCATGATCATTGCGCATACGTGACTCCCGCCCTGCTCGGTGATCAGCTGATCGTCATGACCGCCACCAAAGTGAATGGTATCGATACGAAAACCGGTGAAATGCTTTGGGAAAGCAAATACAGCGACATGGCGGGGCAAGTCCGTTGGGGCGGCATCAACTGCAATCCTCCCTTCGTCAAAGGCAACCGTTTCTTCGTGACGGCCGGCTACAACCAAGGTGGTGTGATGTATGAGTTAAATCCCGATGGCAAAGGCGTCAAGGTCGTATGGGCCAGCAAGGTGTTGGATCCTCATCATGACGGCGTTGTGGAAGTCAATGGCAAGCTCTATGGTTCCAACTGGGAGAACAACAACTCCGGCAAATGGGTCTGCATGGATTGGGACACGGGTAATGTCGTCTATGAGCAGAATTGGGAAAATCTGGGCAAAGGCAGCATCCTATACGCAGATGGCATGCTTTACATGTATGAAGAGCGCCGTGGGACGGTCGGTCTCGCGAAGCCTGGAGACAAACTGGACGTTGTCAGCAAGTTCCCAATCCGCTATGGAACAAAAGAGCATTGGGCGCATCCGACAATCAGCGACGGTATCCTCTACATACGTCGTGGCGACGCTTTGGCGGCGTTTGACATTCGTGCAAAATAGAGCGGACAAAAGCCGCCATGGCGTTTCACCATGGCGGCTTTTATGTTAAGAATTGTTTTTGATTAAGGCGAACAAGTGAAGCAACGTGAGTTTTTAGGAGAATTCACCGGTACGTTTTTGATGGTTCTGTTTGGCACGGGATCTGTCGCAGTCGATACCTTATTCGGCGCCCACAGAAGTCTTGGCGTGATTGCGCTCATCTGGGGGGTGGGCGTGACGCTGTCGATTTATCTGACACGCCATTTGTCCTGTGCGCATTTGAACCCTGCCGTGTCACTGGCGATGGCGACAAGCGGTCGCATGACATGGCGAAAAGTGCCGTATTACCTAATCGCCCAGTTTCTAGGTGCTTTTCTGGCTGGTTGGATCATCTATCTTCTGTTTTCATCAGCCATTGCCGATTTTGAGGCTACTCACCATATTGTACGCGGAACTCCTGAATCAGTTGCGACGGCACGTATGTTCGGAGAGTTTTACGACACAAAAATCGTCTCGTTGCCATTAGCGATTTTCGGCGAGGCATTTGGAACGTTTATTTTGGTTGTCATGATCTTTGCCTTGACGGAAGGATGCAATGTCGGCAGACCATCGGACACCATGGCCCCAGTTTTCATTGGTCTGACCGTTTCATCAGCCATCTGCCTGATAGCGCCATTGACACAGGCGGGCTTCAATCCCGCACGAGATTTCAGTCCGCGTATGGTCGCAGCCATCATGGGCTGGGGACGCAATGCCCTACCAGATGCCTGCGGCGGTTTCTTCTGGGTCTATATGCTTGGCCCATGTCTGGGCGCCGAAGTGGCGACGTTTTTGTTTGTGAAAGTCTTGGAACCGCTTATGAATAAAAAAACGAACGATGATTGCTGCTGCGGGAAACAGGATAACGTGTGCACATGCGGAAGCAGCAACAAGGAGGGGAAATAATGAAGAAGACGAAACTGTTATTAATAGGCGGATTTCTGGCGGCCGGCAAGACGACCATGCTATGGGAGACAGCCCGTGCCTTGGCTAAACGGAACTACAAAGTCGGTCTGATTACAAATGACCAGGCCCCCGATTTGGTTGACACAGCGTTTCTTACGAAAACAGGCGCAGGCGTCCGGGAAGTCTCCGGCAGTTGTTTCTGCTGTAATTTCCCCGGCTTCGCTAGTGCCATCGCCTCTTTGACAGACGCAGGAGCGGATTTCATCGTGGCGGAACCTGTCGGTAGTTGCACAGACTTGTCTGCGACAATTTTACAACCAATTAAAGACAAATATCCCGAATGGGAATTGCTGCCGTTGGTTGTTTTGGTGGAACATGCCCGCATGCAAGAAGCCTTGGGCATCACCGAAGGGCTGACGCATCCCGATGCATTGTATATCATTGAACGCCAGATGTCTGAGGCGGATTTCATCGTCTTGAACAAAACCGACCTGTTGAGCGAAAAAGAATTGAAGGACGATTTGGAAATCTTGCGGAAACGCTTCCCCGATACCCCAGTTATGGCCATTTCGGCTTTGAACGGCACAGGCGTAAATGATGTGTTAGATGATGTCTTAAAGACAACGGATAAAGCCGGAAAACGCCTGACAGACGTTGATTATGATCGTTATGCAAACGGCGAAGCCGTCCTTGGATGGTTGAACGCCGCCATGGACTTGCGTGGCAAGACGGAATGGCATGCCTTTGCAGAAAATCTGCTCAATGCTCTCCGGCAGGCATTTGCAGAAAAGAATGCGGAAATCGGCCATGTCAAACTGATTCTTCTCGATGGTGAAAAAAGCATCATAGGAAACATCGGAAAACTCGCAGATTCAGCGAGTTGCCGTGGCGAAATGGAATTGTATGCACCACATGTCACGTTGATTCTCAACGCACGTGTACAAATGCCACGCGAGAAGTTGGAGGAAACGGTTCATGCGGTAGTGGCGAAACTGGCGAAAGAAGCGGACGTGTTTGTCGGTTATGACACGGAACTGTGTCTGACGCCTGGACGTCCTAATCCGACGTATCACTACAATCAAGTGATTTAAAGGCAATACGTTTTGATGATTGATATTTATATAAAAAATAACCAAACATGACGGGGCAAGTAGGAGACAATATGAAAAAATCATACATCCTTTGCGCCTGCCATTACTACCGCCGCATTCCATCGGTCAAAGTGCAGGCGATTTATTCCGCCTGCCTTGCGGCCGGCGTGGACTGCACGGTCGTGCCTGACTTATGCCGTATCAGTGCCAAACATGAGCCGCTCAATGCTGAAAGCACGATATTGGGTTGCCAGACTCGCGCTATCAAGACATTGATTGGACATGCCGCAGATTGGATGGACATCCGCTCGATGCCGACGGATGAACTTCTTGAAAAGCTTTCGCTTCCGAAGGAATTCCCATGGAAGGAATTACCAGAAGTCACATTGCCCGATAAATGGATTCCATGGTTTCCCGCCATTGACGCAACTCGCTGTGTCCAATGTGGTAAATGCATGGATTTCTGCATGTTCGGCGTTTATTCCAAACCAGATGGCAAGGTGACCGTAACGAGTCCAGAATCATGTAAGACGGACTGCCCCGCCTGTGCGCGCATCTGCCCTGCCAACGCGATCATCTTCGCAAAATCAGAAGAAGATCGGTTGAATGGTTCATTGGACGAACCAGTCAAACCGTCGGAAAACGACCAAGCCGCCTTGCGCGAGCGGTTGAAACACCGTCGTGTACCACGTCTGTTCAAGGAGGAATGACGACGATGAACCCGCTTGTTCCCCTGCGTATCATGCACGGCTGTTCATTCCGTTCCCAATGGAATCTCCTACGATTCTGTTGGAATGGCAATGGCGCTGTGCGAGCATTCGAACGTCGGTTAAAAAAGGGAGAGCCATTCTTTCCAGCCTTCATCATGATGTCCATTACGAACCGTTGCAATCTGCACTGCAAAGGCTGTTGGGTGGAACAGACAAAACCACCGATGATGTTGTCGCTGAAGCAGATGCAAGGCATTATCAATACGGCGCGAAAATACGATTCGCAATTTTTCGGACTACTAGGCGGCGAACCGCTCCTGCATCCGGATGTCATGACGTTGATTGAAAACAACCCGCAGGCCTATTTTCAATTGTTCACGAATGGAACGCTTTTGAGCGACGATATTTGTGCACGTTTTGCCAAATTAGGCAATGTCACGCTTATCATCAGCATTGAAGGCATGGAGACAGAATCACGGCTGCGTCGCGGCCGCGATGATGTGTTCGCCAAGTCGATAGCAGGCCTAGAGGCCGCTGTGAAAGCGAAGCTTTTCACTGGCGTGGCGGCCAGCATCAACCGTAACAACTACGATGAACTCGTCAGCACGGAGTATTTGGACTTTCTCGTGAAGAAAGGCGTCCACTACATCTGGTATTACATTTACCGTCCATGCGGAAGTTCGCCAGAACCAGAGCGGGCATTGGATGCGGAGCAAATCGTTAACCTACGGCGTTTCATCGTGGAGCAAAGGAGAACAGCGAAACTCATGATCATTGATGCCTATTGGGATGCGGACGGCAACGCCGTCTGCCCAGGCGCCATGGGACTCTCGCACCATATTGCGCCCAACGGCGCTGTCGAATTCTGCCCGATTGTCCAATCGACCGGTGACTATTTGAATGAAGACGCCTCTAACCTGGAGGAGATTTTCCAAAAGAATCCATATTTGGAACAGTTGCGTCAGTTTTCCGTGCAAAATGGACGGAATTGCCTACCGATGGAGGCTCCGCATGAATTAAAAGACTTCCTGTCTGAACGGAAAGCCATTGATTCCTCCAACCGCAATTATCCGCAAGAGCTGGCGGCGGCGGCCCCACTGCCCTGCCATCATGTTCCAGGGCAGGAACTTCCAGAAAAATCGCTGGCGTACCGTTGGGGTAAACGCCATTATTTCTTCGGCTTTGGAGCATACGGATGAGCGAACAGACGAACAAGCAACAAGTTCCGCAAGACTTGCAGACGCGCTGCGCCGTTCGCGACGCCGCACGAAGGCTGGTCG
>JAEEGF011466565.1_pt1 | contig 10023 bp, 8 predicted proteins | sample 9134171 | NCBI WGS metagenome assembly JAEEGF01 (sample SAMN16246542, study PRJNA631951) | gut metagenome | biome: gut microbiome; feature: rumen; material: AP-attached | host: Bos | place: Iran: Karaj | collected 2018-10 | reverse complement strand
ACATCCCGGTTACGTGATGCCCGTAGGCGTCTGGAACGTCAGGGAGAACGTGCGTGCGGCACTGAAGACCCGTCCGCTGAAGTTCGAGACGCTGGATGCCGCCAGGGATCATGTCAACACCGTCATGGACATCAAGAAGGAGACCTGGTATCAGGTATCGGGAGTCCTGACGGATTACAGGAAGCAGAGGAGGATCGAGGACTATCTCTGAGCAGACCACCTTCGACTTAATGATAGACCAGTTCGGCGACACCGGCGCCTGGGACGGTGTGTTCACGGCCATCGAATGCAAGAAGGCACTGTCGCCGTCCAGATTGCCAGGGCTCAACTTCGCCCTCAACCCCTACGGGGGATGCACACACGGCTGCGTATACTGCTACGCTCCCGAGGTCACCCACAGCGAATGGAAGGATTGGCGCGCCATACGCGTCAAAGTCAACATAGCCGAACGTCTGGCTAAGGAATTGAAGTGGGTGGACGGCACCATCGGTATCGGCACCGTAACTGATCCCTACATGGACCCGGCGAGGAGGTTCGAACTGACGAGACAGTGTCTGCAGATAATCGCCAGATCCGGAAAACCGATAGGGATCATGACCAAGTCCGACCTCGTCCTGAGGGACCTGGACATCATCTCGGGGATGAAGCATTCCGTGGGTGTGACGGTCACAACCGTCGACGATAGCGTGTCCAAGCGCACGGAACCCGGGGCCCCATTGCCCCAGAGACGTCTCGACGCCATCAGGAGGATGGTCGACGAGAGAATCAACGTATACCTGCTTGCAGGGCCGATCATGTCCACCTTGGAAGGTCACGAGAGGGAGTATGCCGATGCGATACTGGATACCGGCGTGAAGCGCGCTGTGATAGACAAGCTGAATCCGAGACCGCTTCTAACCGAAAGATTGGACCGCATGCACATCGGCGCTTCACCATCATCAGTGGACAGGATCAAGAGATACCTCACCGAAGGCGGGATCTCCGTGGAGGACGCCTTCCGATGAGGGGATGAAAGGGTTTACAGCATCTTCGAAAGGAAATCCTTCAGGCGCTGGTTCTGCGGATTGCCGAATATTTCGGAAGGAGGCCCCTCTTCCTTCACGATACCTTCATCTATGAATATGACGCGGTCAGCTATCTCCCTGGCGAATGCCATCTCATGGGTGACTATCATCATCGTCATGCCGGTCTTGGCCAGGTCCTTGATGAGACTGAGGACCTCACCCACCATCTCCGGATCGAGAGCGGATGTCGGTTCGTCGAAGAGCATGACATCGGGCTTCATCGCCAGCGCCCTTACTATCGCGACACGCTGCTGCTGTCCTCCCGAAAGTCTCTGAGGATGCATCTCCGCCTTGTCGGCCAGACCTATCCTCGTCAGGAGATCCATGGCCTTCTTCTCGGCATCCTGCTTCGACATCTTGCCGAGCTCCACGGGTGCCAGCATTATGTTCTTCTTGACCGTCATGTTCGGGAAGAGGTTGAACTGTTGGAACACCATCCCGATCTTCGATCTGAGCCGGTTCACGTCTACCTTCCTGTCGGTGGTTACCGTACCATCGAATCTGATGGTCCCTCCTGTAGGCTTCTCGAGGAGGTTGATGGAACGCAGGAAGGTGGACTTCCCGCATCCAGAAGGACCGATGATGGCCACCACCTCCCCTTCGTAGATCTTTGTGGTCAGGCCCTTCAGTACCTGGTTTTCCCCGAAGTGCTTCTCGAGGCCTTCGACCTCTATCAGGACTTTATCAGACCGCATTGGCTTTCAGCCTCCTTTCGAGTTTGCTGACCAGATAGGTCAGCACCATGACGATCATGAGATAGATGGCGGCAACGATGAGCAACGGTGCAACAGCATCGAAGGTCTGGGATCTGATGATGTCTCCCGCCCTCGTTAGATCGGTGATTCCGATGTAACCGCTGACGGAGGTCTCCTTGAGCAGAGCGATACCCTCGTTGCATAGGGCCGGAAGTATGTTCTTCAGTGCCTGGGGAAGTATGACCAGAACCATTGTGGATGTGAACGGGAGTCCGAGACTGAATCCTGCCTCCAACTGTCCCTTGGGGACCGCATTGATACCAGCACGGACAATTTCCGCCACATAAGCGGCCGAGTTTATACCGAATGCGATGGCCGCTATGATCACCGAATTCAGTGATGATGAAGCGAATATGATGAAGTAGATGATCATCAGCTGGACCACCACTGGCGTTCCGCGTATGATCGTGATATAGGTCTTGCACACTATGTTGAGGACTGTCAGTTTACCGAGCATGTCATGGATACTGCGTATGACCGCCATGATCACACCGAGTATGAGGCCTATCACCAAGGCCAGCAATGTGATGATGATTGTGTTCTTGAGACCGGTGGTGATGTATTTCCAGCGGTTCTTCTCGAAGAATGCGTTGTGGATGTCATCGATCAGATTGCCCTTCTCGTCGTCGGCAGGCTCCGCTGATCCTGCCGTGGAAAGGGAAGAGGGGCATACTGCCCCATTGTTTGTCGAAACTGCTTTGGACGCGGGTTGTCCGATTCGGCTGCTGAAGTCGTAAGGTTTCCTGTCCCCGTCGGCACCCTCGTAGTAGTCGATGATCTTGTTGATGGTGCCGTCTTCGGTGAGTTTCTTGATGGCGTCGTTGAACTCCTTCTGCAGTTCCGTGTTGCTCAGCTTGAAGATGAATCCGTAATCCTCCGCCTCCAGTCCGAGGTCGATCTCGGAGACCACGAGTCCCTCCTTCGCAGCGAACGACATCGCGGGTCCGTAATCCAGAACGATTGCGTCTACCTGGCCGTTCTTCAGTTTGAGAACAGCGGTGCTGTAGGTAGTCAAACGGTCGATCTGGGATTCGCTGAGGTTTTCGGTGACGTAGAGGTCACCGGTGGTCCCTGTCTGGACACCGACCTTGCTGAGTGCCTTGAGTGCGGTCTCGTCGGCGATCGCGTTCTTCGCGAGGACGACCTGCTTGGATTTGGTATACGCATCGCTGAAGAGGACGCTCTGCTTCCTCTCATCGTTGATGGTTATTCCGGAGGCTCCCACATCGTATTTTCCCGAAGAAACACCGGCAACGATGGAGTCGAATGCGACATTCTCGAACTTGGGCTTGTATCCGAGCTCATTACAGATGGCACGGATGATGTCCATGTCGATTCCAGCGTATTCGTCACCGTACATGTACTCGTAGTTCGGGAAATCAGGGCTGGTAGCGATGACAAGTTCCTTGTCGTCCTTATCCTTGTTCATTATGTAGAACGCTCCACCGACGCCTCCTGCCACCACAATGATGGCAATCGCGGCGATGGCAATGATTTTGGTACTTCCAGTCATTACCATGGTAATCGCGGTTCATACTATCTGGACGGTAATATATTTTCCAGGACAATTGTGTTCAGATTCAGACACACTGTATATAATCGTTCAAAAAGGTTAAACTATTGTCGCGATAAATTGGGAAAATTATCAGCCATGGATGACTGGATTGCCTTTGTCGATGAGCAGCAGATTGGGTTCCGCGAGCAGATCGTCCTCGAATCCGTTCACTGAGAACATACCGATCTTCACAACATATCCTCTCAATTCAGGCACCTTCCTTGCCCTGTCTATGAGGTCGTTGAGGTCCTCACGGTCGACTTTTTTGTCCCTGTAGAGGAAGCATCCTGCGACCAGTGCCCTCCTCTTTCCGGGATTGATGGCAACTATGTCGATGTCCGTATCCCTGTTCCAGTATCTCCCATGCTTGATCGGCAGGAAACCCAGATCGCCCGTCAGCGAGGGGACCATCTTCCTGCAGATGTCAGCGAAAACCCGGCGGATATGATCTTCCAGACCCGCTCCTATGTCAGATGCAGCGCCCTTCCGCTCACCCATGGACAGCTCGGAAAGATGCGGGTGGATGAAGCGCAGCCAGAATGCCGTATGGGCATCCGATATCGTGTACATCCCGCTCTTGCTCCTCTCCGGAAGATACTCGGTGGAGGGGACATCTCTGCGGACGGCACCGTTGTCCAGCAGTTTCTTCAGATATGAGTTGAGGGTTGTGGACGGTATGCCCAGATCCTCGGATATCTGTGTGATCCTGTTCCTGCCTTCGGCTATCGACCTCATTATCGACAGGTATACCGAAGGCCCCTTGACCTCCCCCTCCAGTGTCTCCAGGGGCCCGGTGAACCCGCGGTAATCGGGATCCATCATCGAATCTATGGCCCCCTCGGCCGAGAGTCCGTACATCTCCGCGATGAATCCAGGAACACCCCCGTGGAGCGAGTACAGCATCAACGCATCACTGTAGTCCATGTCACCCGCGACATCCTCGAATCCCAGCGATTCGAGCTCTATGGTTTTGGAAACGGCCCCGTACATGGGATTGTCCTGGTCGCTGCTGAGAGGCGATACGGCGGAGATGACCGAACTCGACAGGATGAGCATCACGTTGCTCTTCGACAGTACGGAATCCCAGGCACTCCGGAGCATGCCGAGGAATCCGTTCCCGAACTGCAGCATGTTCTGGAACTCGTCGATGACCAGTATCTTCTTGTTATTACTGTGGCCGGAGAAGCGTGAAAGTATGCCTTCCCACGAATCGGGACTGTTCCTCCAGCCGTACCTCCTGTCGACGGCGTCGTTGAACTCGCACATCGCCCTGCGTTCGTTCGTAGGTGTGGCGAGGAAGTAGACCGCATTCTTGTTCTCCAGGAACTCCCTGATGAGGCGGGTCTTGCCCATCCCCCTCCTACCGGATACGATCACAACGGATGAATCCTTCATGTATTCGTTCTCGAGGACCGATAGTTCGTACAGTCTGCCGACGAAAGGCATCATGTTTGGATTATTGATTATTTTTTATTTAATAATTACTTGAAAAATAATTTCATGTGTGCCAAAGATGTGATGAATTATTCAATAATCATGCAATTTTTGATGTGAATTTTGATATCAAAATCGGCCGTTTCCCGAGTTAAGGTGATATGTTTACACAAGCATTATATAGAAGCAGTAAATACACACCTCCAATAGAAAAGAGGTACTACTATGTACGGACCTGGATCAAACGGAAACCAGCCCATCATCGTACTCAAAGAGGGTACGCAGAGGAGCAAGGACAAGGAAGCACAGTTCAACAACATCGCAGCCGCCAAGGCTGTCGCGGACGCAGTAAGGTCCACCCTTGGACCCAAGGGAATGGACAAGATGCTGGTCGACACCGTCGGTGACGTCACCATCACCAACGACGGAGTCACCATCCTCAAGGAGATCGATGTTCAGCACCCCGCAGCGAAGATGGTCGTCGAGGTCGCCAAGACCCAGGACGACGAGTGCGGAGACGGAACCACCACCGCGGTCGTCCTCGCAGGAGAGCTGCTCAAGCAGTCCGAGACCCTCATCGACGCGAACGTCCACCCCACCGTCATCACCAACGGTTTCAAGATGGCGGCATCCAAGGCAGTCGAGATCCTCGACAACATCGCCGTCGATGTCACCAACGACAAGCTCCTCAAGCAGGTGTCCCTCACCGCTCTGACCGGAAAGTCCGTCGGAGGAGAGGGCGACATCCTGTCCGACCTCGTCGTCAAGTCCTGCAGGGCCGTCGAGAACAACGGCACCGTCGACACCGATGACATCATGATCACCAAGAAGGCCGGAGGAGTCGTCTCCGACACCTACATGATCGCCGGTCTCGTCATCGACAAGCAGAGGGTCCACCCCAGGATGCCCAAGCTCGTCAAGGACGCCAAGATCGCACTCATCACCACCCAGCTCGAGAACAAGAAGACCGAGGTCGACGCTCAGATCCAGATCACCGCGCCTTCCGCGATGCAGTCCTTCCTCGATCAGGAGGAGGCACACCTCAAGGACCTCGTCGACAAGATCAAGGCCGCAGGCGCCAACGTCGTCTTCTGCCAGAAGGGAGTCGATGACCTCGTCCAGCACTACATGGCCAAGGCAGGCATCCTGTGCTTCAGGAGGCTCAAGGAGTCCGACATGATCGCAATCTCCAAGGCAACCGGCGGAAAGCTCGTCGGAGAGCCCATGGAGATCAAGGCAGACGATCTCGGATTCGCAGCAAGCGTCGAGGAGAAGGAGGTCGGAGCAGACTCCATGTGCTTCATCACCGGATGCAAGAACCCCAAGGCGGTCTCCATCGTCATCCGCGGAGGAACCGACCACGTCCTTGACGAGGTCGAGAGGGCACTCAACGACGCAATCCGTGTCGTCGGAGTCGCGATCGAGGACGGAAAGGTCGTCGCAGGCGCAGGAGCACCCGAGATTGAGATCGAGCTCAAGCTGGCCAAGTACGCATCCTCCGTCGGAGGAAGGGAGCAGCTCGCCATCGAGGCATTCGCCAAGGCGATGGAGATCATCCCCTGGACCATCGCGGAGAACGCCGGTATCGACTCCATCGATTCCATCATCAAGCTCAAGTCCGCCCACGAGAAGGACAAGAAGAAGGGATGCTACTTCGGACTCGACCTCGACTCCGGAGAGGCAGTCGACATGCTCAAGAGGAATGTCGTCGAGCCCCTCAGGGTGAAGGTCCAGGCCATCAACTCCGCGGCAGAGGTCGCCAACATGATCCTCAGGATCGACGACGTCATCGCATCCCGCAGGGCACCCCCGATGAACCCCATGGCAGACCCCAACCTCGGCGGTCCCGGCATGAGCGGCGTCGGCGGAATGATGTAAACACGAAAACCGGAGGGTACACCCCTCCTTTCAAATTTTTATGATAATCAGCACAGGCGGCAGGACGGACACCGTCCAGTATTACACGCCGTGGCTTCTGAAACGTTTCGAGGAAGGGTTCGTATACACCCGCAACCCGATGTTCCCGCAGAACGTCACCCGTTACGAGCTCACGCCCGACAAGGTGGATTGCGTGGTGTTCTGTTCCAAGAACTACCGCCCCATACTCCCCAGGCTGCATGAGATAACCGACCGTTTCAGCACCTACTTCTTCTACACCATCACCGCCTACGGGAAGGACGTGGAACCCGGCGTACCCCCGATAGACGAGAGCATAGAGGCCCTCAGGGAACTGAGCTCCCTTGTCGGGAAGGGGAGGCTCGCATGGCGCTACGACCCCGTGCTCCTCACGGAGAAGTACACAGTGCAGCGCCATCTGGACACCTTCGAGTACATGGCATCTCGCATCGCCCCGTACGTGAGCAGGTGCATCTTCAGCTTCGTCGAGATCTACAGGAAGGTGGACAAGAACATGCCCGAGATCATCCCGATGTCCGATGACGACATGAGGACCATAGCCTCAGGCCTCGGTTCCATAGCCAAGAAGTACAATCTGCCCATCCAGACATGCGGCACTTCCGGGGATTTCACCGAATACGGCATCGATAGGTCGGGATGCATGACACTGGACATCCTGGGCGAGGCGAACGGCCTCACGTTCAGGAGACTGAAGCACAAGGGGATGCGTAAGGGATGCGGATGCATGGAGAGCAGGGACATCGGCACGTACGATTCCTGCCCCAACGGATGCAGGTACTGCTACGCTAACACCGACATGCGCCGCGTGGCGAAGAACCATGCCCTCCACGATCCGGATTCCCCGCTGCTGATAGGACATCTCGAGGAAGGCGACAGGGTCACCCAGGGGATCCAGGATTCGTTCCTCGCGCACGGCCGCCAATCGAGATTGTTCTGAGGAAATCGACACGGTTAAATTGCAAAAATACCGTGCGCATCCATACCTGGAAATGGCGCTGTAACGGCCATCTACGGGATAGAAGGATGATTCAATGGACAGCAATGTACGCCCGGATTCGATGGAACGCATCACCACGCCCGCACTCGCCGATGCATTCATCAGCGAACAGGTCGACGCACTCAGGAAACAGATCGGGGACGGAAAGGTCCTCCTCGCGCTTTCGGGAGGAGTGGATTCCTCCGTCGTCGCGGCACTTCTGATCAAGGCGATCGGAAAGAACCTCACATGCGTCCACGTCAACCACGGACTCCTCCGCAAGGGAGAGGCCGAGCAGGTCATCGACGTGTTCCGCAACCAGATGAAGGCCAACCTCGTCTACGTGGATGCGACAGACCGCTTCCTGGACAAGCTCGCAGGCGTTTCGGATCCCGAGCAGAAGAGGAAGATCATCGGTGCAGAGTTCATCAACGTCTTCGAGGAGGAGGCCAAGAAGATCGAGGGAGTCAAGTTCCTCGGTCAGGGTACCATCTATCCCGACATCCTCGAGAGCCACGGCGTCAAGGCCCACCACAACGTCGGGGGACTGCCCGAGAAGTTCGGATTCGAGCTCGTGGAGCCCGTCAAGCTGCTGTTCAAGGACGAGGTACGTGTGGTCGGTAAACAGCTCGGACTGCCCGACAGCATGGTCTTCCGCCAGCCCTTCCCCGGACCCGGACTCGGCGTACGCTGTACCGGCGCCATCACCCGCGACCGTCTTGAAGCGGTCCGCGAATCCGATGCCATCCTGCGCGAGGAGTTCGCCAAGGCAGGACTCGAGGGCAAGGTCTGGCAGTACTTCACCGTCGTCCCCGACTACCGCTCCACCGGCGTCAAGGACGGCAAGCGCCTCTGGGACTGGCCGGTCATCATCCGTGCGGTCAACACCAAGGACGCCATGACGGCAACCGTGGAAGAGGTCCCGTGGCCGCTGCTCAACAAGATCGTGCAGCGCATCCTCGCGGAGGTCAAGGGAGTCAACCGTGTACTCTACGACCTCTCGCCCAAGCCCTGCGCCACCATCGAGTGGGAGTGAACCCCTTACCGGCCCGACGGCCGGTCCTCAAACGTTTTCTTTCTCTGTTATTTTTCATCGATCGTCCGTGTTTCCTGTCAGACGACCTGTTCAGCATTGGATATCCAACGTCATCTGGACCCCTCTATTTCCACTGAAAAGTTAAGTTGATTACTTTACCGATTCAATCATTTTTGGCGGTAAACGTTATATCTCCCAGCCAATATATTGCGCATAATTAACGTAACTGCTTAACTTAAACCGAAATAACGTTAATTTTGTTGTAATCATCTGATAAAAATTAAGGTCTGACGAATGTCAGACATTTTAAATAGGAGAAAGTCCGATATTTCATATCGGGGAGGGGAAACGGTTGAGAGCCGCGCTGTACGTCAGAGTATCTACCGATGAGCAGGCTATCGACGGTTTCTCTTTGGATGCACAATTGAACAAACTGAAGAGCTACTGCGTTCTTCAGGAATGGGAAATTGCTGAGGTATACCGCGAAGAAGGCCAGTCCGGTCGCGGTACCGATCGTCCACAGTACAAGCGGATGATGAGTGAGTCCGACAAATGGGATGTGATCCTCGTCTACAAGCTGGACAGGATCCACAGAAACAGCATGAACTTCGCCGAGATGCTGAAGACCCTTCAGGATCAGGGGAAGGAGTTCTGTTCTGTGCAGGACCGCTTTGACACGAGTACAGCCGTAGGGCGCTTCGCCAGGGATGTGACGGAGCGCATCGCTCAACTGGAGAGTGAACAGACTGGAGAGAGAGTGAAACAGGCTATGGATATCAAGAGAGCAATGGGAGGAATCGTATCCAGACTACCGTTTGGATACAAGATCGAGAACGGTCAGGCTACCGTGGACCCTGACGAGTCCTATACGGTACGCGCCATATTCAAGATGAAGGACCGCGGATTCAGCGACTCGGACATCGCGTCCTATCTGGACAGGGCCAACGTCCCTACCAGCAACGGAAAGCGCTGGAGCAGGTCCACCATCTACAACATCTGCGTCAACCCGAAATACGCGGGTTACGACGTCCGCGGAGGAATATTCATTCAGAGTAACATCCCCGCGATCGTCGAGAGGGAACTCTACGAGAACATCAACGGTCCCATCGGCGACAGGATCAAGCACAGATGAGTGCTGACGGCAGATTAAGGGCGGCCCTGTATGCCAGGGTATCGACCGACGAGCAGGCGGCAGAGGGTTACTCCCTCGCTGCCCAGCTCGAGAAACTGCGCGCATACTGCGACATCAACGATTACGAGGTCGTCGGCGAGTACGTCGACGACGG
>JAEEGF012502674.1_pt1 | contig 10024 bp, 6 predicted proteins | sample 9134171 | NCBI WGS metagenome assembly JAEEGF01 (sample SAMN16246542, study PRJNA631951) | gut metagenome | biome: gut microbiome; feature: rumen; material: AP-attached | host: Bos | place: Iran: Karaj | collected 2018-10 | reverse complement strand
CCATGGGAATGGAGCGGACATAGACCTCGAGCGTGCAAATCTCCCGGCCGCCGGCGGCACCCACAGCATCGTAGACGGCCTTGCGGATCGCCTCGGTCTTTTCGGCCGCACAGTAGATTTCAAAGCCGTTCTCGCCGGTAAAGCCCGAACGGTGGACATAGACGGGGATGCCGCCGATGGCGTTTGCCGCCACGGAGAAGCGCTTCATACCGGATACCGGCGTATCGAGCAGTTTTTCCATTGCGGCGGGGGATTGCGGCCCCTGAACGGCGTACATGTCCCATTCGTAGGTGATCAGGCGGGTCTGCACGTCCTTTCCTTCCGCATGCGCCGCGATCCACGGGATCAGGCGGGGACCGTAGAGCGTCGAGACCCAGTAAACGCCGTCATCCATGTGCATGACGATGACGTCATCTATGATTTCGCCCTTTTCGTCCAGCATCGTGGTATATTTCGTCCTGCCGGGGATCACTTTTCCGATATTGCCGACATAGATTTTCTCCAGGACTTCCAGTGCGTTGGCCCCCTTGATCTCCACCAGATCATGGGTCCATCTGTACCAGCCTACCGATTTGCGGATCGTTTCGGCGTCAAGACGCGCAATCTTGTCTTCCCTAAATAACATCGCGATCCTCCTCTCAGACCATCCGGGAATCTTCCCGGCGTATGACCTTGATGATCATGTCCTCATCGTCCCGGCCGTCGATCACGCAGGACCATTCCGGGGAGACCAGGGTCTTCGCCGCGCCGTTCCACTGAGCCTCATAGGCATCCACCAGTTCGTCCAGAGGCGCCATCTCGTAGCGGGCGGTGAAGTCCTCGGTCTTCAGCCTCAGCCACGTCTCATCCTCTGTCCAGCGCTCGACCGCGTAGGGGACCTGCTGCACATCCAGCATATACATGATGTAGGATCCCAGAAGGCGGCCGTCGTTGTCGTCCACCCAGTGCGGCACGCCCAAATGCTGACGCAGGCCTTCCTTTGCAAACGGCTCGATGAACTGGTTCTTGCCAGCCGTGGCAAAGACGATGCGGAAGACCCGCAGGAATTCGTCGTCATCCGGCGCCATGTCCCGGATCGCCATCATGGGAAACTGGACAGACCAGACCCAGCCCATCTGGGAAACCCAATGGTACGCGCTCTCCAGAGAGGTTTCCTCTCCGAACGCCTGTGTATACTGCCCGTTGCGCAGGCATTGGCCTTCTTTCACCATACGCTCGCGCGGCGTATCGTGAATCGGGTCCACCGGCTGCTGCATGTGTTCCAGCCATTCCTGTTTGGGCAGGCCGTATTTGTCGCGGCGCTCTGCCACCACGCGGCAGTGCTTGTTGCCGCAGCCTCTGGCCTGACACATGTTGAGAGCAACCTCGTTTTCCGTGCCGTTGGAGGACGCCAGGTCGAAGTTGGCGGTAAACATGCTGGTGGTCATGTTGCACAGTTCGCTGCCTACGATGTCCCAGGGGCAGGTATCCAGTTCCTTCTCCACCCGATTCCGGGTAAACTGGATGACGCGCCCGGCCATGTTCTCCCACTCGTCGCCCGAATCGCCTGTGATGCCTCCCAGCCAGCTTGATTTTTCACACAGTTCCGGAATATTGAACGCCTCATAGAGGGACGCGTTGACGTAGTCCTTCTGTTCCTCCGGCGTGCCGGCGACGGCCATGTTCATCATGTTGGCGATCTCGCAGATCGCTTCCGTCCGCTTTTCCCAGCTGGGTTCAAAGATGCGCATCACCTGAAAGAGGTTTGCGCACACCGCCGCGATCTGGCGGTTGACCTGCGTATAGGCCTCTTCCTCGGTAATGAGCTTGCCCCAGGCCGTCCTGAAGCATTTCGCGGTTCCCAGTTTTTCCTTGAGCATAACATCCTCCTTTTCAGAATCCTTGCAAGTTTATTATACAAACGCGGCGCCGCTTTGCACACTCTGCAAACCATAGGTTCTTTTTCCGCGATAACCGTTATTTTTAACGGTCTCTTTTTCCTTTTATCCCACGGAAAATTCCAGAAAGCATCAAACAAACCAACATGAATCACGGTTCGTTCTTGACAACAACCGACGCGGAACTGTACAGTATTGGAAAAGGAAACCGGGAGGATTTGGAATGCGGCTCAATACGGATATCATCTACCACAATCTGAAGGATGTGCTGGACGTTTCTATTTACGGGATGTGCGAGACCGAGCTGTCTCTGTATCGACCAGAGTTCTATCTGGACAAAACATCCCGTTTCCTGGAAAACCACGTCTATGTCTGCAGCGCGGATCATCTCCCAGACGATCCCGTCATCGAGGAGAATGTGCTGCTGATCTGCCTCGGGGAAGCCCCTCAGCGCGAGAAGTTCGAGGAGCGCTGCGGAATCCTGTCGGTTTCCGGCAGGGAGGATATCTTCCGGGTATTCAACATCGTCCAGGATATTTTCAACAAATATGAGGCATGGGAAGCCGAGCTCAGTCAGATCCTCAGGCGGAACGCCTCGCTGCAGGAGCTGCTCGAGTGCAGCCGGTGGATCTTCGATAACCCCATGCTGCTGATCGGTGCGGATTTCAGCTATCTTGCGTATACGGAGCGCGATTATCTGCAGAAACAGCTGGGCATCCGTCTGGACAGCCCGACCTTTGATCCGAATCTGTTGGATACGTTCCTGTCGCTTCACGAACTCGCGACGGACAGCAGAGAGCCTCTGCTGCTGACCCTCATGGAGCGGACCACACTGTCGGTGAACCTGTTTGACGTAGACGTTTTTCTCGGATGCATCACGGTATTCGGCGAATACCGCGATTTCCGGTCCTCCGATATTCAGCTGTGCCAGTTTCTTGCGGAGAACATCCGGCAGGCGTTTCTGCTCAAGCCACATCTGGCAGGCGACCGGTCCTCCCTGCGTACGGTCTTACAGTACCTCATCAGCGGACAGCCCCTGCGTTCGGAACAGCGCAATGCGCTGACCCGGTACGGGAATCACGGGGATCTGGTCTGTATCGCGTTCCGTTCCGCAACGGATTCGACACCGCTGCCCAGCGGATACGTTTCTTCCCTGATCGAGGAGCAGTTCAGGGACGCTCTGGCATTTGAGTACAACGGCGGAATCGCCGCCGTCATCCCGGCGAAGCAGTGCCCGGAAGCAAAGCTGACACCCCTTCTCCAGAAGCTGCGCCTGATCTGCGGAATCTCCCGGCCTTTCCAGAATCTGCAGGAGTCCGTCTTTGCCTATTATCAGGCGTCCTCCGCGCTGGAGATCGGTGCCGGAACCGCCCCCGGCAGGTGTCTTCATCCCTTTGAGAACTGCATTCTCCCGCTGCTGCTGAGAAATGCGACGGCCGATATTCCGGCACGGTATTTTTATTCCGACGGTCTGTCCCGCCTGGCTGCCCACGATGAGTCAGCCCCGGTATCTTATCTCGATACGCTGAAATGCTATCTGGACAGTAACATGTCCATCGCGGAGACAGCGCGGAAAATGAATCTGCACCGCTCCAGTCTGATCGACCGGCTGAACCGGATCACGCAGATTCTAAACTGCGATCTTTCAGACCCACTTTGGCGTCTGACCGTACAGATCGTTCTGTCCGCCGAGCGGCAGCAGGCGAAAAGCAGGCCTGCCGCGAGTCTGCCGGACACAGTCTGATCTTTTCCTTTCAGGAAGTGAAAACCCATTAAGCAAAGGGGCTGTTAAAAAAGTCCCAATAAGAAATAGCAAGACTCTCGGGAAAAGTCCCGGGAGTCTTTGCTATGTGGTATAATATTTGTGTGAAAAATAAAAAACAACCACAACGCAATCATAGCGCAAAGCGCGGAAGGCACTTTCGGGATCATGAAGCAGGACCGGAACTACCGGCGGACACGACGAAGAAGTCTTGATTTTGTCCGAACCGAGCTATATCTCGTTTCTATCGGGCACAACCTCTACAAATACTCCAACAAACTCCAAAGACAACAGATCGCAGCGTAGCCAAAGGAATCTTCCGGTTTCTGGGGTAAGGGGTACTATATCCTTTCGCACAAAACTTTACTCTATTACATCTCTTGTTCTTTCGATTCGTAAATGAAGAGAAGCCGTTAAGATCCTCTTTCGAGTTTCTTAACGGCCCCACATTTTTATATACAGTGCTCAAAGACTAAAAAAATCTATCCATTCGGTCCTGAATTGCTCAATGAATGTTTTTCCCAGCAGACAGCATGCATAAAAGTATCCGTCATTTAGTTTCAGTTCCAAAAATGCCGTCTTTTCATCGGAACTATAGCAAAGCACCGGAACTCCACTCTCGGAAAAGTGAATGCCGAAGCTGTTCAGCGGAGTGGAAAAGCCTTTCCCCGACGCTTTGATATAGCTTTCTTTCAGCACCCAGTAACGGAAAAAAAGCTGTTTCGCTTCCTCTTCCGGAACATTGTCCATTGCTGCGGTCTCATCCCGGGAAAAAAAACGTCTGGCTATCTTCCGATATTCCGAAATATCGTAGCACTGCTGAACATCGCAGCCGACGGGAACATCCGCTGTTACACACATAACACGGCTGCCGGAATGGGAAAGATTGAAGAAAAAGTGTTCTTCTCCCGGAAGGTACAGCTTTCCTTGCGGTCCTGTCTCGGTCTGATCCTCTGTTTTTCCATATGCTGAAAGAACTTTTGAAAGCAGAATGCCGGCACCGAGGCTCAGCCGTCTGTTGGCGGGATCCGCCATTCGAAGAATCTTCTTTTTTCTGCTCTCAGGCATTTGCAGAAGCAATCTTTCAAACCTGTCCTGATCTTTTAACGGGTCTGTATCTGCCAAATAGATATCCATTATCTTATTCCTTTTTCACCGAATCCTCAGATTCTTGCCTGCCGGGTTGAAAGGCCGTCGCGGGATGAGGATGCGGAAAAATGTACTTTCCGATTACTTCAACAGCCATAAAGCCGAGCACAATGCCCATACAGGTCATGATGAATGTTCCGCCCTGATTCAGCGCAAAGTCCATCCGGCCTGTCACGAATCCGCTCATCATGTAATAAAGCGTCGCGCCGGGAATCAGCGGGATAACCGATACCGTCTGAAAAATGGTCGCAGGCGCCTTATGAACCCGCGCCATAATCTGAGCGTAGAATGCTCCGGCAATAGATGCCGCCAGCGTTGCAACAAATGTTCCCGGATAAAGATGGAAGATTCCCAGATAGCATGCCCAGGTTAAAAGGGAACCGATCGCACAGAATATAATTTTCTTTCCGCGCACACGAAACCAGAGTGCGAAACCGACTCCTGCCACAGCAGATGCCATCAGGCTGATGATAACATTGGAATTCAGCACCATGATCTCACCGCTGTCCCAGCCACGCAGAATCACCATTGGCAGAGCGATTCCAAGCGCTATTCCGATGGCTCCCATTAATGCAACGGAAATATTCATAACGCCGGATAAAGTATCCAGGTGGGCAAGATCCCGGACTCCGTTTGTCGCACCCAGTCCGCTGATCAGGAGCATAATTACTCCGATTGTAATATATCCGGAATGATGTCCTATTCCAAAGTGCACCGCCAGAAGAATGAACAGTTCCGCTGCGAACGAAGTCAGAAAATTAAAAATCAGCGGATTAGGTTCGAGTTTACCGATTGTCCGGACCATCAGGGTCACAAGAAGTGATGCACCTGCTGCAACCAGCACATCCATAAAATCACAATTAAAAAAGACGCCGAATCCAGTTCCCGCAAGCAAGCCCGCAAGATAAAGCACCCAGCCGGGTAACGGCTTCTCATCCAGAACTGTTTTCAGTCTGCGTTCCAATGCGTCCGCATCCGGCGTGTCCGCGCAGGTTCTGCGCGACAGTGCATTCAGCCTGTCCAGACATTCAAAATCCATCCCTGCCGAGCGGATATGGCGGATCTGCGTATGAGTATCCCCGTTCGGGGTCGTCGCTGTTGCCTGGATATTGCTTGGAACTACCCATATATTGCATTTTTCGAACCGATAAGCCGCACAGAGGCGATACAGACTATCCTCTACACGGTGCGTTTCCGCTCCGCTGCGAATCATTTCTTCGCCAATATCCAGTATCAGTCCGAGAATTCTAATATAATCCATTTTAAAACTTTTCTTTCTGAATGATAATGGTAGTATACCGCCCGTCAACGGGTTTTGCAATCTGTCTGATACGCTCTGATTTCCATTTTATAAAGTTTGTTCTGCGCCGGATCCAGATTCCAGATCAGCCCGATGCGGTCAAGAAGCGGCAGACGTTCCAGTTGAGGATCGAAAAGCGCCTGCAGCGCACCTTCTATGCCCCCGGTTTCGCCTATGCGACTGTTTTCTGCACCGATTACAAACCTGTGCCCTGCCGCTTTGATCAAAGACTCGTTCACAACAGGGATCAGTTCCCGGTTATATTCCTGCAGTTTCTTTTCGATTCTGCTCAGATCAATCGCAGCGTATCGGGCGTACACACATGCCATTCTCATGTACATGCTCAGAAGCTGCGAATGAACGCCGCAGCATATCACATTATCCCATCGGTACGGCTCCGGAAGCGGATCCGGTTTTCTTGTCTTGTAATCATGTTCGATTTGTCCGAGAAACAGTCCATCCAGCTCTGTTCCTTTTTTCCCGGTTTTCAGTCCATCCAGGATCATGTCCGCGGTCAGCCGATAACTTTCCGGGGAAATTCCGAGCAGATCCGTTCTGACGCAACGGATTTGGGCTTTCTGGGTTCTATACCGTATCAGCGCCCGTTTCATTGCCTGCGAATCGCAGTCAAGAAGCGTTATGGAAGAAAAATGCACGGCAAGCCGTGCAAGATCCAAATCATTGCTTTCCCCCGCGCCGACAATCAGTGCCGTCCCTCCGCTTATCGTTGAAGAAATGATAAACGCGGTCAGTGCGGAACGGTATTCGGTCCATTCTTCATATGCATTCGGAAGATGAGAAAGACTGATCAGCTGATCATAAAGATTATCCATATGATTCACTTTTTTAATTAATTGTTTTTATTTCTCGGTGGCTTATTCTTATCGGATGCCGGAGACGGTGTCACGCTATTACCGGAAGCCGGGTTCATTGATGCGTCCGGATCGGGTGAAGGTGTGATATACGGAATCGGTTCCGGCTGCGACTCCTTTAATTGCTCGCTGGTAATCTCCTGCGGTTCGGCGTATTGTTTGACTTTCTTTAGTCCAAAAACACCGTCATGCTTATAGGTTACAAACTCCGACAGGCAGAAATGCATGCCATCGCTTGTAGATTTATAGTAATGCGCCCACTGGAAGCCCGCCCGGCTGAATCCGAGCTCATACAGGAGATAATTGACGCAAGTCTGAGGGACTCCGTTGGGATCTGTTTCATATTCTCCGTCATAGAAGAAGTCATAGTAGGTGATTCCGTTTTCAGTTACCAGCCCGTTATAGGTCAGATGACCTTTTACATCGTCATCGATTACAGCCTTATTTTCCATGGAGTTTTTATTCGGATTCATGGAAGCATTCACATCAACAGCCGTTCCGAACGTATGATGACTGATGGATTGCAGGCTGGACGTAAATCTGGAAACATAGCATCCGTTGTATTCCGTGATCAGACTGCTGGCACGAAGAATGCCGGTATCGCCGTTTGCTCCGTGAACTCTTAGGAAACTTGTTTCAAGATAGTGAAACGCATCCTGAAAATAGCTTACCGCATCCACATGCATCAGCCACGGTTCTCCTTTGGGGTAAGCGGGAATACTGGTGATATACTGATTCTCCCAAGCCGGGTCAGCCATAATATACCTGCCGTTAACCCACTGATAGCGGTAAAGGAATTTATCTTTGTCCTTCCCGAAGAATGCCAAGGCTTCCGAGTAGGAATCCGGGAAATTTTCTCTGCTGATCGTAAGCCATTCCTCAGAAGCTACATAAAATTTCCAGCGGAAAAGCTCCACCGATCTTTTTCCTTCACAAGACGCATATAGTCTCAGCGTATGAACTCCGGTTTTTAAATCTCCGAAACGGACAAGTTCATTCAGCGAACGGTGGCTGTCGGTATTGGGATCATTCAGGCTGTATGACCCTGTGTTGGTATCACTCAGCTGAACAGTTTTCTTATAAGGATACGGCTGCTGCGCATTGTGCGCGCAGGTAATGCTGACTGTAACTGCAGTCAGTTTCCGGTTGGAATAGATTGTTCCGCTCAGGTTGAAAGCCTCCCCCAGTGTATGAATATATCCGTCTTCCGGAAAAGGATGTTCTTCGTCCTGACGGAATATCATAACCGGCTCCGGCGCCATCGTATTGGGCACATAATTCAGGGAAACTGTCCAGGTATCGGGTTTCACCACGGCGGGAGTCGCATCTGCCTGAGCCGATTCCGCTGCTGCCAAGGGAATTATGCTTCCGCTCTGTGCCAATCCGAAAACAAGAAAAAGACCTGCCACCGCCACCAGACCCAGGGCGCAGATAATAAAGATCCTTTTCTTGCTCCACGATTGTAATTGCACGTTTGTTTTCTCCGTTTTCTGATTTTGTATCATTTGCTTATGAACACATGCGCAGAATTCTCGATTTTTGTATATTTTAACATATAAATGTCAATAAATTGTGTTATTCATATTAAATTTTTATCACAGTTTGCAAAAAGGAAGACCCAACCGGGGTGAAAAAGTGATAGATAAAACGGTCTCCGGAAATAGTATTCGAAAATACTTGCTTTCAACCTCAAAAGCATATATATTTACATGTATGAGCATCAAAAAACAAATTGCAGACGTTTTAAGCTGCACCGGCAGCAAAGATCCGAAACAGCTTTCCGCCCTGACTCTTGCTTATCTTGGCGATACGATCTATGACTTATATGCCAGAACGTATCTTTCTTTCACGACAGACGGTACGGTTCATTCTCTTCATATGAAATGTACAAAACTTGTCTGCGCAAAGGGTCAGGCAGAAGCCTTTTTTCGTGTCAGGCCATATTTAACGGAAGAAGAAAACGGTGCATTTCTCCGTGGCAGAAATGCACACAGCGGCACAGTCCCAAAGAATGCGAATGTGCAGGATTATCGGACTGCGACCGGTTTTGAATCCTTACTTGGGTATTTATACTGCCTTGGCCGGGATGAGAGAATTGGTGAGCTGATGAAAATTGCTTTAGTGGAGGAGAATCTGTCAGATGGCGTACAGAGTGAAAACAGACAGACCGCACAGGACTGACTTTAACAAAAAATCGGAAGAAGGCGCTCGCGAAAAAAACACTTTCAAGAGGGAGCCGGACTCTTACAGGAAAAAAGAAAATGCTTACCGGGGTCCAAAAAAGAACGAGGATTCTTATAGCAGACCTGAAAAACCCGGTTTCCGCTCGAAATCCAAGGATCAGAAACCCGCTCCTCAGGAATCCGTTCCCGCGGTGCAGGCAGAAACGGATGAACTGCCTTATCTTCTGATCGGTCGCAATGCTGTCCGGGAAGCGATCCGGGCAGGCAGAAGCATCGATAAAATCCTGGTCAGCACGGAAACCGACGGCAGTCTAAAAGAGATTCTCGGCATGGCGAGGGATTCCAAACTGATTATCCGGGAAGTTGACCGCAAAAAGCTGGATGAGTTATGCATGCCGTTCGGGCACGGAGGAAAAACCGCAAACCACCAAGGGATTGTTGCCTATGCCGCCGGCGTCGAATATTGTACTGTTCAGGATATTCTGGAGGAAGCAAAAGCCCGCGGCGAACAGCCGTTCGTCATCGTCCTGGACGGTATTGAAGACCCTCACAATCTGGGCTCCATCATCCGTAGTGCGGAATGCGTTGGTGCCCACGGTGTAGTCATCGGCAAGCGCAGAAGCGCGTCTGTCACGTCAGCTGCTGTCAAAGCCAGCGCCGGTGCCGCGGAATATATGAAAATCGCCCGGGTCGTAAATATCCGGAGTGCTGTCGACGAACTGAAAAAGGCCGGCGTATGGATTGCCGGCGCCGATATGCACGGTTCTCCGATGGGGGAACAGAATCTTTCCGGTCCTTTGGCTCTGGTCATTGGCAGCGAAGGTGACGGCCTTTCCAAACTGGTACGGGAAAGCTGTGACCTTTTGGTATCGATTCCCATG
>JAEEGF011661420.1_pt1 | contig 10024 bp, 6 predicted proteins | sample 9134171 | NCBI WGS metagenome assembly JAEEGF01 (sample SAMN16246542, study PRJNA631951) | gut metagenome | biome: gut microbiome; feature: rumen; material: AP-attached | host: Bos | place: Iran: Karaj | collected 2018-10 | reverse complement strand
GAACCAGATAGCCACCACCAATGCCGCACAGGCGCTGCAAGGACGTGTGGCTGGTGTGCTGATGACGCAGACCTCCTCCCAGCCAGGTGCGGAGATGCAGATCCGTATCCGTGGACAGCGCTCGCTGAGTGCGTCGAACGACCCGCTGATCGTGCTGGACGGTATCCCTTTCATGGGACAGCTTTCAGATATCAACCCCACCGATATCAAGTCGATGGATATCCTGAAGGATGCCTCAGCCACCGCCATCTACGGCAGCCGTGGTGCCAACGGTGTCATCATCATCACCACCACCAAGGGTGCCATGGGCACACCCGCGAAGGTGAGCTATAACGGCTATGTCAGTTTCAAGACTGTCTTCAAGAGGTATCCGATGATGGACGGACCCACGTTCGCCAAGATGCGTAAGTATGCCGGTAAGTACCAGAACTCGCTGGAGGAGAGTGACGACACGAATACCGACTGGCAGGACCTGCTGTACCAGACGGGTGTGAGTCACAACCACGACATCACGGTGGCTGGCGGCACACAGGGTGGCAGCTACAGCTTCGGCGCCGGCTACTATCATGACGAGTCGGTGATCCCCGGACAGGGCTACGACCGTGTCAGCGTACGTGGTAACTTCGACCAGATGGTGGGCAAGTGGTTCCGTTTCGGAGTGACCACCAACAACAGCTACCGCATCACCAAGGGTAACAACTTCGGTGTCTTCAACGCCCTGAAGATGAGTCCGCTGGCAAGTCCCTACGATGAGGAGGGTAACCTGAAGCGTGTCGTCCACATGCCTGAGGATGACACCCCCGTCATCACCAAGGACGTGATTCACAACCTGGAGGATGTGTGGATGAACGAGAACAAGGGTATCGGAACCTATAATACAGTATTCGCGGAGGTGAAGTGCCCCTGGGTGGAGGGACTGAGCTATCGCATCAACGTCGGTCTCAACTACCGTTCCAGCAAGAACGGAGCCTTCACCGGCAAGGGTGTCAACAGTGCCAATGCCCAGGAGCCGAATACGGGCAGCACCACCGAGAACAGTACCCGTAACTGGGCTGTGGAGAACCTGATCACCTACGACCGTATCTTCGCGGAGAAGCACCACCTCAATGTCGTCGGGATGTACTCCGCAGAGCAGACAGTCTTCGAGCAGACGGGTGCCTCCGTCAAGAATATCCCCGCTGAGTATTTCCAGTACTATAACCTTGCGGCAGCGCTGGATGAGAAGAACCTCAGCAACTATAACTACTGGAAGAGCGGACTTATCTCCTGGATGGGACGTGTGATGTACTCCTACGATAACAAATACATGTTCTCCGCCGCCCTCCGCTCTGACGCCTCCTCCCGCCTTGCCAAAGGACACCAGTGGCATACCTATCCCGCCGTCAGCGCCGGTTGGAACATCGCCCGTGAGTCGTTCATGAGGAACCTCAAATGGATTGACAACCTCAAGTTACGCATCGGCTATGGTGAGACCTCCAACCAGAGTATCAACCCTTACTCGACGCTGGGAGGACTGGGAACACGTGACTATAACTTCGGGAGCACCTATATGACGGGTTATTACGTGAACGCACTTCCTAACCCGGAATTAGGATGGGAGTACAGCAAGACCTGGAACTTCGGTCTCGACTTCTCGCTCTTCAACGGCAGACTGTCGGGTACCATCGAATACTATACCCAGAAGACCAACGATATCCTGTTTGACGTGTCACTGCCCTCCACATCTGGTGTGAGCAGCTATGTCGGCAATATCGGAAAGACGGAGAACAAGGGTTTCGAGCTGACACTGAACGGTATCATCATTGACAATAAGAACGGATGGAGCTGGGATGCCGGTATCAACCTCTATGCGAACCGCAACAAACTGGTTGAGCTCGCCTCCGGACAGAAGGAGGATATCGATAACCGCTGGTTCGTTGGACATCCTATTGATGTTATCTATGACTATAGGAATATCGGAATATGGCAGGAGGGAGACCCTTATCTGGATACCCTGGAGCCTGGTGGCAACGTGGGAATGATCAAGGTGGCGTATACCGGTGAGTATAACGCTGACGGCACTCCCGCACGCTCCATCAACGCCGACGACCGGCAGGTGATGGAGATGGAGCCTGACCTCATCGGCGGCTTTAACACGACAGTCAGCTACAAGCATTTCGACCTCAACGTCATCGGCTCTTTCCAGATCGGCGGCAAACTCATCAGTACCATCCATTCCTCCGCTGGTTACCTGAATCAGCTGACGGGACGTTACAACAACCTGGATGTCGACTACTGGACAGAGGAGAACACGGGTGCCAAATACCCTAAACCTGGTGGCATCATCGACAATAACAACCCGAAATACGGTTCTACCCTGGGCTATTTCAACGCCGGCTACCTGAAGGTCCGCGCCATCACCCTGGGCTATAACTTCGAGCACCTGAAATTCGTGAAGGACCTCGGCATCAGTCGCCTGCGCCTCTATGCCACCATCCAGAACCCGTTCGTGCTCTTCTCTCCCTATAACAACGAGTGCGGCTTGGATCCGGAGACTAATACCCTCGCCAACAACGGCAGCTTCATCGCTGTCCCGATAGAAGGGTATAAAGGCAAGCACAGCCTACCCGTGATCGGTTACAACACCCCGTCAACCCGTAACTTCCTGTTTGGCATCAACGTAACATTCTAAAGACATATCATCATGAAAACTATATTCCATAAAATATTCGCTATCAGTGCGGCTCTCTCCGCATTGCTGGTATGCTCCTCCTGCGGAGACATTCTTGACGAACAGCCGCGTACTCAGTTTGACCCTACCTTCTTCACCGAGGAGACAGGTATCGAGGGTGGCTTGACAGCACTCTATGCGCACCTGCGCTATATCTATGGCAACGGCTACTGGCTTAATATCTGCGAGACAGGTACCGACGAATATACCTACGCACAGTCTGCTGACGGTAACTTCAAGGACGCTGACCTCTCCGGAGCCGGCAAGCTCGACGCGTCGACCAGTCGCTCCGACGTGCTCTGGGGACAGGCTTTCGCGAATATCAACACTGCCAGCGGAGTCATCGAGAACGGAGAGAAGGCTGGTATCGACGGCAGTCTGCTGGCAGAGGCGTATTTCTTCCGTGCCTTCGACTATTTCCTGCTGGTGCAGACCTTCGGCGGTGTCCCCCTGGACTTAGGTGCCGGTGAGTTGAAGTTCAACACCTCACCTGTCCGCTATTCTGTACGTAACACCGTACCAGAGGTATATGCCGCTATCTTCAAGGACTTGGAGAAAGCTGTCGCTGACCTGCCTGAGAACCCGCGACTGAACGGTACTGTCACCAAGAACGTGGCACGACTCTTCCTCGCCAAAGCCTACCTGACCTATGGATGGTGGCTGGAGAACCCTAACAATATCCCCACCTATCCTGAGTGTTCCCGTAACAGCGGGGAGGCTGCCTCCTTCTTCCAGAAAGCCTACGACACTGCGATGCAGGCTATCAACAACCCGGGTCCCTACGGACTGCAACCTACTTTCTATGACGTGAACGTGGCTGCCAACGACCATAACAACAAGGAGGTGATGCTCGCCGCTGACCATGACGAGGACTCGAAATATGGTAATGGCGGCAACGGCTATGGCTGGGGTAACGGTAACTCTCCCGAGAACTTCGCATACTGGATGACGACCTGGAACTATACCAACCTCATCGCTGTCTATAACGGCAAGAAGGTGAACCCCATCCAGCGTGAGGCTGTACAGGCGCTGGGACGACCCTGGACTCGTATGGCTCCCATCGCGGACAACTTCCTGAAAGGGGGTGCGTGGGAGGATGCCGTCAAGGCTATCGACTCCCGTTATGACGCTACCTTCACACTGCGCTACCACACCAACCTCTCCCAGTCGGGGGCTGCCGAGAGGGTCAACGGAGCCAACGGCATGTTCGTAGGACCTGGTGAGATCTATTTCAGTTTCGTGGATGAGGAAACAGCAAAGGATATCGACTGGACACCTAACATGGCTACCATCGACGGAAAGGAGACAGAGGTGACGGGCGTAGGTGCCGGCAAACTGCCTGGTCGTGCCGACTTCGTAGTGGGTGTCAGCAATATCAGCCGCTATAAGTATCCTATCAACTGGAAGATCGGTATGGCTCGCTCTGACAATAACGGAGGACTGGGTAGTCCTAATGGCGGCAGCCCCCGTCCCTGGGTGATCGCTAAGTTCTCCGAGCTCTACCTCATCGCAGCGGAAGCTGCCGTCAAGGGAGCAAGAGGTTCCTCATCGGCTCGTGACCTCGTCAATGTGCTCCGTCAGCGTGCCGGTAAGCAGACCTGGTCACAGAATGACAATGTAGCTGTGGATATCGACAACAGTGCCGCAATGGTTGCCGCTACACCCGCTACCATCACCATCGACTATATCCTGGATGAGCGTATGCGTGAGTTCTGGGGTGAGGGCTACCGCTGGTTCGACCTCGTACGCACCCAGAAATGGGCTGAGAAAGCCGGCAGCTACCGGATCGCCGGAAGCGGTAATGCGGAACGCGACCTGCAGACGGTCACCCGCACCATCACTCCAGGACACTACCTGCGTCCTATCCCACAGGGACAGCTCGACGGTATGGAGATGACAGAGGAGGAGAAGACGGTGTATCAGAATCCCGCCTATCAGAAATAACTAATTATTTTTTGTTCATTTGTAGCGGAGTCCGCACTGGGATAGTGCGGCTCCGCTTTTTTCTCGTTGATTTTTATTACTCGTTATACACCAATTGGACGAGGGTCTGTCCGACAGCTTGCAAGGTGTTCTTGTCGATATGCCGCATATCGTCACTGGCGGTATGCCAAGTAGGACCGAAAGAACTTTGGGGACAGTCGGGATAGAAATTGATGATATCGATACAGGGGATATTCGCCACCTCATTCACCGGGACGTGGTCGTCTGTCACACCGCTTCCTTCCTTTGCGGGGAAGAAACTACCGTAACCAGCAGCGTTAGCAGCACGCCATACCTTCTCCACGATGGTACTTGCCTTCTGCATTGAGAATCCCTCTTGGTAGAATCGCGCACCTTGTCCTCCTACCATATCAAGGAGGATTCCGTAAGTATAGTGGCGAGTGGAAGGGTTAGCGCTCAACGTTTGTTCCTGGTATTTCTTTGCCCAGTACTGGGAACCTAATGCCCACGAGTCGGTACCGTCACCTGTCTCGTCCCATTGGGGGATGCCCCAGTCTTCCGCATCGAAACAGACGAAGTCGACAGCGACATTCAGGGAGTCATGTTGCTGGAACAGACGTGCCAGTTCCAGCATCACGGCAACACCACTGGCTCCGTCGTTTGCCGCCATCACAGGCTTACGCCAGTTGGTGGAGTCCGGATCGTTATCCGCCCAGGGACGACTGTCCCAATGGGCACAGATGAGGATAGCACCTCCCGCCCTCTCCTTCAGAGAAGGGGCTTTAGCTATGATATTCGTACTCTTGAGGATGGTACCGTCATAGCCTTTGAGGTCGGCTTTCTGGAGTTCCACCTGATAACCATACTGCTGGAATTTCTGCTGGATCCATGCGCCACACTGTTCATGAGCCTCACTGTTCATGGTGCGAGGACCAAAGGCACACTGGGCGGCACAGAACTGATAGGCAGAGTCCGCATTAAACTGGATAGTGACAACGGACTGGTCCTCTACGGACTGTTTCTTGGTGGTGCCACAAGCCATCAGACCTATGACACTGATGATATAAATATATTTCCTCATGATAATGATCCTTTTCTTTTCGGCAGGAACTCAGAGACATCCCTTCCGAAATGCTGTAACTCACGGACCACCGAGCTGCTGACACTGGCATACTGAGGCTCGGCAAACAACAAGATGGTATCGATACCACTGATCTGACGGTTGATGTCCGCCTGCTCTCGCTCATACTCAAAGTCCTTGACGGAGCGTACTCCTTTCACAATATATTGGGCACCCTCCTCTCTGGCGAAGTCGACAGCAAGACCATAGTACGGTTTCACTGCTATACGCGGCTCTTCGGAATAGAGCTCCTGTATCGCCTGCATTCGCTCGGTGGCTGGTGCCATATCGGGTTTATGCACCTGGTCGCCCACCACACCAATCACAAGGCGGTCGAAGAGACCTAAGGCTCTGGTCACTATGGAGTCGTGACCTACAGTAAACGGGTCGAAACTTCCTACAAAAACTCCTGTCCTCATCAACTTTCTACTATCAATTTTCAACTACTCAAAAAGACTCGGTTCCATGATATTCCCCGTATAAGGGTTACGTCCGAAATGGCGATAGGCAAGTTCCGTCACCATACGACCGCGAGGTGTGCGCTTGATGAAACCCTCCATGATCAGGAAAGGCTCATAGACCTCCTCCACGGTGCCGGCATCCTCACCGATAGCCGTCGCGATAGTGGTGATACCCACAGGACCACCCCGGAACTTGTCGATGATGGTCAGCAGGATACGGTTGTCTATCTCATCCAGTCCGAACTTGTCGATATTCAATGCCGTCAGGGCTATCTTCGTGATCTCCGTGTCAATACGACCAGAACCCTTCACCTGTGCGAAGTCACGGACACGACGTAAGAGCGCGTTAGCGATACGGGGCGTACCACGGGAGCGACGAGAGATCTCCGCTGCCGCATCCTTGGTGATCGGTACACGCAGGATGCCTGCAGAGCGCTCGATGATTCTCTGTAACGTCTCCGGCTCATAATACTGCAAGTGCATATTGATACCAAAACGGGCACGCAACGGGGCTGTCAGGAGTCCGCTACGGGTGGTGGCACCCACCAGGGTAAACGGGTTGAGGTCTATCTGTATGGAACGTGCTGACGGTCCCTTATCGATCATGATATCGATACGATAGTCCTCCATAGCGGAATAGAGGTATTCCTCGACCACAGGAGACAGACGATGTATCTCGTCGATAAACAACACGTCATTCTTCTCTAGAGAAGTCAGGATGCCGGCAAGGTCGCCCGGTTTGTCCAAGACAGGACCACTGGTGATCTTAAAACCCACCCCCAGTTCGTTGGCGATGATGTTCGAGAGCGTCGTCTTACCTAGTCCTGGAGGACCATGCAGCAGGGTATGGTCGAGGGGCTCCCCGCGAAACTTAGCGGCCTCCACGAATACCTGCAGGTTCTCCACCACCTGTTGCTGTCCGCTGAAATCGCTGAAGGAAAGGGGGCGTAAGGCGTTCTCGAAGTCTTTCTCAGAAGAGGAGAACTGTTCCTGTCGGATGTCAAAATCTTCGTCGATCATTTATTTTTCGTCCTTTTGCATGCAAAGGTACGAAAAAAGTTCAAAGTTCAAAGTTCATAGTTCATATTTTTTTAGTAATTTTGCAGCAAAGAATCAAAACTATCCTTTATGAGACGTACTACCCTACTGACACTCTTTGCCACACTGACCTTGATGGCAGGTGCCTCCACGACCCTTCCTGTCAAGGGTCAAATCATCAACCCTACGGATAAACATATCCAGTACATCGGACGTATCTGTTTCGACAATCCCATGCGTCCCCGTTTCACCTTCCCAGGCGTACAGATCAACGCCCGCTTCACAGGAACGTCGCTGAAGATGATGGCAAAACCGAAGAGCGGCTATTTCATGGCACAGATCGACGAGGCAGAGCCTTTCAAAGTAAGCTTTATGGCAGAGAAAGACTCTGTGGTGACCCTTGCCACCTCTCTGCCTAAGGGAGACCATACTGTTCGTCTGATGTATGTCATCGAGGGGTACGACCTGAAACCCTCTTTCTGGGGATTTGTTCTCGACAAGGACGGGATGATGCTTGACGCTCCCGCTCTGCCGGAACGCCGTATTGAGTTCGTCGGCAACTCCATCACCTGTGGCTACGGGGTGGAGAGCCATAATCCCAACGATCCCTTCGAATACGAGACGGAGAATCATTATATGACCTATGCCCAGCAGACTGTCCGCAACCTGGATGCCGTGGCTCATGTGGTCGCCCGCAGCGGTATCGGTGTCTATCGTCATTATGGCGGTCCGAAGACGGGTACCCCAGAGAATGTGATGACCACCGAGTACGAGTATACTAACCTCTACGACCGTTCTGAGCGTTGGGACTTCTCACGCTACCAGCCCCAGGTGGTATGTATCAACCTTGGTACCAATGACCTCTCCACTAATAACTACGACGTGAAACTATTCAAGCAGGCATGGAAGAAGTTTGTCGGACAGGTACGCCAGCACAACCCGAAGGCGAAAATCGTGCTGCTCTGCGGCTCTATGCTCAACGGCAAGGAACTGGAGATTGCGAAGAAGACACTGAATGAGGTAGCTGAAGAGGCTCAGAAGACTGGTGACAAAGAGGTCTACCGCTTTGACTTCACACCTCAGACGGGTGATATCTCCTATGGTGCCGACTGGCACCCCTCTTTCTGGCAACAACAGAAGATGGCTGGCGAGCTGACGGCTTTCCTCCGTTCCCTCATGCACTGGTTCTAAAGAGTATCCTCAGGAATCTCACTGATAAACTGACGAATGGCATCAACCAAGATGTCATTCTCTTCCGGGCGTTGTGTGGCGACACGGAAGAAATGGTCGGAGAGCCCCATGAAGTTAGCACAGTCACGGATCAGGATACCATGTTCCTGTACGAGATAGAACTTCAGTTTCGTACTCGTTGCCGGCTCTATATCACACAACATAAAGTTCGTCTTGGTGCTATAGACGCGGATTCCTTCTATCTTCCGCAGATTAGTACGCAACCGTTCCGTCTCCTGCAGGTAATCCGCCAAGTCGGGTATCACGGGCTCATTCCGCCTCAGCAGGAACTTACCAGCCTCTATCGCCAAAGCACTCACGGACCATGGATGACTCTGGCTTCGCAATAATGCGATGGTATCAGGGTGACCCGTGACATAACCGATACGCAGTCCTGGTATCGCAAAGCGCTTACTCAAGGAGTGGAGGACCAGCAGGTTACGACACTTCATCACCTCCTTAGGCTCGATGAGCGACTCTTTCGTATAGTCCTCATACGACTGGTCGACAACAAAGGTATGACGAGGTGAGCGGCGTGCCAGATATTCGATAATCCCTTTTGTCATCACATTACCTGTAGGATTGTTGGGATTACAAATCCAATACACCCTCTGGTTAGACAGTTCCTTCAGGTCATTCGAATGTTCATAGGAAATGATATGATGATTGATACGACAGGCATCGGCATACTCGCTGAAAGTCGGTTGAGGGATGACTGACAAGCTATGATGATACAGATGGGCGATGAGGTAGATTGCCTCCGTCGCTCCATTGGTCACCATTACCGCCTCTGGTGAGATATCCAACTGTTGGGCGATGATCCTCTCCAGAGAATGAGGTTGTGGCTCCGGATAGTTGTTAAGCACGTCGAAGTGATCTGCCAGATAAGCTTTCAGTGCTGTATGGTCAGCATGCTGAAAGATATTGGTACTGAAATTCATCCGCACCATTCCTGTCTCGTAGTGGTATATGTCGTCTCCGTGTCCCTCTATCATTCTGTTACTCGTATGGTTAATGTCTGAACATTAAACTGAATACCCTTATGTTCTATAAATCGGCTCAAGGCTCCGTTGTCAGCCAGTTGACGGGGCGTTCCCACACTCAACAGACCCGTTTCCATCAACCAGATACAGTCAGCTATCTGCAATGACAGTTCTACATCATGGGTAGAGAGGAATATCGTCTTCTGCTGCTCACGAGCCAAACGGTGTAGCAACTGCATGACCTCCACCTTACTGGGAAAGTCGAGGAAGGCTGTCGGCTCATCCAGGTAGATGATAGGGGTTTGCTGGGCTAATGCTTTGGCGATCATCACTTTCTGCCGCTCTCCATCACTCAGGGTATGCACATACCTCCCCCGCAGAGACTCAATACCTACCAATCCGATAGCCTCATCCACGATACACTTGTCGTCTTTCGATAATGTTCCCCAGAAGCCGGTATAAGGTGAGCGTCCCATACCGACCAGTTCCTCGATCGTCATATTACGCACGTCAGGTTTCTCTGTCAAAACCACTCCGA
>JAEEGF011448863.1_pt1 | contig 10024 bp, 13 predicted proteins | sample 9134171 | NCBI WGS metagenome assembly JAEEGF01 (sample SAMN16246542, study PRJNA631951) | gut metagenome | biome: gut microbiome; feature: rumen; material: AP-attached | host: Bos | place: Iran: Karaj | collected 2018-10 | reverse complement strand
GGAATTATAACAACGCCACCGGAAGCAGTGTCACATATAAAAATGATTTTACCGGAAAATTCGTTGTGGCAGAAAAGATCAGTGATGACATATACGACCTGAAACTATCAGATTACAAAGTCGCCAGTGAGGTTGGAACCGGCGAATCAAATGAGTACACACCGGGCTCTGTTTCCGAGATTTACTATGTGGACGTCCCCGGATTTGATGATGGCGGCACATCTTTCCGCCTCTACTGTCCCGGAGCGCAGCTGGCTCAGATAAATGATTCGGTTTATTCGCAGCTTCCCGGGTATTTTAAAGAAGATGCCATTGTAAATGACGTCCTCACCAAATATATACTCTTTGAAGTGGACGGCAAGAATTATTTATGGAGATTCTTTAACTGAGGAAAAAAGCAGGGGCAGCCATTATACATTTGGCTGGCTCTGCTTTATTGAGTCGAATAAACTTTCTATGAGTCAATCTGTAACGTCCCCAGTGACTCTTTTGGGGCAGATGACTTTCTTTATAGAAAAATTGGGGCTATATTAGTAGGTAAGTACTTTGATGTTGTGGAGGAGTTAGCTAAGTGAAACTGGTAATTCATGACCTGAATGAGGCGGAATGGAATCGTATCGCAGCAGGCGAGATGATGGGGCAGGTGATGCAGTTTGGAAGTGGCGGACCTGCGAAAAATGTTTTTGACGGTCTGGAAAAAATGGCAAAGGCAATCAATGAGTCTTCGGCCATTGGTGATATCTACGCTGATGCACACAACTTCCCGCGGTTTCTTTATCTCATGGCGGCCGGTCAGGGCATGAAGAAAGCGGTTAAGAAAAATAAATAATGGAGGTGCCTCTGTGAACGTTAAGAGGAGCTTTGTGCCAAAGGATGGCATAAAGAGTGATCATATTTTCAGCAACAGGAAGCTTTTCCTGTTGCTTATTCCTATTGTGGCTGAGCAGTTTTTGAACTCCCTCATGGGTATGGCTGATTCCATGATGGTCAGCAATGTGGGTGCGGCTGCCCTCTCTGGAGTCTCTCTTGTGGACTCAATCAATAATCTTGTGGTGCAGGCTTTTGCGGCACTGGCCACCGGCGGAGTCATTATCTGCGCCACATATATTGGCCAGAGAGATGTCAAAAGAGCTAACGAAGCAGCTTCTCAGGTTATCCTTGTATCTGCGATCATCTCGGCAGTTATCGCAGTGCTTTGTCTGGTTTTCAGGGGAAGACTTCTTTCACTGATCTTTGGCAGGATAGAAGCGGATGTAATGCAGGCGGCAGACATATACTTTCTGCTGAGCATTCTTTCTTATCCCGGTATAGCTCTTTCGGCGGCCGGGGCGGCAATTTTCAGAGCCCAGTCAAACTCAAGGCTTCCCATGAATGTGGCAATTCTCTCCAACATCTTAAATGTTGCCGGCAATGCGCTGCTGATCTTTGTACTTCATCTGGGAGTTTTTGGAGCTGCGCTGGCAACACTGATTTCAAGGCTCTTTTCCGCAATAGTTCTTTTGGTTCTTCTTACAAGAAAGAATCAGGAGATCAGGGTATCACAGTATTTCAGGATAAGACCGGATTTCGACAAGATAAAGAGAATACTGTCCATGGGGATTCCCAATGGCATCGAGAACTCCATGTTCCAGTTCGGAAAGCTGGCTATCCAGTCCTCTGTTTCACTCCTGGGAACTACAGCGATTGCCGCTCAGGCCATGACTAATATTTTTGAGAATGTAAACGGCGTCGCAGGATGCGGCATCGGTATTGGCCTTATGACGGTTATAGGCCAATGCCTCGGTGCGGGAAGAAAAGACGAGGCCGTATATTACACCAAAAAAATGATCGGGTGGGGATATATCGTGATATTGGCGAGCTGTCTTTTCACCTATGCCATAGCAAGGCCGGTTGTAATGCTTGCCGGGATGGAGGAAAAGAGCGCAGCTCTGTGTATTTACATGCTCGGATGGATAACCATTGTCAAGCCGATTTTTTGGGCACCGTCCTTTATCACTGCCTACAGCCTTCGCGCTGCCGGCGATGTGAAGTTCTCGATGATAGTGGCAACGCTGACAATGTGGCTTTGCAGAGTTACTCTTGCAACCTTCCTCATAAGGGTTGTTGGCATGGGACCCATGGGAGTGTGGATCGGAATGTTCAGCGACTGGGGAATAAGGGCTGTAATATTCACCATCAGATTCGTGAGAGGTAAGTGGATACATCAGGTGGTTTAAACATTACATTCTGGAAGGCAGGATTAGGAGACAAAATGCAAAAGACAATTCTTTGTTATGGAGATTCCAATACATTCGGTTATGTTCCGGAAACAGGAATGAGGTATCCAAAAGAGATAAGGTATCCGGGACGACTTCAGATGCTCCTTGGAGATGAGTATACGGTTATCGAGGAAGGCTGCAATGGCAGGACCACGATCCATGATGACCCGATCGATGGGTGGAAGAATGGCCTTGATTATCTGAAACCATGCCTTAATTCCCATAAGCCGATTGACATGGTGATCCTTATGCTTGGAAGCAACGACCTCAAGTACACATTTCATCTCACAGCCGAGAAGATAGCGGAAGGTGCAGGAATACTCGTTGATGTGATAAAAGAGTTTACGGCTGAAAAGCAGGGCTTTGTTCCCAAAATCATACTTGTGTCCCCGCCCGAAATCGGAACAGGAATCAGGACTTCACCATTTTACGGAGCTTTCTACGAGGAGGCAGTTGAGGAATCCAGGAAGTTTCCGGAATGCTATAAAAAAATAGCTGACAGTAAGGGATGCATCTTTTTTGATGCCGCACAGTATATATATCCCTCCAAGACAGATTCCCTCCATCTCACACCTGAAGGGCACAAGATCCTTGCTGAGGAATTTTGCAAAGTAGTTAAGGCTATAGATCTGTAAATGCTGGAAGAAAAGCGACTGCGCAGGAGCGAATAATGAGAGAACGCATATACCGGATAATAGAAGTAGGCGAAGATGATGATAAGCTTAGCAGGGGCTTATGATTTCTTTATAAGAAGGGTACAAAAACCGTTACTGTCAAAGTTAAAGTTAAATAAGAAAAATTCAGTTCTGTCATTCATATTTCCCCCACATGCGGGTTTAGGCCTGTATGTGGGGGAAATTATTGTTGTTGAAAGTGAATTATTCAAATTATGACAGCAGCCATCTAAAGATTACTGGTTGAAGCGCATTATTCAAATTATGATAGTAGCCATCTAAAGATTACTGGTTGAAGCGCATTATTCAAATTATGACAGTAGCTATCTAGAAATATTACTGGTGCGTTTGGCAGATCATGATTCTAACAGTAAGAAAAGTGATGAGGACTATATGAATTATCTTTCTATTTGATGATGATTTTTTGAAATATCAGATATAACTATTGAGGAAAATAAATTGTCAGACTAATTTGGTGGGGATTATTTAATCCAAGCCATAATTATACCTTAATCCTACTTTTGAAAATGCATTTTGTAGATTTCAACAGTAGGAAAAATAATTGGCTACTTGTGCATGCTCGATTCAGCATTTTCAACAGTAAAACATGTTCGCAATATCGTTAATTTATATTCGGATAGCACAGAATGGTACTGAATCCCAAATGTTTTGATCGATTTACTGGCGTAACTTGAATAATATCAGGCAACATCAACCTAAACTGTTCAAGAACTAAGCAATGTAATGTTGGCGTCGGGGTATATTAATGGGCAATACTCTTTATCGATGATATATTTGCTATATTACGAACATGATTTACTACTATTTGTAAGAAAAGCTTATTACAGCGGTAAGACAATTTTGGGACTACCCTGAAATCTGTTTTATTTGGATTTAGCGGAAGTAGTGAGTTGCTATTGTTTTTGGAAACAGACAATACATTTATAACGGTAATCAATTTCCACAAGAAAGAAACATCCACACCGGAATATAAACGGCCATCTTCTAAGCCCTCCGCACCGGGATCTGAGCCAGCAGCACAGCGGCGAAGATGAGTGCGCACCCTGCCAGCTCTTTACCGGTCATGGTCTGATGCAGGATGAGCCAGCCAAAGATGGTGGAAAAGACTGATTCCAGACTCATGATAAGTGATGCCAGGGCAGGGGTTAAGGAGCGCTGGCCAAGGGCCTGGAGCGTGTAGCCTACTCCGCAGGAAAAAATCCCAGTATATAGGATGGCTATCCAGGCGGAGGCTGACGAGAGTGACATGAACCAGGCTGCAGGGTCCGGCAAAAATTCAAATATAAGGGCGGCAGCAAAAGAGATAGCGCCGCACACAAAGAACTGTATACAGGACAGTGCTACCGGATTCATCATTGGTGCATATCGGTCAACGCACAGGATCTGGACTGAGAAGAGAAGCGCACACATCAGAAGAGAAAGATCTGCAGCTGACAGCGAAATCCCTGCACCAAATGTAGGAATACATAACAGGTACAGACCAAAAAGCGCCAGTAAAACTGCAGGCCATACCAGAAATGAGCACTTTCTTCCGATGAATATTCCTAAAATGGGAACAAGAACAATGTAGCATGCAGTCAGAAATCCGGCCTCACCTGCTGCAGCACCCAGCGCAATTCCAGCCTGCTGAAAGGTAGAAGCCAGGAAAAGAGCTATTCCACAAATAGCACCGCCTATAAGGGATTCGTAAGAGAAGGGAAGTCTTATGTGTCGCAGGAGCCTTCCGGAATCAAGGCCCGTCCGACACTTCAGATTCCCATTCACGTCGGAAGATGAAGAACCATCCGGATCCCCATTCACGCCGGAAGATAAAGAACCATCCGGATTCCCATTCACATCGGAAGAGGAAGAACCATCCAGATTCTCATCCCTATCGGAAACTCCTGCACTTCGCCCTTTCAGAAATGGCAGCAGGCACAACCCGCCGATGATAAATCTAAGGCCGTTGAAGGTGAAGGTACCGACAGAGTTGCTGGCCAGGGACTGTGCTACGAAGGCAGCGCCCCAGACAATGGACGCCATAAGTAGCAGTAATGAACTTTTTATCTGATTTGAATTTGCTTTTTCCATAATGTACTCATTATATGAGACGCCCGACAAATGAGCAATTATGATAAGCCCATTTTCGGTATAATGTTCCTTGCTACGAAAATAAGCGACATCGTAGCAAGGTTCAAGTGCCCCATTTGTCGGGCGACTGATATAGATGATCAGGATTCGTAAGGATCTTCGAATATGAAGGCCTTGTACTTGTGACTGTAATGGATATCAAAGCCAAGGGCATTTAATACTTTAAAATCTCTTTGCCTCATACGCTCGTTGCTCTGTGGGAACAGCGAGTAGTATGAGGCTTTTATGTCTGCGAGGATCGGCATCTTGGGAGGGGCGTCAAGGTCTTCTTCGGGGAAATTCTCAGGGTCTTCTGCCATGTACTCGATGTACCAGGAGCGCTCTTCGAGGGCGGATTCATAGCGGCGAAGTTCATCCATGTCTGTTCTGTCAAGATCTCTGATAAGTGCTGCAAGTCTCCGAAGGCGTATCAGATGTTCTTTGTGGCGGCCGGTTGCGTTTTCATCAAACGCAGGATCCTTTTTTGATAACAGATAATTGTTACTCTTCTTATCAAGTTCAAGCCGTATTATGCCGGCATCTCTCAGGTCCTTGAGATCACGCTGGAGCATGCGGCGGCTAATGTCAAAACGGCGCATTAAGTCTTCAGGGCCGTGGTAATGAGTTGTAAGGATGTTTATGTAGAGTGACAGTTGTCTGTATAGTTTTTGGTTGTAGTTTTTTGACATGGCAGCCTCCATGGATACAGTATACATCAAGGTTTGGGACAATACGACACCATAATGACGTTATTAAAAAAAGAATGTGCTATACTTCCTTCACAAAGTGCAGAATAAGTGTATGAAGCAGATTATGAGAAACTGCAATATCAGAAAGGAACTTAGTTATGACTGACAGTAGAGCAAATGGTCCGTGGAAGGAAATGTATAAAAAAATGAACAGAGAGTGTCCACAAGATGATACGGAGAGACATGTGCTGAAGATGCTCGGAGCAGGAGCGGATGTAGCGGACTGTCTTGAGTACTGGGAATCTGTGGAAAATAGCGGTGAAAGTTTTTTTGAATTTATGAAAAGAGCTGATGAATGGGAAAAAGAGGAGATAAGAAGGAGGATGGGATAATGCTTAAACCTGCGATATTGAAAGCAACCTATAGCATAGAGATAAGCCGTGATCTGTATGAGGAGATCCGAATAAATGAAACCTGGGATGCGGACGGAAAAGCGGGTCACTCTGAGAGATACGAGGAAGGATATCTGTGGTCAGAGCTTTACGGAGAGAGTAACGCTGAGCCGTTTGATAAGTGGGCAAATAACTATCACATGTCTTTTCTGGGAGGAAGCGGTACACCGGAAAGCTTTTTTGAAAACCATTTTTCACAGGAAAAGATCAGAAGGAGGGGGCTTTTATTTGTTTACCCGCCTGATACTTACCGGGGATCCCGGGAGGATTATGTAAAAAGAGATCCCCGAGTATCCTGGCTTTATAATAAGAGAAGCTTTGATGCTGTATTTCCGGTACTTTGCGAGCATGGAAAAACTCATCTTGAAATGGAGCTTGAAGGGGGACTTGATGACGGCAGGCTGATCAGATTTTCGTATTCCTCAGGTGACGGAGGAGAAATAACCCTTGAAGGAAAACATTTGCTAAATATCTGTTTCCATGATGAAAGGTATTCCGGCGGGAATCACTCCCAACCCCTTGAAATAGGACACTTGGAGAAATCAAAAAACGGAGGATCGACTATAACGATATATGGTATGCATTCCTTTTCAGAGCTCTTGAAAAGCATTGAATCGGCTGTACATAAAGCCCTGTTATGCGACCATGAACCTGCTGAGGGCGGTGATCTGAAAAAGATCATCATGGATCTGCTTTATGATGAGAAGTGATGATCAGAGTCGAGGAGGATGAGAGATGAAACAATATGGGAAAAGAGGTGCAAAGTCTGAAGACCATTCTGAAGAGTTCTCTGAACGAATATGGCGATATGCTTGATGAAGTATATTTAGCATATACTGCTGAAATCGGATTCGGACTGTATGCTGACAGGAAAACAGGGATTAAGGCCTTCTGTGAAATGCTGGACTAGTACACCAAATCACAGACTAGGAATTACAGACTTAAAATATGCAAAGAGCGTCGATAATATACTTGATGTGATGCTGTTTCTTTACAGAGATTCCAGCTATCATGCCTGTCGATTGAATGTATACTCCTGTGCTATACTGTTTTTAACGATATATAGTGCAAAGGAGATAGCGGTATATGCACAGCTATGAGTTTTGGTTCTACATTGATGGAAAGAAAACCATGCAGACAGTCAATGCGCTTACGGAGCGGGAGGCAAGGCAGATTTTGCAGGCTCAGTATCCGCAGTCCAGAATAAATATTACGTCAGTAAAAAGTATTAAACAATAAAAAACATGTTTTTGACTTCCAAAGGCATACATGCTCCACAGCATTACTTATTCATAGCATGTTTTTGTAGCAATGTATGCCTCACGTCCCATAAATCAAGCATGACCTTACTAAACGGCAATAAGGAACAAGAGAGGATTGGAGCATGAGTAGAGAAATCAGGAGAACTCTTCAAAGGGCGGTTTTGAACGATTATTATACGGCCTCGGTAAAAAGCGAGGTGACTCTGGATACACTGCTCACCCCTGTGATTGCGGAATTGCTCTCAATTGGAACAGGAAAAAATCTAAAATACATCACGAAAGAATTTCCAATCATAGAAGGCAAAGAAAGCAGGGGTGATTTTAGGTCGAGTAAGGCGGATTTTTTTCTCTCGGATGACGATTATATCTATTTTGTTGAACTCAAGACTACTGCAGATAGCTACAATGACGAGCAATACAAAAAGTATTTGTCCATATGTGAGAAGGAGAAGAATATTGGTGAGTATGGATCGAGACTCATAGAACTACTTTCTTTAAAATACTTTGATGAAGAAATTCAAGAGAAATGCTTTGATAAGGACAAACTTGACAGCATTGTGACAAGAATAATGAAGGAAAGGTTGAAGTTTAAAGAAGATGTTGACCTGAAAAAAGTCAGGGGAGAGATAAAATCGTTGTGTGATAACAATAGGTTTGAAGATGCTTATCAGATCAGAGAACAGCTTGAAGATAAGCTTAGAACAAAAATGAAAGAGAACAATTTTACCGGTACAAAGAAGTTTATTATGCAGGCATTTCAGATGTGTATCTCTGACGAAGATTTTTTGGGGGATAAGAAGATAAGAGTCATTTATCTGATGCCTAAAGAGCCAAAGCCAAAAGATATTGCAGATACTACAGCGACTGTGATAGTAAATAAGTTATTGGTGCCTGATGATAAAGAGAAAGAAATTATGGCATTTTATACCTTTGACTGGCTTATAGATATAGGCAGATGTAGAGAGAAAACCAGTTTCCTTGACTGGCTGATAGAAGATATTCTAAAGCGCTTATTTTCCCCAGATAAGGTAACGACACAATCAGCAGACTAATCTGTAGGACTTGATATATTGACAGGAGCAAAATTGTACATTTTGAGCTGCTGACTATCTGGATATATTTTTATTCATTACATCATGAGAATTGAAGGAGCAGTAATGACGAGTAGTCTGAAAATATACAGAGGAAGCAATGAGATAGGCGGTGTTGTGACCGAGATCAGGAATAATGATCACAGGATTCTCATAGACTTTGGAGCAAAGCTTCCGGGAAACAGTTCGCAGAGCGTCAGCGATGATGAAGTTGTGAGAATGGTATTTGGTGAGGGAGCATCAGGTCTTAAGACGGATGCAGTTCTTTTCTCTCATTATCACGGTGACCATGTGGGACTGAAAAGTAAGATCCCTGATGGGATACCCATGTATGTGGGCAGAACTGCCAAGGAGATAATGAAGACCATAGCTTCCTCTGTTGACTATATAAAAGAAAAGACAGGATATTCAGAAGATATTGAGATGCCCGTAATTTCTGCTATGGAGCCTTACTGGAAGTTGGGAACAATAAAGGATTTCCCGGGAATTAAGGTGACGCCCCTTGTGTGCGATCACTCGGCACTTGATGCCTATATGTTTATAATAGAAGCCGGCGGAAAGAAAATTCTGTACACCGGAGATTTCAGGGATCATGGCATACCGGGAGAAGAGAACTTTGAGGCCATGATAAAAAGATATGTGGGAAAGGTCGATATTCTTGTCACTGAGGGAACCATGGTATCGCGCTTTGATGAGGAGAAGAAAAACAAAGTTCGTACGGAAGATGAGCTTGGGAAGAGAGCAGAAGAGATCTTTGAGAAGCACCATGAGAACGTGGTCCTTGTTTCATCCACCAATCTGGACAGCGTAATGGAATTTTATCACGCTGTGCCGAAGGACAAGGTCTTTCTATGTGACCCGTATCAGGCGAGGATAATGAAGATCGCAATTGAGGCGAGATATAAATATTTTGAAAAATACCGCTTTGGAAGACAGATATATGTCCTTTGTCCCGGTGAGTACGAGGGTTATATGAAGGATCTTCTGGGCTACGTTATTCCGGGGACAAAAAGGCATCCTTTTAGCATGGCTGATCCTGATACCTATGGGAAAAAGGGATTTGTCATGCTGGCAAGGCCTAATCGCAATCCCAATTTTCCGGTTGGGAGGTTTGAGGAGAGGATGCTCTCCATGAAAAATCCCTTCATAACCTATTCCATGTGGACCGGGTACCTGGAGGGCGGTCAGGCAGAGGATGAGGCGGTGGCGAGGTTTATGAAGGGACGTATGGACAGGGATCACTATGAGGTGCTTCATACCAGCGGTCACGCCTATGTTGAGACCCTGAGAAAGCTCATGGATCTGACAGATCCGGAAGTGATCATCCCAATGCATACTGAGGACGCCGGTGCCTTTTCAGAGGTGGAATTATTCAGAGAATATCAGGATAGGATAATCGCTATTGGGGACAATCAGGAGTATGTTTTGCAATAGGTGGAAAGAGAGCGACCAATCATTATAACAGAAA
>JAEEGF012062969.1_pt1 | contig 10025 bp, 9 predicted proteins | sample 9134171 | NCBI WGS metagenome assembly JAEEGF01 (sample SAMN16246542, study PRJNA631951) | gut metagenome | biome: gut microbiome; feature: rumen; material: AP-attached | host: Bos | place: Iran: Karaj | collected 2018-10 | reverse complement strand
TCGTGATGGTAATGCTGCAAAAAACATACTAAAAATGGGTCTGTCACTACGTATGACAGCTTAACGAATAACAAGGTAGGCACGGGCTGTGCCGAACCAAACGCTTGTGGACATCGTTGGGAAAACTGCTCTCTACGGAGAGTGTGACAATAACCGTGGTGGTTGAAGCAAGAATCCCATCAAGCTTTAGCTTGTGGGAGTGTCAAGATAAAATATGGTCTGAAATGTCTGAAATGGACAGAAAAGTTGTCAGCGCAATGGCAATTAGTGGTGAAACAAATGTAAGTAAACTACGTGAATTAGTAGGAATGACTACTTCGCAGTTTTCTGTATATAGAGACAGGTTAAAAAGAAAGGGAATAATAAATACAGCTCAATATGGGTACATTTCCTTGTTGCTACCGCGTTTTGAAGAGTATGTAAAGTTGCATATTGATCTGTGAATAGAGAAAGATGAAGAATTCTTTTTACGCACGATATATTAAAAGAATAGTGGATATAATAATATCCTTACTGGTTATAATAATTTTTTGCTGGCTATATCTTATCCTTGCAATCCTTGTAAGGGTTAAGCTTGGAAGTCCTATTCTGTTTAAGCAGGCCCGCCCCGGTAAGGATGAGAAGATTTTTAACCTGTATAAGTTCAGGACCATGACAGATAAAAGAGATGCTGAGGGAAAGCTCCTTCCTGACAAGGACAGACTTACAAAGTTTGGTAATTTCCTCAGAAAATCCAGTCTTGACGAGCTTCCGGAGTTCTTTAACATCTTAAAGGGCGATATGAGCTTTATCGGACCAAGGCCTCTACTTGTTGAGTATTTGCCCTATTACACAGAGCGTGAGAAATTAAGGCACACAGTAAGACCCGGTCTTACAGGACTTGCCCAGGTAAGTGGGCGAAACACAGTTGATTGGGACACAAGATTTGAAATCGATGCCCAGTATGTGGAAAACTTAAATTTCCTCATGGATCTTAAAGTCATCGGACTTACCTTTAAGACAGTTTTTGGCCACACGGATCAGGTGGCAGAAGATACCAACAAGGTTGAAGGCAACTTTGCTCAGATAAGAAAAGAGCGTCTGGAAAAGACAGGCAAATTAAAATAAACATTTTTCAAAATAAAAAGAGGTGCATATGGCTACTAATATTTTGATATTAAGTGCAGGAACCAGAAATAAAGTAGTGCAGGCTTTCAAAAAAGAGCTTGCTCATAACGGCAAAGTTTTTGCCACAGACTGCTCAAACATTGGCCCTGCCATATATGATGCAGACGAAGCTATAATCGTTCCTAAGATCAAGGACCCTTTCTATATCGATGAGATCCTTGGAGTATGCAAAAGAAATAACATAAATGGTGTGTTCAGTCTTATCGATCCTGAGCTTTCTCTTTTGGCAGAGAATGCAGAAAGATTCACTGAGGCAGGTGTTACACCTATCGTTTCATCATACGAGCTCTGCGAGACAAGCCTTGATAAGTACCGCATGTACGAGATGCTTATTAAGCTGGGAATCCCTACAGCCAAGTGCTACCTTTCAATAGAGGATTTCGAGACTGCAAGGGCTGCAGGAGAAGTGGATTTCCCTGTTTTTGTAAAGCCCAGAAATGGCAGCGCATCAATAAATATAAATGCTGTGGAATCTAAAGAAATGCTTGTAGCTCTTTTCCACGATTTCGATGACCTTATCATTCAGGAATACATGAGAGGTCAGGAGTACGGCGCTGATGTGTACATTGACCTTATTTCCGGCAAGTGCACAGACATTTTCCTCAAGGAAAAAATCAAGATGAGAGCCGGCGAGACAGATAAATCTGTTTCTGTAAAAGATGAGAGACTCTTTAAGCAGATAGCTTCATTTGTTGAGACTGTGGGCTACAGAGGAATGATCGACATCGACCTTTTCTATGACAATGCCACAGATGTATGGTACCTCTCAGAAGTTAATCCCCGTTTTGGCGGCGGATATCCACATGCCTATGCCTGCGGAGTAAACTTCCCAAGATGCATCATCAACAACTTAAAAGGTATAGAGAATCCGGTCAACATCGGTGATTATCAGGAAGGCGTTTACATGATGAAGTACAACGAGCTCTGCATCCTTCCTGAGGACAAATTAGCAAAATAAAACATAAAGGTGACATTATGCCAAAGGCGTTAATACTAGCAAACTCATCAAGCGGGCTCTATGATTTCAGAAACGAACTCATCCTTGGACTTATTGATAAGGGATATGAGGTAGTCATTAGCCTTCCTGATGATCTTAAGGTAAAAGAGCTGACTGCAGAGGGCTGCAGAGTAGTTCATACTGACATAAACAGACGCGGAGTCAATCCTGTACAGGACTTGGCTCTTTTTGGCGCTTATAGAAAGCTTTTAAAAAGTGAGCGCCCGGATGTTGTTTTAACTTATACTATAAAGCCCAATATTTATGGCGGATTTGCCTGCAGACTTGCAAGGATTCCCTATTTTTCAACTATCACAGGCCTGGGAAGTACATTTGAGCGGGGCGGAGTTCTTTTGAAAATGATAATCGCCATGTACAAGACTTCCCTAAAGGGCTGCAAATGCCTCTTTTTCCAGAATCAGAACAACAGGCAGATCTTTGAAGACTGTGGCATACATGCCAAAAAGCATGTGACAGTAAATGGCTCCGGCGTTAATCTTGATAAACACAAGTTTGAGGAATATCCCGGCCACAGCGACGATGTTACGAGATTTCTTTATATTGGAAGGATCATGAAGGAAAAGGGCTCGGAAGAGTATCTTTATGCGGCAAATAAGCTACATGAGAAATACGGCAACAAGGTGTCGTTTTCAGCCATAGGCTACTGCGAAGATGATTTTGAGAGCAGGGTAAAAGAGGCTGAGAAAGCCGGAATCCTTAAGATGATCCCCTATCAGAAGGACATTCACCCCTATATAAAAGAGGCTGATGCCATAGTTCATCCTTCTTACCATGAGGGAATGAGCAATGTCCTCATGGAAGCCGCAGCAACAGGAAGACCTGTTGTTGCTTCTGACATAAGCGGCTGCAAAGAGATCGTGGACAAGGACAGATCAGGGTTCCTTGCTGAGCCCAGGAATAAGGAAGCTCTTTTTACTGCTCTTGATAAATTCATGCAGCTTGATATGGAGAGCAGAAAAGAAATGGGACGCAATGGCCGCGCCTGGGTCGAAACTAATTTTGACAGGAAAAAGATCATAAAAACGTACATAGATGAGATTACCGCTTGATAAGGGACGTTTTGCCATATTTGACAGCCGTAGTATAATACCTATGTATGTTATTGGTTTTAAATTTAAATTGAAATATTTTTTAGTGTGGAGGATACACGATGAGCTTATATGAAAAGCTCCTTTCCGGAGAAGAAAAGTTATCACTTGTAGGACTTGGATATGTAGGAATGCCTATAGCGGTTGCCTACGCAAAAAAGATCAAGGTAGTAGGTTATGACTTCAACGCTGCTAAGGTTGATCTTTATAAAAAGGGAATCGACCCAACAAGAGAAGTTGGCGATGCAGCTATTAAAGAGACTTCTGTAGAATTTACAGCAGATCCTGAGAAACTTAAGGAGTGTAAATTCCACGTTGTTGCAGTTCCAACACCTGTAAACGACGATCATACACCTGACCTTTCACCTGTAGAGGGAGCCAGCCGTACACTTGGTAAGTACCTCACAAAGGGTTCTATCGTAGTTTACGAGTCAACAGTATATCCCGGAGTAACAGAGGACATCTGCGTTCCTATTCTTGAAAAAGAGTCAGGACTTAAGTGCGGAGTTGATTTTAAGGTTGGTTATTCACCTGAGCGTATCAACCCTGGCGACAAGGTTCACAGACTTGATACTATTACAAAGATTGTTTCAGGTATGGACGAAGAGACACTTGAGGAGATCGCAAACGTATACAGCCTCGTTGCACTTGCAGGCGTATACAAGGCTCAGTCAATCAAGGTTGCTGAGGCTGCAAAGGTTATCGAGAACTCACAGCGTGATATCAACATCGCTTTCATGAACGAGCTTTCAATGATCTTCCACAAGATGGATATTGATACAAAGAGCGTACTTGAGGCAGCAGGTACAAAGTGGAACTTCCTTAACTTCAGACCAGGTCTTGTAGGTGGCCACTGTATCGGTGTTGACCCTTACTACCTTACATACAAGGCTGAGGAACTTGGTTACCACTCACAGATCATCCTTTCAGGAAGACGTATCAACGATGATATGGGTAAGTACATTGCAGAGTCAGCTGTAAAGAGACTTATCGCTAACGACATCGCTGTTAAGAATGCAAGGGTTGCGATCCTTGGCTTCACATTCAAGGAGAACTGCCCCGATACAAGAAATACAAAGGTAATCGACATTTACAACGAGCTTTTAGAGTATGGCATCACACCTGTAGTTGTTGATCCTGAAGCTGATTCAGATGAAGCTAAGAGACTCTACGGAATTGAATTCGATACTCTTGATGCGGTAAAAGATATGGATGCTGTTATCGTAGCTGTGGCTCACAAGGAATTCGAGAACTACAAGCCAGCAGACATCGCTAAGTTCTTCAATCCTGCCCATGCCACAAAGGTATTTATGGACCTCAAGGGCATCTACGACATGAACGATTATAAGGCTCCTGAGTTTGATTACTGGCGCCTGTGATAAGAGGAGTAAATTATGAGTTATAAAGAGTTGAAATTTCCAGAGAATTCAGTGTTCCTTGTTACCGGTGGAGCTGGTTTTATTGGTTCCAATATTTGCGAAGCACTTTTAAATATGGGCTATACAGTTAGATGTATGGATAACCTTTCAACAGGTCATATTGAGAATATACAGCCATTTATGGAGAATCCGAAATTTACATTCATCGAGAAGGATATCAGAGATCTTGATGCATGTATGGAAGCTACAAAGGGCGTAGATTACGTTCTCAATGAGGCTGCCTGGGGATCAGTTCCAAGAAGTATCGAGATGCCTCTTTTGTATGAGGAGATCAACATCAGAGGAACCCTTAACATGATGGAAGCTTCAAGACAGAACGGAGTTAAGAAGTTTGTCTATGCTTCAAGCTCATCAGTTTACGGTGATTCCACAACTCTTCCTAAGAAAGAAGGACAGGAAGGAAACGTTCTTTCTCCTTATGCTCTTACAAAAAAGACTGATGAAGAGTACGGTAAGCTCTATAAAAAGCTTTACGGCCTTGATACATACGGCCTTCGTTATTTCAATGTATTTGGAAGAAGACAGGATCCAAACGGAGCTTACGCAGCTGTTATTCCTAAGTTCCTTCGTCAGCTCATGAACGGCGAGACACCAACAATCAACGGCGACGGCAAACAGTCCCGTGATTTCACATATGTAGATAACGTTATTGAAGGCAATCTCAGAGCTTGTCTTGCTTCTTCAGAGGCAGCAGGTGAAGCTTACAACATCGGTGCAGGCGGAAGAGAGTTCCTTATCGATGTTTATCACCACCTTACAGAAGCGCTTGGCATGGATGTAGAGCCAATATTTGGACCACCACGTGCCGGTGATATCAGAGATTCCAATGCTGATATTTCAAAGGCAAGAAAGAACCTTGGTTACGACCCTTCCTATGATTTCCAGGCAGGAATCAAGCTCGCTATTGATTGGTATAGAGAGAATTTATAAGATTAAGGTATTTTATGAAGATAACAATCCGAATTGACGATATTGCTCCGGAAATTGATTGGAGAAACTTTAATAGATTCAAGGCAATCCTGGATAAACACGGGATCAAGCCTCTTATTGGAGTCATTCCTGATAATAAGGACAGCAAGTTAAAAATATCAGATGCTCCAAAAGGTTTCTGGGAGTACATTAAAAAGCTTCAGGATGAAGGCTGGATTGTTTCCATGCACGGATGCAATCATTTATATACCACCGTTAACGGAGGATTATTTCCCCTTAACAAAAAGTCTGAGTTTGCAGGATATGATTATGAGACTCAGCTTGAGAAGATTCAGAATGGTAAAAAGATATTTGAAAGCCATGGAATACAGACAGATATTTTCATGGCTCCATCCCATTCTTATGACCGCGTCACTTTAAAGGCACTTAAGGAAAGTGGTTTTACAACCATCACCGACGGCTTTGGTGACAGACCATACAAAAGATGCGGGCTTACTTTTTATCCCATATCTCTTCAAAAGTCTAAAAGCGTTGCCTCCACTAAGGACGGCATCACGACTTTTGTATATCATCCCAATGTAATGGATGAAAAAGATTTTGAAAGATTTGAAAAGCTTTTTGATAAAGCAGAGGTTGTTTCCTATTCCGAGTTTTCAAAGTATAATGTAAGAGGTCGGAGTTTTGTTGGAAATTTATATGAATATGCACTGGCGAAGGGCAAATATTTAGCTGTTCGCTTAAAAAGTTCTATGATGTAATTTTTGATCATTTAACTGTAAAAAGCTGGGAGATACGATATGGAAGAAGGATATGGACAGATAAGGGTGCTTCATGTTCTTGGGGGACTTGGAGTAGGCGGCGCAGAATGCCGTATTATTGATTTGTATCGCAACATGGATAGAGACAAGATCCAGTTTGATTTTCTTGTACACTATTCTCCAGAAAAAACAGGTAAAAAGAGTCCGACTTCCGATGAACTCATGGCAGTTCGCGAGCCGGACTATTTTGATTCTAGCGTAAAAAAGCTGGGAGGCAGAATTTTCTGTCTTCCTAAATTTGTTGGAACAAACCTTGTGGAATATAAAAAGGCCATAAAGCAGTTCTTTAAAGAACATCCCAATGAATGGAAGGTGGTACAGGGCCATATGACAAGCACTGCAGCTATTTACCTTCCAATAGCCAAAAAGGCCGGCGTTCCCATTTGCATAGCTCATGCAAGAAGCGCCGGGGTTGATCAGGGAGTAAAGGGCCTTGCCACAAGAGTACTCAGAAAACCTCTTCATAAAGAAGGGATAGCGGACTATAGCTTTGCATGCTCCAGAGAAGCGGGTGTTTCTGTATTCGGCCAGGACATGGTGGATGCCGGAAATGTTCGTATAATACCTAATGCCATAGACCTTAAGCGCTTTTCCTACAACGAGCAGCTTAGGGAAAAGATAAGAGATGAGCTGAATGTTTCCAATGCTCTTGTGATAGGTCATGTAGGAAGCTTTAGATATGCCAAGAACCATGAGTTCTTGTTAGAGGTTTTTGCCCAGCTTTGCAGGTTCCTGGACAATGATGATAATAACCAGTACAGCATGCTCCATGGTATGAGGATAAGACTTCTTATGCTTGGAAAAGGCCCCCTCATGGATGAAATGAAGAGCAAGGCCGAGAAGCTCCACATATATGACAGATGCATATTTGCAGGAAACAAGAGTAATGCCAGCGAGTACTATCAGGCAATGGACTATTTCTGCTTCCCGTCAAGATATGAGGGACTTCCGGGGAGTGTTATCGAGGCCCAGGCAGCAGGACTTCAGTGCCTTGTGTCTGACGCGGTAACACCTGAAGTTAACGTTACTGAGCTTGTTTCCATGATGAGTATTAATTCAGAGCCAAGAGATTGGGCAAGGAAAATCCTCGATGACCTGCTCCTTAGAGAAAACTCTCAGAGCGACCCTCTCATGGAGGAGATCAAGCTCAACCAGACCCTTACAGCTATAGCAGGGGAACGCAGAGAGAGCGTGTTTGAGTCCGATGATATGCCTGATCTTGACGCCCTTGATAAGGGCACAGGCTTTGAAAAGCTCAATGCTCCATCTGAGAAAAAGACAAGGCGCAGCACTGTAAATGAATTTTCAATCGGAGACAGAGATAAATCTTCAGATTATATTTTGAGTAAGCTTCGTCACGCTGGGTTCGACGTAAAGAACCAGGCCAAGATGATGACTTACTTTTACGAGAGAGGACATTTTTAATGCAGGATAATACCAAAAAGAACCTCTTACTCATGGTTCCAATGCTCCATCAGGGCGGATTTGAGAGAGTGTGCGTCACAACTGCAAGACTCATGCAGGATTTTTACAACGTTCACATCCTCATCTTCAGTTCAAAAGATATCAATTTTGACGTTACAGGTCTTGATGTGATCGACATTGATGTTCCCGCTAAAAAGGGCAAGATCAATAAAGTTATAAATGTGCTTAAGCGCGTTCAAAAAGTTAAAAAAATAAAGAAAGACCTCAATATAGACATTTCCTACAGCTTTGGCAGTTCCTCCAACTACGTGAATGTCCTTTCAAGGAGAAAAGAAAAAGTTCTTACGGGACTCCGCTGCCAGACCGATATGGAGAACCAGGGCCAGGTTAATCTCTTTTGCAAAAGATCTGATCAGGTTCTGTCCTGTTCAAAGGAAATCGTAAGACAGCTTAAAAGAGATTTTAACTACGACAGAAGCACTTATATATACAATCCTCTCGATACTGAGGATATTCAGAAAAAAGGAAGCGAAGAAGTAGATGACTTCCCATTTGATAAAGACACCAAAGTTATCGCCTGCATGGGAAGAAACGACTATATCAAGGGAATCTGGCATCTTGTAAAGGCCTTTTCACTTGTTGAGAAAAAACATCCCGAGGCACGCCTTATGGTCCTCGGCGCTGGCAACTGGGATCCCTACAAAGAGATGGCAGAAAAGCTGGGACTTTCTGATAAGATATTCCTTCCAGGAAACAGAAAGAACCCCTTTGCCTACGTGTCAAAGTCTGACATTTATGTATGCAGCTCAAACCACGAAGGCTTTCCTAATGCAGTCCTTGAAGCTATGGCCCTCAAAAAGCCCCTTATCTCCGCTGACTGCAAGACCGGTCCCCGCGAGATACTCCTTGATGATGCTCAGTACAACCAGCTTATAACTGACATTCCAAGCGGCGACAGCATAAAAGAGCCTATAAACGGCAAATATGGTATACTAGTACCTGATATGGGTGAAAATGTAGATATGAACCCGGAGACTATTACTGATAGGGAACGAATACTAGCTGATAAGATCTGCGACCTATTAGACGATGAAGCGCTTATGAGACAGTATTCAGAGCGAGCTTTCGAGCGAGCACTTAACTACACACCCGAAAAATATCGTGACAGCATCCATGATATATTTAGACTGTATGAGTAAAAAACATTGAGAGTGCCCATATATCCCCAAGTTGCACAACAACCTCACGAAAGGAGCCACAAACAAATGCATTACAAAGTTGTGGTTTTTGGCGTAAAAGATACGTCGGAAAATATTATAGATTTTATACAGAAAGAGCTTTGCCCTGTTGACCTTGTGATCACCATAGCTCCTAAGGTCACTGAGAAAAACCAGGTTTCAGGATTTAAGGGCCTTAGCTTCTTAACAGATAAATACGGAATCCCTGTTTTTGAAGCAGATAGCTACTTCTTAAACGACGATAAGACAAAGAAATTCATATCTGAAAACACCTTTGATCTTGGCATCGTTATGGGATGGCAAAGACTTATCCCCAAGGAAGTACTTGACGTATTTAAGGCTGGAATATATGGATTCCACGGCAACTGCGGATACCTTCCCTTCGGAAGAGGCAGAAGCCCTCTTAACTGGTCAATGATACTTGGAGATACAAGATTTAACCTTAATCTCTTTAGATATGATGAGCATGCAGACTCACCTAACGTTTTTGCTACAGAGATGTTCCAGATAAATGAGCACGATGACATCAGAACAGCTCAGTACAAGAATATGATCTGCTCCAAGAACCTCATCAGAAAGCTTGTTAAGACTTACATGGAAAAAGGTACCATCGAGATCCGCACGGATTCCAAGGATTTTGATTCATGGTACAATAAGCGTACAGCAGCAGATGGAAAGATTGATTTCCATGAGAGGACCAGAAACATCTACAACCTTATCCGCGGCGTGGCAGCTCCTTTCCCAGGGGCATTTTGTTATGCAGATACAGAGGATGATGATCATAAAGTCACTGTATGGGAGGCACATCCTTTTGATGAGATGATCGATTTCTCGGCCTTTGCTCCGGGAGAGATTGTTGATCTGTTTGATGGAAAGCCAATAGTAAGAACTGTTGACGGCTC
>JAEEGF010638870.1_pt1 | contig 10025 bp, 3 predicted proteins | sample 9134171 | NCBI WGS metagenome assembly JAEEGF01 (sample SAMN16246542, study PRJNA631951) | gut metagenome | biome: gut microbiome; feature: rumen; material: AP-attached | host: Bos | place: Iran: Karaj | collected 2018-10 | reverse complement strand
ATAATTGTTACCGCTGCCCCGGGTATTGTAGGTGCTGATCGGGTAGCACTGGCCATTGTAATATACCTTGGCCGTGAAAATACCTTCATTCGTCGTACCATTCTTCTCGCCCCAGGCCACCCACGAACCGGTACTCGGAGTAGAATTGGAAACGTAACGGTAATAGCGCCGGGCATAGTAATGCGTAGTATTCTTGTAATAGATCCGACGATAATAGGTCGTCCAGCGGTAATAAGTCCTGGTATAATAATTACCTGTATACCAGTCATAATTACCATTGGAACCATTCGTCTGGGTCTGTCCCCAATACCAATAGTCCGTCCCCGTATCGTGGTAGGCGTTGGCTTCCGAACCGGCACCCTGGCGACTATTCTGGGGCACGGCATTGCGGAAGGCTGTCTGCATTTCTGAGCCATCACCTCCGGATTCGATATCCGAACGGGAATCATAACTGGAAGGAGTTCCAGTCGGACTGACAATGACCTGTGTACTCTTGCCGTCGCTTGCGGAATTGTACTCTGCCTGCGAACACTCTATATTCTCGTCATAGCCGTCCCATGAGGCCCAGCCGCTCGTGGTCGGGTTGAAGGAATACTCAATGGAATTATCCACACCGTCCCAGCGGGAGGACCATTCGCCCGCAATACTCTGGATGTTGTCCAGAGGGAAGTGGCGGATGACAACGTGTTCCGCATTCAGGCCGCTGGAAAGTAGCTTAACGTCAAAGGAGATGGTCTTGATGGCGCGGCTGTCCAAAGCCTCCGATTCGACGCGAATCATGCCTGATGGAGTAATGCGGATTGTCACCGTCTCTCCGTTGGCTGTATTATTTGGTGCAGTGAAAGTATAGACTATATCCGTGGTCCCGTCAGGCGTTGTCGGCGTCTTGTTTGCCGTGCCCTTGATATTTACCGTGTTACCATCCTTATTGACGTAAGTAATAGCAACCGAACTCTGGTCGATGTCCACGAAACGGCCGTCACTGGTGGAAATGGAGGCAAAGTACTGCAGGTCCACGGACTGGACGCCATCGCCCTTGAGGATGTAATCCAGAGGGGACACCATCAGGTACCTGGTGTCGGAAATCTTGACCGTGGTGGCCTCCTGCGACATGTTGGTCTCCGTCCAAGGAATCACGTGGTACTCGATTCGGAGTTCCTCATCCTGCGCCTCAACAGCGTCGTTGGACGAACCCATGGATGAGAGGAGAACGTCCACTATATATATCTTATTGCGCTCAAGGCCGGTTACGGTAGCCTCATCACACACGGGGATACGGTAGTAGGAACGGGTCTGCTCCGCGTTGGGGTCTCCGTCCTTGGAATAGAAAACAGACAGCAGGATATAAGGTATTCGTTCCGGCTCATTGGCCCATGAGAAAGGATAGCAATAGGTGCAGACCACATATTGGTCGTCGACGTTACTGACCGACCCGTCGTGCTCCTTGATGCAAACGAAGTTGCCACCTTCGGTTACAAGGTCTTCCGTCAGCGGCTCATATGTGCCGTCCGCAATGTCCGATGTGGTGAAATTGAAGCGGACATACTTGGCGCGCGGGAGACCGGGAGAACGCTGGTTGTAGGTCAGGTAATCCTTCAGGGAACCGTACACGGCGCGGCCTTCGCCGTCCAGCAGGGGATCTTTCGTATCCTCGTCGGCAATCATCACGTTCTCGGAGTCGCCGTCGAAACGCACCAGCAACAGGATCTTCGCGGCGGCGCGAGCCAGATCCATATCCCAGACCTGTTTGGACGAATTGGGATCAATTTCCCAACCCTCGATCTTGCCGTCCATGAGGAAACTCTTGTGGAGGATACCCTCCTGCTCATCGTCGATGGTGATGTAGTTGGAGCCGTTGCCCGGATCAGAGGGCGAATAATACTGATAGAGGTGTATCTTGGTGGTAGTCAGCGCCTTAAGCTGCTGAAGGTTCGTAATGCCGGCTCCGAATACTGTGTGAGGATTGTTCGCCGTCGCGTAGATATCGTACTTCACGCCGGGGACATATCCTTCCTGCGCCCAGTTATTTGCAATCAGGTACTCAATCTGCTGGAGGCCTTCGCCGGGGGTGACCTCCGTGAGGTGATACTGCTTGAACCATGGATCGGTCTCGGCCGCCGCTTGCTCTTTCACAAATACATCAAGGCAGCGGAAGTAATTCTCTCGCAGCGCGTCCTGGGCCTCCACTTCGTCATCCTTGGCGATATCCGGATCGTCCTGATCCTTCGCTTTCGTGGCAAGCTGTTGCAGCAGGCGCGGCAGTATCCTCAGCCCTTCTCCGTCAACAGGCTCCTGCTCCAGGCGCCGGGTACAGGAAGCCGCCCCCGCGAGAACCGCGAGTGCAAGAAGCAGATATGACAGCCATTTACGCATTAGCTTTCTTCTTCCAGCCAGTAGACCTTGGTCTGCTCGTTGCCGGATATTTTATGATTGTCTTTATTGTCATCCCATTCCTGCGCACCAGGGTTGTAATACTTGATGCAGGCATGGTCCTCGTCGCCGGGGAGGTTATGGTTGTACGGAAGATTTTCCGGCGGGATGTTGCCGGGGTGAATCTCCGTCAGGTAAAGCTTGACGTACGGATCGCTCATGGGGTCGTCGTTTTCCGGGACCACATAGACTTCCGTAGTCTGCATTGTGTGAGAGCCGGGAATCGACAGGGATTCTCCTGGCGCAAGCTGGGTGAAAATATCTGTCGGATTGCCTCCCCCGTCTGTTCCATGAGTCACATGTATCAGGCGGAAATGGGAATTGTTGAGCTGGAGCCGCAGTTCGTTCTGGTTGATAGTCTCGAAAGTGATCCTGGGGCTACGGGTAGGGACGCCGCCCTTGAAGCCGTAGGCGATGGCCACATAGGTGTCATCCCAGGTCCAGGACTTCCTGTCCAGGTCGTAACGGAGCCAGGGACGTTCGTATTTCATGTCCGTCGAGCCCATGGTTGAATAGGCCAGACGGTCCTGCCCGGCTATCCACGGCAGTACGGTGGGCTGTATCACGAGCCGGCCGCCGATGAAGTATCCATAGATGATCCAGCTGTGGTTGCGCGTGAAGTCGCCCTGGCGGGCCATGGTAAAGTTTGCGGTTTTTTCAGGTCCGGCGCCTACCGTATACTTAATGGTGCCTGAAAGCTGCTTGTCCGTCTCGCGCAGGTAGGTGAGGCCCCATTGTGTAAGGACGCCGGATCTCACGCCTCCGTCGATGAGGTCTTCGAACTCCTGTGCGGACATGGCGCCGTCGTACAGGTAGTCGCTGGGGGCGGGATTGTTGGCTGGCGCGGGCAGGTTGCTCGTCCAGGTCTTGTCCAGAAGCACGTATCCGATGGAATGAAAAAGCCTTGTTAGATGCGTGTTGCTGCCGTATGTCTGGTCTGTAATGAACGTCTCGTTCTCGCCTATCTGCCCGTTGATATTGATGCTGGTGATATTGAAGTTGTCGACCGGGGTGCCGTTTTCTGTCATCTGGCAGAACACAAAGCGCAGCTTGGATACGGCGCGGGTAAGGGTGAGGGTACTGATGGTGAGAACGGGAAACTGGCCGGTCATGGGCTCGTTCTTCATCACTCCGGCCATCGGCAGTCCGGCGGCGGGGACTTCCGACACCAGCGTGGACACGCCGAAGCAGTCGGCGCCCAGCACAAAGGCCTGGAGGTCAGTGGGAGCAAGTTTGGCCCAGTCGCCGGAGGCGGAGGGGAATTTGTCGATTGTGAATCCGGCGGACTCGCCGTTGATTACGGCATAAACGTCCACGTTCGGCTTCTGTTCCATTATGGTCTGGCTGACGGAAATCGAGAACCTGGCGGTGGAGCCGTTGCGCAGGCCTGTGGCGGCAAGGGCATCGGGGTCGAGAGTCTTGTAGCCGATGAGTCCGGAGTTTTCAATTGACCCGGCGCGGAACACCCAGATCTGCAGGCTGCTCACTGAGCGCTCGGCCGCCCATGGATCGACGGTTCCGATCTCCGCCTTGGTGAGTACCGCATCGGGGATGTTGACCTTGACGTAAAGCACCGGCTGCTCCGGATCTATGAGTTCGCGTAAGTTACAGGAAACTGCCAGCATTGCCAGAAGCAATGCCGCAAGCGCGAGGCGTATGTGTGCAGTCCTGTTCTTCATTATTAATACATAGGTATCTGGGACGGAGTGACGCCGACCCATTTCATTTCTGTCTGGACTCCGATTTCCAGCTGCGGATCACGGAGTTCGGGGATTGTGTTGTATGCGGCCGCAAGGCCCTTCACGGTAATGATGGCTTCCGTGATGTGGTCCTGCAGGAACACGCTGTTGATTCCTTGTGGCCTGGTGGTAGCCTCGCTCATTTTCAGGATGCCTACCAGATAGAACTTGCTGCCGGGAGCCACGATGCAGCTGTTAGCCCCGTAGAACTTGTTGCCGCTGTTGTTCTGGAACTCCAGGGCGTAGTGGACGTCTTGATTGTTTTCCGTCTGGACCACCAGAGTATGGACCGGATACTGGGTTACCCCGGAGGTGGAACTGGCAATATAGGCTTTGGGCGTCAAACCGTCGTTGACGTCGGAGTCGTAAATGCAGTGGTTGTCGCCGGCTTTGGGGGTGAAGTTGAACGCCTGGTTCCTCTGTTCGCTGATGAGTACGCCGGTGAGCGGGAAGTTGGAATTGCTCACGTTTATGGCTGTAGCCTTGCTGTCCAGCAGATTGTCCGTGCCCCCTTCGGAAACTGCGTCGTTTAAGCACAAGCGGAGCAGGGCGACGCCGTATTGCAACGGCTCTCTTACCGCCGTGGAGGCGATACCTGGAATGACGGTGCTGCCGGATGTGTATTGTGCCAGAATTGAGTCCCAGGTGGGATTTGACGACACGTATTGGTTGATAATGGATTCGTTGTTGGTCGTCTTGAGCCTGCTGCTGGTCCAGTACCAGAGGCTGGGCGGGTAGCAATATGACGAGACCGGGGCCAGGGAGCTGTTGTCTGCGGACACCTGCACGAACGACGAGCCGTTCCACTGAACCGCCACTGCACCATCGGGAACGCCATAGCTGGCGGGAAGTCCGGCATAAGGGTTTTTGAACGTAACGGTGGCACTGTTCCCGGAACCGGAGACACTTACGTACGTCGAGTTGTTTATAAGACTGCGGATTTGTCTGGCGAGCTCATAGACGTAGTAGTACGTATTGTCAGGGGAGTGACTAGACGAATAGCGATTATAATAGGTTTGTGTGTAACTGTTGCTCGCCGAAGTGCTGTTTGAAATGTTATACAAACCGTTATAAACCGAAGTTAGCACCTGGGCAATGCCTTCAGTTGAACCAGAGAAAGCAAGACCGTCGCCGGTTAGCGTTTGAAATGCGTTCTCAAGAGTTTGCTCGTTACTATATTGGGCCGGAGTTTTCCAATTGTATGTCCAAGTCGTTGACGTCGTGGATCTTCGGGCTGTATATCCGGTAACAGATACCTGCGCTCCCGCAATCGAGTTGAGGTACGTCAAAACACCCTGAAGAGAAGAATTCAATGAGCTCTCCGCGGAGGTGTTCAAAATCGGCTCCAGCTCGAACCACATGTCGTTCGGAGTTTCCTCCGACTCCAGCCCGTGCGAACGCAGCACGCCGTTGCGGCGCTTGAAGTTAACGGAGTCTGGAGAAACGCTCACGTTCTCGTCTATGGCCCGGCCATAAACCAGCACCGAAGCGGTGCCGGCCTTCATCAATACGTTCTCGTACAGGTGGGAATTGTTGTTGGTCACCAGGCCGGAATTTGCCGAAGCGTCCCACGAAGCCGCTATGCCGGCTTGCGGAAGTTCCAGGTTCCAGCCGTGCCGGTTCTCGGAAGCCGTAATGGCGCGGGTGGTGTTGAAAGGAATAATGAATACCCTCTCTATCCCGCGGAATATATTGTTGTTGGAGGCGGCGCCAATCTGCGTTATGTCGTCGCTCATCTTGGTGGCGGGGAGTTCCGCCCGTGGCTTAAGTGACAGGGCCACATCGGTTTGCACATCCTCGCCAGAGTCCGGGATTACGCCGAAAAAAGATTCCGGTGAAGCGGACTCGCACGAGACCGCCCAGGCCAGCGGCAACAGTGCCGCGGCGCAGAAGGCGAGAGTGCGAAGAGCCAGCTTCATCGGAACTTTTTTTTTACCGGCAAGGCAGCAGCCCCGTATCGGACCGCTGCCTGCCAGCTATGCGTAATTCTGGTTTAAACAGTATGGATTAATTGCCGCCGAGGATAATGTCGTCGAAAGAGAGACCGGTGCTCCATGCAAGGTCGACGCTCAAACCGAGGCTGATCTGGGTGGAACGCAGGTCAGGAACGGTGACGTAAGCGTGCTGGAGGGAGGTGGCTCCGAGAACGAAGTTCGCGGTGGTCATGTAGTCCTGGATGAATACGCGCTTTGCTTCTTTGGTGGTGCCGTCGCCATTGTAAGGAGGAAGTGCGTATTTTGTGGGCCAGGTGATAGCGGCGAGGCCGCCGTCGGTGGGATCGAGCTTACCGATGAGGTAGAAGATGCCGCCGTTGCGAACGAGGTTCTTCTCGCCCCAGAAATCCTTGCCGGAAGTGTTCTTGAGCTCAAGGCCGACATAGACCATCTGCTGGGCGTCATTGGCCTCGGTTACGTTGTAGTTATCCCAAACCAGGGTGTAGTTGGGAGTGCTTGTGGAACCGAAAGCGGGAATTGCCGTGGAAACGAGGGCCTTGTCGTAGACGACTTTGTCGAAGGTAGGAGTTGCGGACTTTGCGATATAATTCCAACCCATGGTCTGCTCCTGGCCGCCGATAAGGATGCCTATAAGTTCGAACACACCGCCTGCTTCGACGTTGATGGTGTTGTTCTCTTCGGTAGCGCTGTGGCGCTCGAGCTGGATGGCGGCGTTGTTGTCCTGGAGGTTGGCGACGCCGTACTTGATGGTGCTCTTGAGAAGGGCGGTACCGTAGTTGATGTTGTGGGCCATTGCAACGCTGCGGGTGGTGGAAAGCACGTGCTTGCCGATGATGCTCCAGTCTGCAGTCCAGCTGGCGTCGTTCATCCATTCGCCGGCGGTGGTTCCGCTGCCGTCAGGATAATCGGTGGTGAGATGGGGAGTATCGCTCACGCGGAGAGGAGAGTTGCCGAAGTAGCAGAGCTCTGCAGGGTACATGACCTGCTCGAAGGTGAAGGTGCCGCCGGGACCGCCTGCATTGGCATTGTACGTCCAGGTGTGGACGGGGTGGGAGGCGGGGTGGGTCTCGTCAATTACAAGCTGGAGACCGCCCATCGGGAGATGATAGATTTCGCCGGGGAATTTGTCGAGGTCTTCGGTAGCCAGGGTGTTGCCGCTTTTACCGTAATTGGTCTTGATTGTAGAGATGTTCTGAAAAGGGAGTGACACGTCGGATGCGTCAATCAGCTTGGTGAGTTCTGTCTGGAAAGCAATTGCGAACTGCTTTGCAATGAACTCCTGGAAGTTGGTGGCATTTCCGGTAGCGATGTTGTGCACAACCTGATACAGGTCAGCGAACATACGGTGGATGGCGGGGCCGGAACCGGCACGGAGCTCTCCCGTGTAGATAGTATGCAGCTCCTTATAAGCGTCGGCAAAAATTTCGCCCAGCGGACTCAGGGCATTGAGGGGGTTGATGGGGGAAACCGTAGCCTTGGAGATGGCACCGGTGCCGGGATCAACCGTCACGAAATCACTCCAGTACAAATCGATTGCATTGGCATTGGAGCTGCCGTCGCCACCGTCGCCGACCGCCCATGTAAGGGTACCGGCGGCTGCCTGGAACCTGAAGTTGGACAGGGAGTTGAGGGCGGCAATGAGGATCTCCTGATACTGACGGAATTCAGTTACCCTGTCGGCAGGGAAGGCCCTGCAGAGGGAGAATGCGTGATTGGAGATGTCCGCATTGGCGGCGTCGAAGGTGATCTTACCCTGCTCTTTGTCGGCGATGGGGCCGGACCCGGACTGGGGAGCCTTGCCCCAGAACATGAGGCAGTTGGCCTCCACGGGGAGGGCGAGCTCGATGACGCGGCGGCTCTTGGGCGTTCCGTCGGGGTCAAGTGCGCCGGCTGAAAGGAGGTTGCCCAGGGCATAAGTCTTGGTTGCCGAAGCTGCGTCGACAACGTGCTTTCCGTCGTTGGACACGCCAAGCTTATATGCGAAGAGCTGGGCGTTGGAGATTCCGCGGAAATCCTGGCTCAAGTCGGCCTGGGTGTTGGCGGCACTCTGCTTTGACTGGGGAGTCATGCGAGTGGAGACATTGAACACAAAGTCGGCGTTGACGGACCGGGTCTTTGCGTCATAGTTGGGGTTGACATCTGCATTCTTGTTGCAGGCTGCCAGGCTTGCGAGAGCTAGCGCTCCCAGGCAAGCAATTTTGATGAAATTACGCATATTGTTGTGAAAAATAAATAACATTCGCGTTTGTGTGTTACTTGGAAGGACAAAAATACAAGAAAGAAATAAGGAAAAAGCGCGCACGCATGCGCGCTTTTGGTAAAGTCTACCAAATATGTGCGTCGGATCAGGCGTTTTGCCGGTATTCCGCCGGCGTCATTCCATAGCTGCGCTTGAACTGTTCGCGAAGGTTTGCGGGTGAAAAACCTACGGCAGCCGCCACTTCGGAGATGCTCATTCCGGGTTCGGTTTTAAGCAGGCGAAGTGCCTCCTGCATGCGGATGGAGTTTATATACGCAGGGAAAGAGTGCCCGTCGGCATAGCAGTTCAGCAGCGCGTTCAGGGCATGCCGGTTTATTCCGAAACGGTCTATTATGTCCTGGCGCTGCAGGAACTTGTTCGAGTATAGCTTTTCTGATTTTATCGCCTCGTCTATGCGGGAGAACAATTCGGGATCGGGATTTGAACCGTTGTCCGACGGCTCGGATTCGGCCTCATCTTCATCCTCCGGATCGTCGGGCTCGCGTATACCGTCGATCATCCTCACCAACGTTTTGTTCTTTTGAGCAATACTAAGCCTCTGAATCCGGAACCAGATGGAAGATGCCGCGGATATAAGAAAGATAATCAGTATGCTCATCATGAGGGTCCAATTGGTTCTGGCTTTGTTCCTGGCTTTCTGCAGTTCGAGTTCGTGAGCACGGATTTTATAATGTGCGACCATGTCGATGGCCCGGCTCTTCATCATCTCCGCCTGCAGGTCCGCCTGCAGTCCGGAGTACTTCGTCATAAGTTTGTACGCGTCTGCCGTCCGGCCCTTCGCCTTTGCCGCTTGTGCGCGGTAAAGCAGTACGCGTGCGTAGTCGCGGGACGACGTGTCGCCCGGCATATGGGCTACGGCCATATCGGTTACGGCAGTCACTTCGTCCCAGTCGCCCAGGGCTGCTGCGGCGGGTAGGGCAAGCCAGCGCCCGCTGAAGCTCCTGCCGTATTCAAGCGCGCGGCACCGGTTGATATAATACTTTGTCGAATCGGGGTCGGACGGCTTTTTCTGCGCGAATGCGTTTGCGGCATAGCACAAGGCCTGGGCCCGGTACCAGTCGGCCCAGCTCTGCCTGTTGGTGTTGCTCGGAATCCTGTAGCTGTCTTCGGCGTATGAACCGGGGTCAAGTTCGTACCTGTCGAGTTCGGAGAGTATGCTTTGTGCCAGGGGGATAATCGCCTCGAAGTCGTTTTCAGATTCAAGAAGGGCGATTTTGCGCTTCGTGCAGACTATGAAGGCGTCCAGCTTGTCCAGGCTTTTATGCCCTTTGAGCGAGTTTATTGCATTGTCCAGCTTTTCCATGCCCTCTTCGCGCCATCCCAGCGAAGTCATGATCAGGCCGACCTCCGCGTCCGTGCGCAGGGCGTCGTTCTCGTTTCCGTAGGCATGTTCCAGGTCAGACAGCTCCTTGGAATATTTGAGCCATTCGCAGTAGTCGCCCTTGCCTCTGTAAATGCTGATAAGGAGATCCAGGACATTGCAGCGATTGTCAATGCCGGATTTGGTGTCGGTTTTCGTGGAGTCGCTCTGCAGCAGGGCGAGGCAAAGGCTGACGGTGGTGTCTTTCCCGGGGTCAAGCTCCGACTCCGCATAAGTCTTGGCGCGCAGGAAATCGGCCAGGAAAGGGCTTGCGTTGCCGA
>JAEEGF011237066.1_pt1 | contig 10026 bp, 10 predicted proteins | sample 9134171 | NCBI WGS metagenome assembly JAEEGF01 (sample SAMN16246542, study PRJNA631951) | gut metagenome | biome: gut microbiome; feature: rumen; material: AP-attached | host: Bos | place: Iran: Karaj | collected 2018-10 | reverse complement strand
AATCCCTGACTTGAAAGCCACGAACCAAATAAGACCGATCCGTTGGGTACTATCTCTAATATTTGCTGTATTTTTGTAGCCATCTTCGTTTATTTTATGAATACCAGCCTAAATTTGTTGCAAAAATACTCTTTTTATTTTATCAAGCCAAACATTTCCTCTAAAATTGGTAATTTTTATATAAATTTATCTCCAAATTCGTATTTATAGCGAATTTAAGAGCAAAAAACAAGCACAGAACTAATAATGGAGATACAATTGCCGTCCAAAAGAGAAAGATGACAGTATAAAGTGGATTGAACTCGGTACGGTTTAGTTTATTTGCATTTAATATATCCATAACCTAAACTAAACTTTTTATTCCGGCAAATAATATAATTAACGGACTCTGAGGGACAGGATGAAGAGTGCCGAGGGACAAAAAGGGACAGATAACAACTCAATAGTGTCCCCCGAGGGACAGACATTTTAACGGTGCTTCATGCAGTAAAAGGCTCGTTTTTACGTTAAAATATAAACATCTGCAAAGAACTGAAAAGAAATGAGCACGAAAAGGCTACTTGGAGGGACAGTGTTAGAAGCACTATTTCACTCGCATCACAGCGTATGCAAGAATGTGCAAAAATCCATGTTAACGAATGTGAATATGCAAAGAAACGATTTGCTATATTTTCAGATGTTTACTTTTTCTTTTTTTGGCGGCAGCTTCATTTGCAGATTCTCGCCAATTTTCTGTCCCCCAGACGTCCCTCGGCATAGTTTTCGTATCTCTAAAATTGTGTTATATGACTGATATTCAATTATTTATATTTGCAGATGTTTACTTCTGTGTCGGAAAGTAGATTATGCGTGGGCAAATAGGTTTTGGCCTCTTTTACCCTTCAACGGGATTCTACATATTAACAGACGATAATTGATATGCAATTCTATTAAGTGTTTAATTGAAAACAAATTCATATAGTTATGATAAATCCTGCAATTCGAAGATTGCATATGCTCAAGAAAGCGCATGCTAAAACATATAGGGCTAAGACAAAAAAGAAGAAAAGGAAAGAAGAAAACACATCTGTTGATATTCACTATGAACATGGTCCATGCTTGATATGTGGTAAAGCGGATGCGTCAAAAACCAATTCACACATTGTGCCGAGTTTCTTGGTGTCAATGTATGATAGTTATGATAATTCTGGTAAGAGGGGAAGAGATTTGCAAATATCAATTACCGATATAGGCAGATCAACATACGTTGGAGCCATTCCAAGCACTAAATACGATGAAATATTTAATGAGGACAGCCTTAATGACGAGAAGCGTATTGAGGAATTAAAAAATAATCCAGACGCAAGAGATTATGTGTTTTGTCCTACATGTGAAAGGCTTTTAGCTGATCTATTAGAATCCCCATATGCTGATGCGTTTAAACAAGACAAAGGAATTGATGGTACCATAGCTTATTATTTCTGGATTTCTGTTATATGGAGAATGAATTCTTGTCGTAAGAATTTCGGATTCCAACTTGACGAATCAACATCAAAAGCACTACATAAAATGCTGCTATCATACCTTGACAATAATGGTCAGCTCAACGAACGAAACAAACCAAATCCAGATATCTTTAAGTACAAATTACTATATTGTCCAAATTATTGCAAGGATACTCAAAAAGGATTCCAATACTGTAATTACAAGAACAACGTACTCACTTTTATTATATCAGATTTTATAGTGATAGTTTATATTGGAACAACTAATAATCTACCGGACAACTATATGTTCGATGTAATTAGTGATGTCATAAAAAATACTGATTTTAATACTGGTAACGAAGAAACGGAGAATAAATTGATCATTAATAGAGAAGCTATGGAGTCTGTTAAGAGTGCTTTTATTAAATATGCCGTAAATATTAAGATAAAGCACTATGACAAGGTTATTTCCATGCTCTGGAAGCAGTTGAACATTCCTATTCAACTAACAGAGTCTATAATGAAGGAAATAATTTTAGAGATATTTTCAGAAGAGACAAAATTAGCTGAGCGTGAAACTGTACATAGCATTGCTATAGCAATCGAATCCGTATTAAAAAAACATGGAATAATTCGACAATGACACAGAATTTCTATAGAGCTGTAAAATTAAATAAGGACTTAGGAAGTTATCTGCCAGCATTTTTTTATACAGAGGTTTCTTTTCCTTTTTGGCATGGATTCAGTGCAATGCTAAATCTGCCAATGAAAGAGCAAGATATTTCTGTATTTATTCATGAGTATATTCATTTTCTCCAAGATATTTCTACTTATGCAGGCTTAAATAACGCCTACGTCTATAGCGAATATATCCATGCAGCCGTAAATATAGTTTATAATGTAGCTCCTCAAAATAATAATGAATTTACAGTTCCTATGGTTATTCCTGGCAACTATGGTAATATAGAGCTTAACAAAATAGTAAATAGTGTTGGTATAGGAAGTCTTGAACAGTTGGATAATTTCTTCCCATTAAAAATCGTAGAGAAAAAAATTAAAGTAAAATATCCCAATCCATACGTAAAAGCTTTAACCGAGGTATACATAAAGGGGCAAAATGGTATAAAGCAACAATTTGGAAATAGAGCTATTATGGAGAGTATGGCGTATTTAATTGAAAAGAAAATAACACATGGTGCTGGCGCAGCTCCAGATTTTCCATATAGTTCTGCAGAAATGGTTGTAAATCTGACCTATCCGGAATTCGGATCAGATCAATTGAACATCATTGCACTATGTGATATGTCGATGCAATTTTCTGAACCAGGAAAAGTTTTTTACCATTCATTAATTGACTTCAAAAAAATGCAATTTTTACCTTCGAAGCCAGAGGACATTATTGATTATTTTTATAATAATCCATGTATTCAAATGGGGAACTCTATCAACCTTGCAATTGGATTTACAAATATGGCATTTATGGTTGGTGATAGACTAAAAGAGTATATGAAAGGAAAAGAGTTTACTCCATTTCATAATGTCATTCATAATCTGTTAGGTTTCGCAATAAATACAAGAATAAATCATAGATATTTCTTTATAAATCTTGTACGAGACGGTTATGCATTGAATAATAACACTCTAAAAAATACCATAAGGATAATTGGCACGCCAATTATTAAAGATTCAGCTAACGATTTTTGGCTGGTACTTCCATTTGGAATTAAGCCAGAAAACTATAACATCGACATTTTTCCTGCAATATTGGAAATCAATAAACTATTTGAAAATGGGAATGATTGTTGTGAGATGTATGATTGGTGTCAAAAGTCACCAGGTACAACAGTAGATGAAAGGTGTATGTTTGAACCATGGTCACGATGCCATGATCAGAAGCTATGTCCTTACGCATTGCTATGGCGACATTGGAATCTCAGTCAATACATTCCCAAAGTTACTAATCAAAACTACTAATTAACGGAGAACGAATTGCCATCCAAAAGAAAATAGTATAATGTAATGCTGTGATATAAAGGTTTAGTTTATCCCCATATTAAATATACATAATCTAAACTAAACTTTTTATTTCTACGAATTATATCATCAGAAATTACTCCTCAACAGTGTCCCCCCGAGGGACAGATTTCGAAAAATGGCTCAAAGGGATAAAAAACAGGGGCAACACTTTTTAACAAGCCTATTTTGAGTTGCAAAACACACCGTTTTTTTGCCTGATTATAAAGATATACAAATAACTGCAAAGATAAATGTACCTAAAGAGACAAAAATTGGATGTCGCTCTTCACTCGCTTCTCAGCGAATACAAAAATGTGCAAGAATCCGTGTTAACGAATGTGAATATACAAAGAACTGGAAAAACGTCTTTGCAGATGTTTGTATATTTTATTTTTGACGGCAGCTTCATTTGCAGATTTTTGTATATTTTCCGTCCCTCCTCCGTCCCTCGGCATAGTATCTGTCCCCCGTAATCGGAGGCATACACGCTGATTATCAGCCACTTATATTTGCAGATTTTACATTCTGCGTCGGAAAGTAGATTCTGCGTGGGAAAATAGGTTTAGTTTATACCTCTTTATGTATAAAGCGAAATAAACTAAACTGCTTTCAAAAGGCAATTTTCTTTCAATATTAGGAGGTTACATTCTTTTATATAAACAATATGGAAGGAATTTATTTATTATCGCTAAAATATGCCAACGCTTAGTAACGTAAGCTATGGACTTCTTCTTACGAATGGCTGCAATAATTTGACTGGCGACTTTATCAACTGGCATTACCCAAAACAGCCCCTCACCTTTTGCCATTGCTGTGTTAATGAGACCTGGACGAATATCTGTAACAGCAATTTGTTTTCTACTTTTGTAAGCCTTCTTACATAGGGCTTCCATATAATTGATTTGATAAGCTTTTGTTGCGCTATAGGCAGGTGCCATAGCTTCACCTCGCAGTCCACCTACAGAAGTGATTGCAACAAGATGACCATGACCTTGTTGTTCTAAGATATGATAAAGCATGTCTATGACAAACGTCCAACCAACAATATTTGTGTCTATGGCTGGTCGTTCTATGGAATATTCGAGCGTTGCGTTTATATCACCTGTACCCGAACACACGATAGCAAGATCAATGTATTCCATCTCTTTGTGAAGCGCATTGATGGCTTGCTCAATCTCTTCTAATTTGGTTATGTCTGCTTTAGCAGGAATGGTCTTGGACGGATAATTCTGATGCCATTCGTCAAGCAAATGTGCGCGTCGGCCAATGATGCCTATTCTATTGTCCTCATTTGCATATTTCTCGAAAAGAGCTTTACCAATACCTGAGGTGGCTCCGATGATAACGATATTCATTTTGTGCTTTTTGTGTACAAAGGTAATAGTTTACCAGTAGACCTAAGCACAATATAAAGTAAAAGAACCGTCATGACAACAAACTCTCAAAACGTTTTGAGAATTTACAGCCCAAAAGTTATCTCTCTACGTATGTTGCTGATAGTTGTGGGTGTCACCTTTAGATAAGAGGCTATGTCTTTTAGGGTGATACTTTGTACTATTTCAGGACAACGAAGGAGTAAACGCTTATAACGTTCTCTGGTTGTCACTCGATAGGTATCAAGGTATTGAGAATAAATTTGCTCAAACAATCGCTCGTATATGTGTCCGATTGTCTGATTATCAATCACATTGAACAGTTTCTTGCCATCTATAATATACACTTCTGAATTGCCCATCGCAACAATAGAAACAACGGCAGGCTGCCGACTCAAACAATTAGGGAAATCTGCAACAAACTCACCACAAAAAGCAAAACCAGAAATGAAATCCTTTCCCTCTGTTTCATTTTTTACTATATACTTGAAGTGACCTTTTGTTATATAACCAATGTAATGAGTAGTAATCCCTTCTGTTTCAAAAAAGTCTCCACGAGAGAACTTCTTCAGTTCTCCATACTGAATACAGTAGTCTTTCAAAGCGCCGAGTTCTAAACCGACTGTATATGTATTGAAGGGATACATGTTTATTTCAGCAAATATCGTGATGCAATGAAATTCTTTACTGCCTTTCGATATCCATTCATGAATTCTCGCATCAATTCTTTTTGAACTTTTTTCTGCTCCGGCGATATTTGTGAGTTCTCTTCAATGTTGTCTTCATAGAAATGGATGAGACAATCAATAGCCTTGTTAACAGTACTTGCCGCAATTTGAGTCGGAATACCCATTGCATTTATCACACAACAACTCAAAAACTCTGCACACTCAGGTACATCCATCAACGTCCGTACCTTCTTAATATATGCTTTTTTTTCTTCATCCTGTGCCATTTGTTCCAATACCATCAGAAAGATGTCAGCAAGGGTGAGCGGACGGGTGTCAGAATTCGAACTCTTCATGTTGTAATCTACTTTTTAATATTTGAACGAAACAATAATTCTTCTATTATAGTCCTATATTCTGTTATAACTTCATCAATATATTGCTTTTTGGTTGTATATTGAATTTTATGAGCGGATAAATTTCCTAACTCTCGGATTTTATTCATAGAATCCTTTGTCTGCTTTGGTAGATTAAACCTCTTTTTATCTATAATATCCTTGATTATTAAATTCAGATTCTTGTACCCCTTTTCTTCTATAATTGCATCAGACAATCCGTTTGCCTCATAAGTATGTATTAAAAGAATTTCCATGAGCCTTCGCATCAATACAGCACACCCATCAAAAATATTATATTCGTATGAGGCATTAATCTGTTTCGACACTGATTCTATATAGCCTCTTGTATTAGAATATAACGACAGTGGAAGAATTATATTGTCACATTCAATTTCTTCTGACCGCTGAAACAAATAAATAAACTCTTGATCTAAGGTCTCAATGAGTTTCCTAGAAGGTCGATAACCTGTACGCTCCGTTAAGATATCTTTACTTTTTCTAAAAGTATCTTTTAAACGGGTAGAATTGTATTTAGATAAGTGTGCATCTACGAAATATTGATTTATTTGCTCTATTGTACACGACTCTGTTTCATGCAGCTTATAATGTAGCCACACGAAACCGATTGCCAAATCTGATTTTAATTTGTATTTATTGCAGATTGCTGAAAGAAGAGAATCCTTATTACTTCTCATTTCTTAATTTTATTCTTCTGTTTCTTTTTTGAAATACTTGTCGAACGTCCCTCTGCAATTGCTTTCACTTGTTCAATACCAGTAGGAGTAAGAGCATAAGAAGAGCTATTGGGAGCTGTAATATAGGATCTTTTAATAAGAGCATTAATATTGGCGGAAACATTCTTCCGTCTAGTATCAGAATACACTTTATTTTCTCTATATGCCTCAACAACTTCTGAACGATTTATCGGATTCTGGTTACCATCGGACATTTTATAAAGTATCAATAATAGGATGTCTGTTTCTGACTTAGCATATTGTTTTGTCACCAACTCATATACAGACGGTATCGTGTTAATAACCTCACTCTCATCTGAAGATTGCTCTGGGGAATCCGTCTTACAAGTCAATTGATTAGGTTGACCCACAGGAACTGAAGATGGAGTAGTTACAAAAGTATCTCCAATATTAATTAGATTGTATTTTATCAACAAATAATGAATAACCCTCTTCTTGGTCTCATCGTCTATTTTTGAAAGAGCTTTTGAGCACTTAGCCAATGCCTCGAATTCCAATTCGTCATTATCAATCTCTGCCATAATAATAAAATTTTAATACAAACTGTTATTTCTTTTCTATCGTCAATTTTATCCTTTCTTTGGATTTAGTACATCTGCAACAAAAGGATATATTACTCGTCCTAACATGTAAACCTGAGTCGAATATTTATTTGGTTCCTCATTTGTTTCAGAATACAATTTTTCAGAATTACTAATTGCATCACATAATCTAGCTGGCATCTTCCTACTATCGAATCCACCAGGTATCTTGTTATCTACATATTGTTTCAAAGATTCATATGATAACACCTCACCGTCAATAGGCATTTCAGTAAAGAAATGATAATATAGCCATATCTCAAAACAGGGATTACTCTGTGCAACATTCCAACACTGTTTGGTTTTACAATAATTCCTAAGAATAGGAATCTTGGGCCCCCATTCATCTGTATCTATCACAAACCACACTTCGTCATTCTGTTTTAAATCTAATTCGTATTTGGGGATACTATTATCAGTTCCTTCAAAATCAATTATAGCTGCTTGCATTAATTTTTCCGGATCCGTCTTACCATCTTTACTTGGAATAGGTATGATATTTATATTTGTAGACAAACCAGAAAAAAATAGGAAATACTTATACTCCCTATTACTGCCTTCGCAATAGATATACACTTTACGAGAGTCTTTAGAAGGTTCTTGACGCTCATAATGCCTCGGTCTTATGATAAATCTACTTTTGTCCATATTCCCAATGTAAATCCTTCAAATTCGTCAAAAATGGTATGCCACCATATCGTCCATTCAAATAACCGTTTTCAATATTAGCTGTACTATGAACATTAAAATCACTCAATGAATATAGTTGAGTAGAACCTTCCTGATTCTTCTGTGCAAACCATATCTCATCAGTTCGCAATATGTCTTGGTCTAACAAACATGATTCGTGCGTTGAAAAAATTAATTGTCCTTTCATATCATCTTTAGCAGAAAGAAGAGAAATAAGTTCTTTTATAATAATAGGATGAATACTCCTTTCTATTTCATCTATAATAATAACATTATCATTATAAATGATATCATATATCATAGGTAAATAATCGACAAGTCTTTGAGTTCCATCCGACTCTAAGCCAAATCCAAAAGTTACAGATTGGCCCTCATTATTTATATGTGAAGCTCTAATTCTTTTTGCCATCACTTTTTCTCCTTCTTTCACATAGTTTACAACATCACCTGTTATAATGTTACGTGTTTCAGAAATGCTGTTAGGCTCTTCTTTTAATCTATCAAAAATAAAAGAGTTTTCATCCGTCTTTTTGATTTCAGAAGAGGAAACAGACAATCCAACTACACCTGTAGATAACTTTCCAATGAGATTATTGGCATAATCAAACATCTCTTTATCTTTATCAAACACGTAAGCTAAAGGTTGTATTCTTTCATCCGCTCCTAAAATCGTTAATGTTTTAGTAAACCATCTGTATGCAGACCGTGTTTCTGGAAAATCATCTGAATATTTGTCCTGCAATATACAAATAAGCAAATCATTTCTCCCAACAAACTTTTCACTTAGCATTTCAACAAACATCTGATGCCTGGAATCTGTGCTATTGCCATCATAGAACAATATATTTTCTTTATTTTCTTCGAAATATCTTTCAAATATTCTTCTTTCACAATGCCTTCCACTTTCTGAGAGATATTCATATAGAACTCCAGAGGAATCAAAGGAGATTGTATAAAAAAACACCTTTTGGTTCACAATAAATTCAACACCTATTGATGATGGTTTTTGGATATTTTGTGAGTCTAATTTGAATTTCAACTCATCAGCAAATGCCATAAGTTTACCTCTCCTCATACATTCAACCAAAATGCCTAAGGACTTGATTAAATTCGATTTGCCAGCTCCATTTGCACCATATAACGCTGCCATTTTAAGATATGCTATATCATTAATGTATTTTTTATGTAGCAAATGTCTTTGGCTTTTATTTGTAAACATATTAAATTCCGTTTGACTGCCAAACGAAAACAAATTATCGACTATAATTCTTAATACCATAACTAAAAACGTTAGAATTTCACCGCAAATATAGTGTTTTTTTTCTTATCTACAAAATAATTAGAACAAATCCCATGTGTTAAACGTTATTTTTTAACGTATTTAACGATTAGATACATTAAAAACTGTGTGAAAGTTACTATTATAACCATCAATTTCCCTTTGTGTTCGTGAACTTCTTCGATGGTTTACGTACCTCATACGAGAAATTCGGCAAAAAAACGCGCTTGTTGCCGAATTTACATTTACGTGTGAAGTTGTTCCCATACACTCCATGAAGTCTATAAATAGTCTTTGCCATCCAAAAGAGAAAGATGAAAAGATCGGTTCAATTGGACATGGCTCGGTTTAGTTTATCACCATATTATATATTTATGACCTAAACTAAACCTTTTATCTTCCGGCTACGAAACCAGCATTACTATACAAGGGACAAACTCGAATACGACGGAATACTGACGGTATACAAAAACGTATTCGCCTTACATGGAACAACAATAAAATGTCATCAAGTACGTTACTATAAAAAGGAATAGAAATGACGATGAGCATCACTAAAAGATATACCAGACTCATTCCTTGCTCGCTTCTCAGCGATTGCAAGAATGTGCAAAAACCTGCGTTAAAAAGTGTAAACATGCAAAGAACTGGAAAATCGATTTTGCAGATGTTTGCATTTTCTTTTTTTGACGGCAGTCATATTTAACTTCGTTTTCTTCCGTCACGACTCGGCAGAGTTCAAGCCCGCTTGACTCTGCTCTCGCTGCTCCGTCAGTTGCAGATTTTTGCCTATTTTGCGT
>JAEEGF010964410.1_pt1 | contig 10027 bp, 5 predicted proteins | sample 9134171 | NCBI WGS metagenome assembly JAEEGF01 (sample SAMN16246542, study PRJNA631951) | gut metagenome | biome: gut microbiome; feature: rumen; material: AP-attached | host: Bos | place: Iran: Karaj | collected 2018-10 | reverse complement strand
ATAACGCGGATGCTCCCCTGGGCAGCGGCGTGGCCGTACTGCTCGGCCTCGGCGCAGCCTACATGGTAGCCAAAAAGCGCAAGGAGGATTAAGCAACCAACCTTTCCTTTTCACATTATTTGACAGGAGGCCAGCGGCGCATCGCGCCGCTGGTTTCTTTTTTGTATGTTTGGTTTGGCGCAAAGCGAGGCATCTAATCCCCACTGCCCCCCATTCCATCCACTCCAAAAAATCAAACATTTTTCAAATTAATCTTTCCTATATCAAAAAAAACACTATTTTTGCACTCGGCTTAGTGTATAACTATGCCCAATAGCTAATATAGAAAAGCGATGTTAAATTATTAAAAATCAAATAGTTAAATAGAAAAACAGAATTACAATAATTTAAAACATAGCACAAAACAGACAAATCAAATCACTTAAAACCAAACGATTTACAATCAACACAATTAACTCAATTATTAACCTAAATTCAAATCACAATGAAAAGTAAAAGATTACTTCTCATGCTTTTGTTGGCCGTATTCGGCGTGGCAAAAGCGCAAGTGACCATCGGAGATTTGGAAACTGCCGGAAACGACACCTATCTCCCGATGAACTCACTGTACGAGTATTCCTACTCGCAGCAGATCTACACTGCTGACGAGATAGGAACTGCAGGAACCATCAACGCCATCACCGTATGGATGTATGGTGCTGCAGACCTCTACACAATTCCTTTCGACATCTACATGGTAGAGACCGACAAGGAGAGTTTCACAGGCACCGACTGGGAGAGCGTATCTTCCTCCGACATCGTGTATTCTGGCTCGGTGACCGTCCACAACACCACAGCTGAAGCCTACACCTTCACGCTGAATGCCCCTTTCCAGTACAGCGGCCAAGGCAACCTGATGATTGCCTTCGACAACAACTGCGGCCAATGGAAGGGCGGCTTGAACGGAAAGGTGTTCACAGCAACCGACAATGTCAGCAGATCCATGTATGTCCGTCGTGACAGCAATGACTACGATCCCACCAACATGAGCGGTATTTCGGGCACTACTCGTGCCATGAGAAATGTCATCGAAATCGACATCACTCCTGGTGGCGGCCCAACCTGTGCCAAACCCACCAACTTTGTTGTGAGTTACACTGGTGGATCCACTGCCACCGTGACTTGGGAAGGCGAAGCCAGTTTGTATAACATCGACATCAATGGTACCGTGACCGAAGGCGTCACCAGCCCCTATGTCATGAATGTTCTGCCTGCCACGACCTACACCGTGAAAGTGCAAGCTGACTGCGGCGGCGGCCTCACGAGCGGCTGGACAGGTGCCCAAAGCTTCTTCACCCCCTGTGAGGCATTCGACCTGCCCTATGCCTATGGTTTTGAAGATGCCAACGAATTGAACTGCTGGAATATGGTTTACACCGCCAATACTCCTGGTATCTACAACGGATTAGCCTATGAGGGCAATAATAGCTTCCGCTTTTCTTCGTTCAGCAGCGCTTCAAGCTACGACCAGTATCTCATTTCTCCTCAATTAAATACCACCAACGGTGTGGACGTTACGTTCTACTATGCAGGTTATAGCTATGGCTCTGAGACTTTCAAAGTAGGATATTCCACCACCAGCAACGACCCAAGCGCCTTCACATGGGGTGATCAGATTACTGCTACAGGCACCAATTGGAATCTGTATGAAGGATCTTTCCCTGCAGGCACCAAGTATGTGGGTGTATACTACTACTCCAACTACCAATACTATCTCTATGTTGACGACTTCACCTTCGAAGTTCCCAGCAGCTGCCGCAAGCCTAGCGACCTGAACGCTTCCGTCGTTGGCAATCGCAACGCCACCATCAGCTGGACCGAGAACGGCGAAGCCACCGCTTGGATAGTTGAAGTGACCGATTTGGACGGCGGCCAAGTGACCACGTGGAACGCCAATGCCACCACCTTCGAGATTGTCGGCCTGACACCCGACACTCATTACAGTGTAAGAGTTAAACCTGATTGCGACGTAGAGAAGTGGAGCGACCCGATCACCTTCCGTACCGAAGTGGCCTGCCCGGCTCCAAGTGTGACCGTGAACAACATCACACCCACCACAGCCGAAGCAAGTTGGACTGGCGAAGCCAGCAGCTACAACCTGCGCTACAGACCGATAGAAGGTAGCCCCATGGCAACGGTCATCTTGACCGCTGGTGATGTTTGGGGAGACGGCACTGGCTACCAGATGCTGATCGATGCCGATGCCACTGCCTATGGCTCAATCATTCCTGAGACTGGTGGCTTGACCTCAAGCGGCGATGCTTCAGCTGCTACCTATGCCGAATTCGAATACAAGATCCCTGTGAATGCCGACGGATCGATGTCTACCACAAACGTTGTGTTAAGCAACAGCATTACCATCCAAATTCCTGCCGGAACCTACGACTGGTGCATCACCAACCCGACTCCGGGCGACCGTATCTGGATTGCTTCAGGAAACGGCAACATCCCCGGACGTTATGACGACTATGTCTTCGAAGCCGGAAATGTTTATGAATTCACTGTAAGTATTGGTGGCTCAAACGACCAAGTCAATCTCACCATCAACGGTGCCAAGAGAGCTCCTAGACCTGTTTACGCAAAGGCGATTTCCCGTCGCAGCGAGATGAAGAACATTGCCAACGTCATGCCTTCCATTCACAACTACACCAAGCTTCCTCTCCAGAACCCCTCAAGAGACGAGGAAGAATGGACAGTCGTTGAAAATGTCACCAGCCCCTACACTATGGATGTGGAACCTGGAACCAACTACGAAGTGCAAGTCATGGCCATTTGTGGCGGTGAAGACGGCTCCAGCGATTGGGGTGCTTCCACCTACTTCGAAACGCCTACCATGTGCGATGCTCCCACTGGCCTGAGTGCCACCAACGTCATGACTACCTCTGCCACCCTCAACTGGAACGGCTTGCAGGACGGCTTTGAAGTGCGATACAGAGCCGTGGGATCATACGAGGCCATCTACGAAGAAAACTTCGAGAACGGCATTCCTTCAACTTGGACCACCATTGATGCCGATGGCGACGGAAATAACTGGTTCGCCCTTAGCGAAATTGGAACTCTTTATCCTTTCTATGCAGAATTAGACTTAGCCGAATGGGCCCACGGCGGCAGCAATTCAGCTGTTAGCGCATCCGCATACAATAATCCAGAAAGCGGCTATACAGCCTTGAATTCTCAGGATTGGCTGATTACGCCTCAGCTTACCTTGGGAGGTACGTTGAGATTCTTTGTAAAGAGTGCAGATTCGGACTGGCCGGATGCATACGAAGTACTCCTTTCCACCACTGGTAATGCAACCACCGACTTCACTGTTGCCTTGAAAGAAGTAACTCCGGCTAGCGGTGATTGGACAGAAGTAACCATCGATTTGAGCGACTACGCTGGAACTCAAGGCTACATCGCCATCTTCCATGGTACTGAAGACATGTATTTCCTCCTCGTCGACGACTTTGGACTGTACAACGAAATTGAGAACGATTGGGAATCTACCACCACCGATGCTTTGTCAGCCACCATCGAAGGACTTGAGCCTGAAACCGAATACGAATGGCAAGTGCGTGGCGAGAACCGCGACTGCGGCGAAGATGGCTTCACCGAATGGAGTGCTCTGAGCACCTTTACCACTCATGGTCTCTGCGACAATCCTACAAATTTGACTTTTGAAGCCGACGGTACCACTGTCACACTGAACTGGACTGGCTATCAAGACAGCTACGATTTGACGTACTACACTCCTGCTTTAGGTGACCTCCTCATCGAAACAGGCGTAGGCTTTAATGGATATGCAGACTGGACCGAAGTAACAGAAGACGAAGAAACTGGTTTTTATGCTCTTTCTGACGACTATTCCTACGTTGGTTATGGTTTCTCCTCCACGAGCACACCTCAATACCTGATTTCACCCGAGTTTGATGCTCTGGAAGGCGAATCATTCGTGGAATTCATGTACTATGCAACTGGCACTGAAGAAAACCCAGACATCCCAGAAACCTTCAAGATTGGTTACTCTACCACCGATGCTGAAGTTGCAAGCTTCACTTGGGGCGAACTTTACACAGTCAGCGGTACTGACTACATGGATGTTGATCTTCCCGCTGGCGCCAAGTATTTCGCCATCCAATACGAATCGGATCACGCAGCAGATTCAACCCTGTTGTTCTTCCTCGACTTCACTGTTGTTTCCAACTATGTTGCCGCTGGCGAGCACACAACACTCGCAGGTGTGACCAGCCCTGTGACCATCGAAGGTCTTGATGCTGAAACCATCTATCGTTGGGAAGTGACCGGTATCTGCGGTGAAGAATCCACCACACAAACGGTGTACAGCTACTTCATGACTGGAGAGGCTCCTTCTACTATCACCCAGACCATCACACTGCACGAAGGCTGGAACTGGATCAGCCTCTACGTCGAGGTTGAGGATCCCATCGCGATGCTCCAGCAGCTCGAAACAGCCCTGGGCGACAACGCCACCATGATCAGCGCCACCGAAATCTACACCGAGTACCTCGGCGACGGTTTATGGATCGGCGACCTGGATGACGAAGGCGTCTACAACGAGCAGATGTACATGATCGAGGCTGTCGCTGACTGCGAAATCGAGCTGGAAGGTGTGCTTGCCAATGCCGAGAATTACACGATCGACATCAACCCCGGCTGGAACTGGATCGGATTCCCCCACAGCGAGGAACTGCTCCTTGAGGATGCTCTCGTCAATTTCCCATCAGAGGAGGAAGACCAGTTTGCAGAGGCCGAGGCCTATTCCGAGTACGGCTTCGGCATGTGGATCGGCGACGTGGAGACCCTGGTGCCCGGCCATGGCTACATGTACTTCTTCAACGGCGAAGAGACGACACCTCTGGTCTACAACACCTTTGCAAAAGCCCGCAAGGCTGGTCTCAAAGCCATCGAGAAGAAGACCGACAAGGTCACCTTCAACCGCAACAGCATCAAAAAGATGAAGTAAATGTCAATCAAAAGTTATAAAAGTTAATTTCAAACAAACCAAACAATTGTAAAAATGAAAAAACTATTAGTATTTGTATTGGCCTGCCTGGCAAGCACAACGATGTTTGCCCAATACCACTACACAGTCAACACCAGTGGCTGCGCAGGCACGAACACGACCATGACCTGCTTCCTCTACATTGACCACGTCGTCCAGGATGACATCGATGGTTTCGAAATCGGCGTATTCGACATCGATGAGGGCTTGTGCCGCGGCAGGGCCCTCTCAAAGACCAATGCTGCGATCGAGCATCCCTTCTTCCAGATAACGATCAAGGGTAACGAGGGCTTCTCCTACACCTTCAAGATCTACAACCACAACACCGAGGAGGAGTTGACCCTCGTCCCCGACCTGACCGAGGAGATCACCTGGGGTGCAGGAAAGAAATACGGCACCATCGTGACTCCCTATGAGCTGAACTTCACCGACCCCGCACAGGCCGGCTACACCCTCGAAATCACTCCCTATGAGGACCCAGAAGGAAGGGACAACTACTACCTCATCGCCTCCCCCGTCGGCGCCATCGCTGCCGAACAGGTGACCAACCTCACCAGCAACAGCTACGACCTCTACTCCTTCGACCAAGCCGCAGAGCTGGAATGGGTCAACCACGTGGGTGAAGAGGGATTCACCCTCCAACCCAACGTGGGCTACCTCTACGCCAACAGCGGCGACGGCGAAAACGATGTCGTCACCCTCACCTTCAACGGCACCCCCACCACCGAAGAGTTCGTGACCGTTGAACTGACCCAAGCCGATGCCGCCGAAGGCCTCGACTTCCCCGACTGGAACCTCGTGGGCAACCCCTTCGAGGTGGTTGCCTACCCCAACCAGCCCTTCTACTCCATGGTCGAAGGCGCTTTCGTCTCCAACGCGGCTAACGCCGAGCTCCCTGCCATGAACGGCGCTTTCGTCGTCCGCACTGGCGATGTGACTTCCGTGACCTTCTCCAAGGTCCCTGCCAACAAGGTCCAACTGCTCGCCCTCAACCTCAGCACCAACGGCAAGGTCCTCGACCGCGCCATCGTCAGCTTCGGACAGGGACAGCAGCTGCCCAAGTTCCAGCTCTTCAAGAACAGCTCCAAGCTCTACATCCCGCAGGACGGCAATGACTACGCCGTCGTCACCAGCGAAGGCATGGGCGAGATGCCCGTCAGCTTCAAGGCCGAGAGCAACGGCACCTACAGCCTGAACCTCTCCTCCCAGAACGTCGACTTCGCATACCTCCACCTCATCGACAACCTCACCGGCGCCGACCAGGACCTCCTCGCCAACCCGAGCTACTCCTTCAGCGCCAGCACCACCGACTACGACAGCCGCTTCCGCCTGGTCTTCGCCACCGGCAACGATGAAGAAAGCTTCGCCTTCTTCAGCAACGGCAGCCTCTTCGTCAACAACGAGGGCAGCGCAGTCCTCCAGGTCGTCGACGTCACCGGCCGCATCGTCAAGAGCGAGAGCATCAACGGCTGCGCCAGCGTCAGCTTCGACGCCGCCCCTGGTGTCTACATGGTCCGCCTCGTCAACGGCGACAACATGAAGGTCCAGAAAGTCGTCAAATGACTATGCCCCGTGGCTTATGGCTTGCTTAATAAAGCAAGCCATTGGCCATGGGCAATTAGAAAAAAGTTGGGAAATTTTCGCAAAAAACTGACATTGTATTGAAAAAAATACTATTTTTGCAGCCCGAAACAGATAAAAAGAGAATAAACAAAATATTAATACTGAATTACTAACAATGAAAAAATTAGCTTTAACAATCGCAGTCGTCCTCGGCCTCGGCCTGACGAGCTTTGCAAACACAAACGATGGTGGCTTGTTCCAACGCGGTGCCTCCGAACCCGCCACCACAGAGCTTTTCGGCAACCGTGAGGGTGGTAATCCCTTGCTCCCCATCCATGGTGGATCGGGTAACGCTGACGCTCCCCTCGGCAGCGGCGTAGCCGTATTGCTCGGCCTCGGCGCAGCCTACATGGTGGCCAAAAAGCGCCGTGAAGAATAAGAATAAGAAAGAAACAACAAATTTGTTGAATGAAATAGGCTGATGATGTTCGTCAGCCTATTTTTGTTTTCCCTCTTCCTGGCAAAGCCGCAATCAACTTCTTCGTGTAATCGTTTTGGGGGTGCTCAAATAATTCGTCGGCATCGTTCATTTCAACGGGCTTGCCGTTGTACATCACCACCACGCGGTCGCTCATGAAACGCACCACACTCAGGTCGTGAGAAATGAAAATGTAAGTGAGGTGACGCTCTTCCTTCAGCCGGTTCAGCAGGTTCAAGACTTGTGCTTGTACCGAGACGTCCAAAGCTGACACTGACTCGTCACAGATAATCAAACGTGGGTTAACCGCCAAGGCACGGGCGATGCAGATGCGCTGCCTCTGACCGCCTGAAAACTCGTGCGGATAGCGATCATAATGCGAGGCTTGCAACCCCACTTGTTCCAATAAGTCACATGCTAAGCCTCGGCTTTTCTTCTTGTCTTTTTCAATGCCATGCACCAGCATAGGTTCTATGATAGCCTCGCCAATGGTAATGCGCGGGTTGAGGGAGGAGTAGGGGTCTTGGAATACAATCTGCGCCTGCTTGCGGAAGTCGCGTAAGGCTTGACCTTCTAAAGAGGTCACCTCGATGCCGTCAAACCACACCTTGCCGCCTGTGGGCTCGGCCAGGCGCAGGATGCTGCGCCCCAATGTGGTCTTGCCACAGCCCGACTCACCCACGAGTCCGAGAGTTTCACCCTCATAAACTACAAGACTCACATCGTCGACGGCCTTCACATGGTCGTAAACACGCCCAAACACACCTTTTCGTAACGGATACCAAGTTTTTAAGCCTTCTACTCGTAGTAGTGGCTCTTTGCTGTAGAGTTGCTGGAGATGCGACTGCCGTTCCTCAGCCGTGATTTGCAAGTCGTGCAGGATTTGCTCCTTGCCACCTTGCCATTGTCCATCAAGAAACTCCTTGACGATGGGCAGACGCTTGAGGCGCACGTCCATGGGCGGACGGCAAGCCAAAAGCCCTTGCGTATAAGGATGCTGTGGATGGGTAAGGATGTCTTGCACCGTGCCCCGTTCCATGATTTCTCCATCATGCATCACAGCCACATCGTCGGCGATTTCGGCCACCACACCTAAGTCGTGGGTGATGAATATCATTCCCATGCCCGTTTCGGCTTGCAACTGACGCAAAAGCTTCAAGATTTCTTTTTGAACGGTCACGTCAAGGGCCGTAGTGGGCTCGTCGGCGATGAGCAACTTGGGATGGCAGGCAATGGCCATGGCAATCATCACACGCTGCTTCTGACCACCAGAAAGCTCATGAGGATAGCTGTCGTAGATGGCTTCAGGTCGGGGCAGCATTACCTGCTTGAACAACTCAATGACCCGTTTTTTGGCTTCAGCCTTGCTAACTGGTATAATTTGAGGTCCCTGAGCCTGTCGAAGGGCCGACTTGCTTTCGTGCTGAAAAATCATCTCGCTGACTTGATATCCACATTTATAGACGGGATTGAGTGAGGTCATGGGTTCTTGGAAAATCATGGCGATACGCTTGCCGCGCACTTCGGCCATTTGGCTCTCGCTAAAGCCTTTGATTTCCTTGCCCTCGATTTGGATACTGTCGGCCTCGATGCGGCTTGTTTTCTCGTTGAGCAAACGCATCACCGCCAAGGAACTCACCGACTTGCCCGAGCCTGACTCGCCCACCAATCCCAATGTCTTGCCTGCAAATATGTCCATATCGATGCCATGCACGGCTTCGACCCATTGGTTTTCGTGCTTAAAAGAGACTTTGAGGTTGCGGATGGATAATAGCGCTGGGGACATCAGGTGAATTTTAGGGCAAAAATAGTGCTTTTTTCAATGGTTTATTGGTTTTTTACTACTTTTGTAGAATCAATCATCAATATAAGCTAGCTTATGAAACGCATTTACCTTGTCTTATCGTTGGGTCTTCTTGTTCTGACTACGGCTTGCGGCGGTTTGTTGGGAAAGAAGGAAAAGACTAACAAACAATCTGTTGCCAATTCAGTTAAAAACAACATTGCGAAAGCGACTGAGGCACTTGAATTGACCAAAAACTATTATGCCATAGATGAAGACCAACCCGTTATCATTGGTGAAATCAAAGATGGCGAATTGTGGCTGACTTTTATGGAGGATAAAATCCTACCGCTTGGTGTCGTTGACGAGGATTCATACCGCTTGCCAGACTATCCCATTCAGGTGGAAGGCCTGCAAGGTACGCCAAAGGACTTTATCATCGCCGACATCGGGCAGGACTTCAATCCTATTCTTTGCGTCTTGACAGATCAGGATAAGGTGCAGATGCTGAGCCTTTGGAACACCATTTCCACTGGTGATATTGAAGTGACTGAGGTTCCTATGGAGTCTATCGTGGAATTCAAAGACGGCCCTGGCGGACCTTGGAACGACGATGAAGGCAATACTTATTATGAATACACTACCATCTATGGCATTGATGCTCAAGGTGGTCGGCACGAGGTTCCGCTATATTCTTTGGAACGCGATATCGAACATGTCGACCATGGCCAACATGCAGATGCGGTTTACCAACTGTTTTTCACCGACGACTGGAAGATGCGCTATGTCATGGGTTATTACCTCAGCGAAAAGTTGGAGGAACAGACAGGCCATTTCTGGCTCATCGATGAGGATTGGGACGAGATGGTCTTTACCTTTGGCTATGAACTGACTACACGCATGGAGTACACAGGTGAGGGTATCAACACTACAAATGTGGAAAACCAAGGCGTTTTTGAGATGCGCTATGTCGACTTTGGCAATCAGGGTTGCATGTTGACCCCGATTGAGGGCCTCGACTTCTGCAACAAAGGAATGAACAAGCCTGTCCAATTCAAGCCTTGTGGTACATACGGAGGATAAAACATTGAAAACCAATCAAAATCATACAATCATGAAAAACTTCAAATTATTGCTGTCGGCTTGCGTGATGATGCTC
>JAEEGF011854769.1_pt1 | contig 10029 bp, 5 predicted proteins | sample 9134171 | NCBI WGS metagenome assembly JAEEGF01 (sample SAMN16246542, study PRJNA631951) | gut metagenome | biome: gut microbiome; feature: rumen; material: AP-attached | host: Bos | place: Iran: Karaj | collected 2018-10 | reverse complement strand
GCGTTCATCCTGAGCCAGGATCAAACTCTCATGTTAAAAAGTTTTGATGATTTCTCATCTGATCCAGTTTCAAAACTTCGCTAGCTTAATTTCATCAAGCTGTCCGTTTTCCTTACTGTTAAGGTTTTGCTTATAAAAGCTGTTCGTTTGTCTTGATTATTCAAGACCTTAAATAATTCTCTTAGAATCTTTCAAGGTTGTTTCACTGTTCAGTTTTCAATGTTCTGTTTCTTTGTCGCCTCAGCAGCAACTCGTATATAATAACACGTTCTCAGCTGCCTGTCAACAACTTTTTTAAATTATTTTTTGCAAACTTTTTAGTTGTTTGCCGCACATCAACCGTGCAGAAAGTATATTACCAAAGTAGGCACCTAGTGTCAACACATTTTTTGCAAAAATTTCAACTTTTTTAAAGAAAAAATATTAAAGGATAGATATTGTGGTTTTTACAGTCTAAACCCCAATATCTACCCTCTACTTTTATCGACTTTCTTCTATTATAAATGTATCTATATTTTACACATATGTATATGTCTAAACGAATGCCATTATCAAATTATTTTCATATAAAGTAATCAAGAATGGATTCTCATATATTGCAGCAATCACCTCCTGGCCAAAAGCAGTTGTACCAGCCAATGCAACTATATAAAACAGTATCCACACAACCAGAAAACCTTCTACTGCTCCAGCAACAACTCCAAGCATCAGATTCGTTGGTCTGATCACCGGCATTCTACCTATAGCCTTTACAATCAGACTCAATATGCAAACAACTATTTCTGCCACCATAAATGTCACAACCACAGCAATACAATGAATAATAAATAATGTAATTCTGTCAGATATCACATGTAGCACCGTTATCTGCCCGTCACCAACAGCCAGCAATCCTGATGTTCCGCCCACTTTATCTGCAGATATACCACCATTATTTAACAATCCTGATAAATCAACCTCGTTATTAAACTGCTGCAGATTCTCTGAAATCTCTCTCGTCTCACCACTTGGCAACCCTTGCATAAGCGAATTGTACCATTCACTTACATTTGCCCGAGAATCCTCCGCAGCTTTCTCCCTTACATGCTTTTCAACCTTTTCATAAATAGCATCATATATATGGGTTCCGCTAAGTAGACTGCTCTCCACTGTAGGTGTAGCGAAATACATAAATGCAATAACAAATACCCATGCCAGCAAAGAAAAGATCATTCCTAATATCCCCTGGCGCCAGCCTTTTATAGCGAAAAAGGTTATTATCACCAAAGTCACAACAAATACCCAATTTAATTCCACGTCTATCATCTCCTGCTATCTAAATCTAACCATATCTGTCTTGCCATCTTTAATGAAGACATATCTCTTGGATCCGTCCCCTGGCAAAATATTATAAATCTGCTCGTCAAAAGTATATTTAAACTTCTCTATTCCTGTCAGAGTATAAATTGATACATCTATTCCGTTGGAAAGCAGAATTTCATCATTACTCATAAAAGAAATGTCTGTATATGTTCCATCAACAGCTTTCTGCACTCTGCGCAAGCCTGTACCTGAATATACATTTAACTGATTTATAATCTCACCAGACTTATTAGTAGCATCACAGATATATCCGAAATATTTATCATTATATACTACCTTTTTAATATCCCCCTCTGGGAAATATTCTTTCTTCACGCTAACCTTGGAATCGTTGTTAAATAAAACAACTTCTCCATTTCCAAATGCAACTGCATTACCGTTTGACAGATAGATAATCTTTGGAAAAATCTGATTTGAATAACTGTAGGTAGCTACAATATTATTATCTTTGTTCTTGCCTGCAGCGCCAAAATTGTAAAATGCTATTGTTGTCTTCACATTTCCAATTCCCAAATCCATCTGTGTGACTGCCAAATTCGCGCCATCATCAGAGATATCAATACTCATAGGATAACCGCTTTTGCTCATATGCAGCTCTCCAGACGCCAATACAGTACCAGTTACATCGCAAAGCTCTATATAGCCTGTGCCACCATCCTGCATGAGAATACCAACTGTACCCTGCTTCGCAATATGGGCATCCACAATAGGCATAGAAGTCTTGATACTCTGTTTAAATCCAGTAGGAGTCATAATTGCAATCTGTGTACCGCTCTTATCGTAAATCAGCACATAATTACCACATACATCCACCCTTGGATTAGTCATCTCATATGTATAGTTCCATATAAGGTCGCCATTATAATTAGTATAGAAAGCTCCATCTCGACTGTATCTCAGCAGATTGTTCTGAAAATCCATATACGTGGTCTCAGCGCCATCACTTCTATCATAAGAAGCTGTCACATCATAATCCTTGAACTTCCTGAGATTATGCACCAACAGAAGCATAATCACCAACACAGCCAACAGGCAGAAGATTATAATCTCCTTTTTCTTGGATTTCGCACCTTCTGCCCATTTAGAAACGACTTTGATAGCATCCTCTTTGCTGATTTTTGATTCTTCTTTGTTATCATTATCTATTTGGATAATATCTCTACCGTTTTCACTTTTTGAAATTGTATATTTTACCTTTGATTCTTCCTTATCTTGGTCCATCTAATCGTCCTATTTCTAATATGAAAATGTAAAAATAGCAACTCCATAGGCAGGAAGCGGATATGCAATAGAATAATCTCGGCCATCACACTCCGTCTGCTCCGGCTTATATGTCTTTGGTCTACCGCTGTCTTCACCGCCAAATTTTGGATCTTCACTATTTAAAATCAATTTATGAGTATTGGCACTAGCCACACCCACTCTGTAATCATCATATGCAACTGGAGTGAAATTACCTACATATAATATATTATTCTTGCCATCCTTGGACTTTCTGACAAAGCTAAAAATTCCCCTATAAGAATCATTGGCATTTATCCACTCAAAGCCTTTCCATGACACATCCAGCTCATACATAGCAGGATTCTTCTTATATATATGTAATAATTCCTTATAAAACAGTGAGAGATTCTTGTGGTTGGCATTATCAAGCAAATACCAATCCAGCTCTCGCTTCTCACTCCATTCCTGTCCCTGTCCAAAATCCTGTCCCATAAAGAGAAGTTTCTTGCCAGGATGACACATCATAAATGCATAACCCGCCTTGAGATTCTTGAATTTGTCACCCTCTAAACCCGGCATCTTGCCAAGCATAGAACATTTCAAATGAACAACCTCATCATGAGATAAAACCAGAATATATCTCTCTGCCTCATTGTAACTCATGGCAAAAGTCATCTTGTTATGATTGTCTTTTCTAAAATATGGATCCAACTTCATATAATCAAGAAAGTCATGCATCCATCCCATATTCCATTTATAAGAGAAATTCAGGCCGCCGTCAGCCACATCGCCTGTTACCTTTGGCCATGCTGTAGATTCCTCTGCAATCATGACTGCGCCTTTGAATCTGCCTCTAATCAATGTATTCAAATGACGGAAGAATTCTACTGCTTCAAGATTTTCCTTGCCACCGAATTTGTTTGGAATCCAATTACCATCCTGCTTACCATAATTGAGATAAAGCATTGATGCCACCGCATCCACACGAAGTCCATCCACATGATATTTTTCAATCCACATCAACGCGCTTCCTATAAGGAAGTTCTTCACTTCGTTCTTGCCATAGTTAAATATCTTGGTGCCCCAATCAGGATGCTCGCCCATTCTAGGATCAGCATACTCATACAATGCTTCTCCATCAAAATCAGCAAGACCATGAGCGTCCTTTGGAAAATGTGCTGGCACCCAATCCAGAATTACACCTATCCCCTTCTTGTGAAGGTAATTAACCAGAAATGCGAAATCCTCAGGGCTTCCATATCTGGAAGTAGGCGCATAGTATCCTGTTACCTGATATCCCCACGAACCATCATAAGGATATTCTGATATACCCATTAATTCCACATGTGTATATCCCATATCTGTAACATATGAAGCCAATCTCTTGGCCAATTCTCTATAAGTATAGAAGCCATCATCCTCTCGTCCCGGATGTCTCATCCAAGAACCCGGATGAACTTCATAGATGGACATAGGCTGCTCCCAGAAATTCTCCTGAGACTCTCTGGTCTTCATCCATTCCTCATCAGTCCACTTATATTTGAAGTCTTTGGCAATTCTAGAAGCTGTTCCAGGTCTAAGCTCTGCTTCTGCTGCATATGGATCAGCTTTGTATAACTTTCTGCCATCTGGAGTATAGATAAGAAACTTATATAACTGCCCTGGCTTGGCACCAGGAACAAAGGTCTCATAGATTCCCATATCAGAATCTTCTAAGCGCTCCATCATATTGGCAGATTCATCCCAGTCGTTAAACTCTCCAATAACTGCTACAGCTGCAGCATGTGGAGCCCATACATCGAAATACACACCTTTTTTCTTATTTACAGTGGCAACATGCGCTCCCATCTTCTTGTAAATATCATAATGTGTGGCCTGTCCCAACAGGTACATGTCCAAATCTGTAAAATTACTCATACTCTCTTCCCTCTTCAATCCCTTAATTCAGGTCAAAATCCTTCTCTCTCAAAATCAGATTTCCATCTTCATCATAGCGCTTTGAACCTAATCGGCCAAAGGCTGCCTTGATACCGCCTCGCTCAGCTTTTGAAATAGCATTTTCCATAATATCTCTAACTTCAATAAGAGAAGTTGGTCTTCCCAAATGCTGAATGAGATTAATTCTATTGTACATTGCCAGAATAGCCATCTCATCAACGGCGTAGCCATTTTCCAAAGCATATACCTTTCCGAAGTTTACCAGTTCATCTATGGTAAATATTGGAATTGTAATCTTCTCTGTAAACATAGAAGCAAACTTGGTATTCTTGGCAAGCTTCTTCTCCACCTGATCTTTCTCAGCTTCCAAAACCACAAGTACATGTGTTGAAGACAGAGACATCTGCTGTCTCAAGGTCTCCATTGAAGCCTCTGTAAGCTTAGACGCATGCTCGATAATAAGACTTCCACCTTCGACCTTGGACATAACAGCTGCTATATCCTTCTTATTGAGCTGTTCAGCATCAATCTTGCCTGCTGGTCCCATAAGCTTACCAGTCTCATTCTGAAGCACCTTGATAAGGTTGGATGCAAGCATTGTCTTACCACTTCCAGTAATACCCTGAATGATAATATTGCCTGTAGCAGAATTCTTACGAGTCTCAATGTGACTCTTGGCTCCTGTAAGAGCCTGACAAATAGTATTCTTCATACCTGATATTGGCATGAAATATGAGAAAATCTCCTGTTCGTCTTCTGTAAGTTCCATCTGTGGCATCTCTGTAGCAATGGCTTTCTCAAGAACTTTCTCATCTACAAGCTCTGCTACTTCTTCCGGTTCAAGTTCCACTTCTGCAATCTCTGGAAGAACTTCTTCCTCAGATTCATCAGTTTCTTCTTTCAGAAGTTCCTCCGGATCTATAATAGTTGGCAAATCGTCTGCTTCCTGTGCTGTTGGCTCTTCAACTTCTGCAATAGATTCTTCTTCCTCAAGCATCTCCTGAACTTCCGCAGCAAGGTCAAGTTCAACTTCATCTTCTGAGATTGATTCTTCTGCAACCGGCTCTTCTTCTATTTCCTGAAGAGGCTCAGCTACAGGAGTCATATCATCAGTGAGAACCTCCTGCTCTCTTGCGGCATCTTCTGCCATTATTCTATCAATTTCCTGCTGAAGCATATCGTTGACTCCGGCAACAATTTTGCTAGCTTCCTCAATATTCACCTGGTCATCCTCCTCAGTCACATCATGTACGGTTGTCTCCCCAGGCTCAATCATGTCCTTATGCACAGCCTCATGAGCAATTTCTTGTATCTCTTCTTTCAAGCCCTTAGATATTTCATTTTCCTCTGGGCTCTTGCTATCAATATCAATATGTGGAGGCTCCCATCTACGAGTGTCTCCCAGATTTACGCTTTTCTCAACTGCAGGCTTGTCTGCCAGTTTCTCTGCCAAATCCACTGCGGCCTCAGCTGCATCTGCGCCATGAATAACCGGCACTGCAAGTCCAACACCTGCAACAGCCCCTGCTGCTGCTCCAGCTGCCGCAACCTTTGGTATGTTAAATACGTCCATATGCTTATTAGTAGCATCCTCAACCGGTTCGTCAAACTTCTGCTCCGGTTCTGGCTCATCAGACTCCTGAGACAAATGATTCTCGTACTCGATTTCCTCGATACTAGGGATATAGTCATCCATATTTACAGGAGCAGTTGACGCAGGCTCCAATTCCTGTGGATCTTCACTCTTGGACATATATTTCTCTTTTAATAATTCGTTTGGAGACACCCCTGCCTCAAGTCTAGGCATAGCGTCCTCAAGTCTATCCATAATCTGGTTAGCCTCACGCAAAGCCTGATCCTTGGCTTCCTCTAACTCCTTCTTCTCTGCGTCCTGCAAAGTAGCCTCAGCAGCTCGCTTGGTCTTCTCCCATTCAGCCATGACATCCTCTATTGTCATCTGGCCTTCTATCTGTTCTTCTATTTCCTTTGGTTCAGGAACTAGCAGAGACATCTGACCATCATACTCCTCTGCCAGATAACCCTTGAAGGTATCCATAAGAGACTCAGTATTATGCTGCTCTTTAACTACCGGCTTCTCCTCAGGCTCTTCTGAAACCTGTAAATATGGAATCTCCTCAACCAATGTCTTGATATTTTCCATATTTTCATTGACAGCTCCAGCCTCAGTAGCCTTCATTATCTCATCAATATTCTTCTTGATTTCCGCCTGAAGATTAATTGTATTAAAACGCTCTGCCTGTATTTCAACAGAAGGTATAGCAATATTTTTGGATACAATCTCACCAGAAGAGAGAAGTTCATTGGCCTTGATTTCAGTAATGCCATCTCTCTTATTCTGGAAGCTGCGATATTTGTCCTCCTGCATCTTATCCAGTGGCTGATAAATCATCTTCATCTCAAGGGCACGCTCCACATATGGACCATCACCAAACCACAGAATAATCTCATCACAGAGATCTATACATTTATCAATTTGAAGTGTCTTGTGATACAAATAAGCTAATTCATAAGACCATTCCTCTAGAAAGTCGTGTTCTTTCAACTCTTCAAGAATAGCAATCAGGGTAGTATTTTCAGCACCCTGGGCTTTGCTTAATTTATATTTCAGAATATATTTCAAACTGTCATGTGGAGCAATCTCTACAAACTCATCATAGAAATCCTTGGCCTCAGCCATATCTCCCAACTGTATACAATCCAAAGCCAAATGATAGATTATAGTTCTACCAATAGGTGATCTCTCATGTGCCAAATATAATAATTCTCTCGCCTCTTCATATCTGCCGGCATTCTCATATACCTCTGCCGCCAACACGATGGCATTGACATTATTACACTTGTTCCAATTAGTACCTTCCACAATCTCTATTGCTTCCTGCTGCTTATTAGCATCAAGTAAGCTCTTTAATCGATTATATTTCTCTCTGTACTCATTTCTTTCCAACTTAATTTACCCCCGAAAAATCGTCCTGGATATACAGATTTAGTGTATCATATCCACTTATTGATTGCAAAAAAAATGGGCTCCTTCCAATATGGAAAAAGCCCTGTTTTCTCGTAAATTTATTCTGATTTATCTGCTTGTTTTTTGGGTACTCGTTTCTTCCTTCTAAGCATCTTAATATTTACATATTTCTTAGATTTCTCATAATCCGGATCATGATTAATTATGGTATTCTTATCCTCGTCCACTCGCTCCATATTATAGTAATCATCAGTTTCTTCCGGCAAACCTTTCTTTCTGACTCTATAGCTTGTCAATCGTCCAACTAGATAGTAAATTAAAGCCATTGTTGGCACACCTATAATCATTCCCGGTACTCCAAAGAGTCCACCGCCTACAACGATGGCAACCACAACCCAAAATGGAGATAAACCTGTGGAATCTCCCAATATGGCTGGTCCAATAATATTTCCATCAATCTGCTGTAGTATGATTACAAAAATCAGGAAAGTAATTCCCTGTGGCGGGTTGGTCAAGAAAATTATAATAACCGTTGGAACCGCTCCAAAATATGGTCCAAATACAGGAATAATATTTGTCACGCCAATAATAACCGAGCACAGAAGGACATATGGCAATCCTGCTATCTTCATAAATATAGCACAGATTATTCCTATAATAATCGAATCTATTATCTTGCCAATTATAAATCCGTAGAAAATATCAGATGTCTTTCTGGCAATCTCCAAAACTACATTGGCATTCTTTGGAGCAAATATACTATATATTATCTTCTTGGCCTGGGCCTTGAAACTCTCCTTGCTGCAGAGCACATACACAGACACAATCAAACCAATTACAATATCAACCAGCAATCTACCAACACTTATGGCACCGGTGACAACCTGCTTCACCACCTGATCTGTAGTGAGATTCAAGTAATTCTGAACCCAGTCTAATCCGTCTTCAATAGCAGCATTTATATCACTATGCTTGGCGTCATTAAGCTGCTTCTCAAAGTGTCCTCTTGTAACATGATTTGCCCAATCTAGAACACCCTGAATCTGTTCTGTCAGATGATCCACCAGAAATTTGATGGTGCTATAAAGTTCTGGGATTACATATAAGAAAAATACTGTAATTATTCCTACTATAACCGCAAGTGCTACTATACTCCATAGTACTCTTACAGATTTTCTGGTCTTGGCCTCGTTTCTGGTATGTCTCAAGAAAAACGGCAAGGTCTTCTTCTCAAAGAAATCCATAATCGGATTCATAAGAAATGCCAATACAAATCCTATAATTATTCCTGTCCATACCTTCACGAACTTGTTCCAGCCTTCACTGAAGCCAGAATAACGCTGCACTATAAAGTAAAATAATATAATGCAGCAGGCGGTAAATATTACCACTCCGGCAATTGTCATTAGGTTTTTGAAATTAAATTTCTCTAGGTTATCTTTCTTTTCTGGTTCCATTTCAAATCCCTTCTATCCCCTTATACATTGTATATGTAAATATTATTTTATATCCCGCAAATATAAATTAGCCTCTGTAATAATTAATTAAGCATCCCTTTAAAATGATATCACGCTCATCATCTGTCAAATCCCCAAGCTTCATCTCAAATGGCTTAAGCTGACCATCTTTTACCACAAATGCTTCTATAACATCAGCCTTGTCGATTACAGCCTGTCTGATTCCTGGTACGAAGATATAGTCATTTAATGTAAATGGCAAGTCTCCCTCTGGAATGATAAATGGAAGCATACCCCAGTTAATAAGATTTGAACGATATCTCTTGGTTGCATACTCATTGGCAATATTTGCCCAACCGCCTAATACCTTCTGGCAAGATGCAGCCTGTTCTCTTGCAGAACCATCTCCTGGCTTAACTGCAAAGATTGTACTTCCAACACCGAAATTATCATGATTTACATCTGGATATGTCTCCTTAACAGTATGTACAATTTCCTTCAACTCAGGAACTACTTCACCTGCACACTCTCCAGCCTCAAGAGCCTTCTGTGCTTTCTGAATCTCCTTGGCGCGTCCTACATACTCTGGATCCTTTCTGGATAATGTAAACTCAGCAAGTCCAAGTGGGTTTGATCTGTAAGATGAAGTCTCTCCAGATGGAATCAGCTCATCTGTTGTTGTTACAGGATCATGAATCTCTGAAACAACCTTTAAGAACAGATTCTCAGGAAGAGCACTCATTGCAGGCCAATCCTTGATATTTGGTCCAAACTTAATATCCACGCTTGAATCAGCAACTCCATGGCTGTCAAATACTCTATTCTCATAAATCTTGCTATCGAAGAAATACTTTGGCTTTGTATAATTTACGTCCATATCTGTTGCTGCTGTAAGGTAACCCTTGTTAGCTGCTGTCGCTGCAATTGAACGAGCATCCATAAGAGCAACTGATGAAATCTGACCATTCTGTAACTTAGAACCTTCTCTGTTAGGGAAGTTTCTAGTTGAATGTCTGATAGAGAATCCATTGTTGCTTGGAGTATCTCCTGCACCAAAGCAAG
>JAEEGF010446923.1_pt1 | contig 10029 bp, 7 predicted proteins | sample 9134171 | NCBI WGS metagenome assembly JAEEGF01 (sample SAMN16246542, study PRJNA631951) | gut metagenome | biome: gut microbiome; feature: rumen; material: AP-attached | host: Bos | place: Iran: Karaj | collected 2018-10 | reverse complement strand
TATTTCGAAAGGTCGAGGTCCGAGTCCAACCTGATCACGAGCGCCCCTATGCTCATAGACGACTACGAGCCCGTGGGCAAGGATTTCTGCAGGCTGCATCCGGTGCAGTTTCCCAAAAGCGCGGAAGATCCCTACAACCACCAGTCGTCCGAGACCCATCCGCGTACGGCCGTAGCCAAGACCGGTTTCAACCACGTGCGCTTCATCGTGGTGGACGGCCGGCGCCCGGGGCTTTCGCGCGGCATCTCTGCGGCCGGGCTCACCGATTTCCTTGTGGCCAATTTCAATCCCAGGTATGCCCTCAACCTGGACGGCGGCGGCTCCTCCACGATGTGCGTGAGAGGGAAGGGTGACGCAATCACCCACGTCGTCAACTACCCCACCGACAACATGTACGGTCCGGGCAAGGACGGCTCCCCCCAGGAATCCGGCATCCCCGACCACGCAGGCCAGCGCCCGCGGAACACGTTCCTGTACGTGGTAGAGCGGTAGGGGAACTCCCCGGCGCTAGCTCATTCCGCGCTGCTTCTTGATGGTTTCGTAGGCTTCGGCGATCTGGCGGAAACGCTCCGTTGCGGCTTTCTGGACGTCCGGTCCGAGGGTGGCCACCCGGTCCGGGTGGTTCTTCATGGCCATCCGGCGGTAGGCGGCGCGCACCTCGTCGTCCGTCGCATCGGGGGAGATTTCCAGGACCTTGTAGGCCGACAGTTCCTCCTTGTAGTACATCGAGATGAGGGAATTGACATCGGACGTGTTGAGCCCGATCACCGAACCGATGCACTCTATGACGCTCTTCTCGGCCTTTGCGAACTCGCCGTCGGCCATCGCGATCTGCACGAGGTACTGGAGCAGCTGCATGCGCTGCGAGTAGTTCATGTTCGCCGCGATCTGCCCGCCCACCGAATAGACGTTCACCTGCTGGCTGTCCAGCTGCCTGAGGATTTGGATGGCCTGCTGCGCGGCCTGCTCGCCGAAGTTGCTGCGGAAGAAGTTCCGTACGCAGTCCAGCTCCGACTGCAAGGTCTTTCCGTCAGCTTTGATTACGGCTGACGAAAGGACTAACAGGCTCATGAAGAAGCTGTTGCGCTGCTCGTCGGCGGTATAGCGCCGGCCTCCGGCCTGCTGCCGGTACTGCCCCTGGCCTCCCTGCCGGTACTGGCCCTCATAACTGCCGTCCCCGCCGGGCAGCTGGTACGAGGCATCGATATATTTGTCCACAGCTTTTCCCAGGAGAAAGCCGATGAGGGCGCCGATTGGTCCCCCCGTGGCCCACCCGAGGAAGCCGCCGATCCATTTTACCGCTGACATATCTTATCTTTTCCCGGGTAATCCGCAAATATCAATCCAACCCCCGGGGACTGACATTCTGGCGAAGGGTGGACAGCCTTTCTTCCATCCATCTTAGACGGTATCTTCGCTCCGCAACTTCACTAAATGTTAACAATACTTCATGAAAAGTCAATAATACTCGTGTCAAGATGAGTAAATTTGTATGTTCATCCAACGTGCATGACATGATAAATAAAGAGTCCCCATCCATTGACCCGTATTGCACTCCGCTTGTGGATATCGTAGAGATGTCGCAATCGTCCGTCATCTGCGTATCGAATGATGACGAATTCATCACCGACCCCCTTCCCGGATTCACTTTCGAATAGCCAAAAACTGAACGCCATGAAGAAAAAAGCCACTCTATTCGCGATTCTTTTCGCCGCTTCCATACTGGCCGCCGGATGCACCCGGGAAACCCTCGAACCCGAGACGCAGGTGGCCGTGAATGCCGCCGGACACGTTCTCGTCCCCTTCAGCGCCAAAGCCGGCGAAATCCAGACCCGGGTTAATATCGAAGATGGTGATACCCAGAATATGATGTTCACCAGATTGGACAAAGTGCTGGTCTATAACAGACAGCTGCTGGTGCCGTCCTTACTGACCCTCTCTTCCGGCGCGCTGACGACCACCGCGACCTTCTCCGGCTCGCTGGAGCTTCTCAGCGGAAAGACGGAAGCGGACCTTGCCGGTGCTACCCTCCACGCTATCCTGATTCCCGGACAGAGCGTCTTCCAATACGACGCTTCCACACAGACCCTCACCGTCGATTATTCCTCCGCGATCGATACGGATCTTCCCTTACTGGTTGGCAGGACCATCCTTTACGAAGGCAGCACGAAATACGAGGACAGGAAGTTCAGTTTCGTGATGCAGACCTCTTATCTGCGCCTCTCCGTGCCGGTGAAGGAGTTCTCCGACGCCGACCGTACTTTCACGATGGAACTGGACGGGTCGAAATACCCGTCTTCCTCTACGCTCTATACCAACAACCTGAGAGTCGGGTCTTCCTCCCTGGGGGACTGCTTCGTCTCCAGCAAAGACATCACTTTCAAATCCTCCACGGGCGGGGTTGTCTATGCGGCCGTGTTCGGCGGCATGGGCTCGGCCTATGAAGGCGTAGGGGAGGATGTTGAATTCACGGTAAAACTGACCAACAAGACCAAGGGCTATGTCCTGGAAGGCCGTCTGGACAGCCCGGTGAAGATGGTCGGCGGCAAGGGCTATCGGAGAACCGTGACCCTTTCCAGCCCGGCGGGCGAGGATATCCTGAAAAATACCGACGCGGCCGTGCGGAGGGTCTGTCTCGCCAACTGGGACCTGAACGAGGACGGAGCCCTCAGCAGATATGAAGCCTCTCAGGTGACGGAACTCGGGGCTGCGTTCCAGCAGAATAAGAATATTGAGAGTTTAAATGTCCTGACGTATTTCAATGGGCTGACGTCGATCTCGGCAAGCGCTTTCTTCGATTGCACGAAGCTGAAGAATATCGCCATTCCCTCGTCGGTGACGCAGATCCACAGTCATGCTTTCCGCGACTGCTCATCCCTCCAGTCCATCGTCTTGCCTGACGGCGTGAACTACATCGGAGAATACGCCTTCTCGGGCTGCAGGAGCCTGTACTCATTCTACGGCCTCCAGAAATCGAGGATTACCTATATCGGCAACAATGCTTTCACCAACTGTGTCAGTCTCCAGTATGTCGAACTGCCTTCCACGCTGAAGGACATAGGCACCGAGGCGTTTCTCAATTCAGGCCTCAAGACGGTCACCATACCGGCCGAAGTGAATAAGATGCGCAGTCACTGCTTCTCCTCCTGCGCCTCCCTGACCAGCGTGACGATGGAGGGTGCCATTCCCCCGGTCCTGGAAGGCCCCATTTTCTTCGAATGCAATGCCTTGACGAAGATCTATCTTCCGAGCAGGACGGCTTATTTCAACTATAAAGGCTATTCGTACTGGGGCGACTACGAGAATCTGTTCGTCTATCCCAACTGACGGTTTTTATGAAGAAGAGTTTTCGTGTATTATCCATCCTGGTCTCTTTCCTGGTCCTCCTGCCGGCCCTTCCCATGTCCGCCGGTGTCGTCGAGGACGCCCTGAAGGCCTTTGACAAGGCTCCTTCCGCCCAGGCGGCGAATGCTTTTTTCGCCGGCCTCCTGGCCGAAGGCTTCATCGACGAAGAGGAATCGTTTCCCGAGGGGACGCCTCTGTCGCAATTGAAGGGAGAGGTCTGGTACTGGGCCGGAGAATGGTTCAACGCCTCCCAGGACTATACCACCGCGGCTGCGTATGCCGAGAAAGCGTTGCCGGAGTTCCCGGAGCAGGACGAATCGTCGCGGGCAGATTGCCTTAACATTCTGGCCATCAGTTATTTCCGGCTCTCGGATTTCTCCAAGGCGGCAGATTATGCCAGGCTGTGCCTGGAACTCGACGAAAAGAGCGGGGACCCCGACCGGATCAGTTCTTCACTGAACACTCTCGCCGGGATCCATGTGGGTGCCAATCAGCCCGAACAGGCTGAGAATTATATTCTCCGGGCGCTGGAGTATGCGAAGAAAGCCGGCAATCCGGCGCGTCTCGCCGTTCTCCAGGGGACGGCCTCCGAAGTCTTCCATGCGGAAGGCAAGGACGAGGAGGCTCTGCGCTATGCCGACGCCGCCTACCAGACGGAAGTCTCCCTGGGACGGGAGTACAATTCCTATGTCCGCCTGGCCCAGAAGGCATCGGTCCTGCTGGGGCTCAATCGCTGGGACGAGTCCGAGGCGCTGCTCGGGAAGATCATTCCCTATTTCAAAAGCGTCGGAGACGCTCATTCGCTCGGGATCGCGGACAACAAGATGGGGATGACCCTGCTTGCGCTGAAGCGCTATTCCGATGCCTTGCCCTTCTACCGCGAGGCGGCCGACATCTTCTCGAGGATGAAGGACTCCTACAACGAGTTGCAATCCCGCAGGGGCCTGTATGAAGCCCTCTGGCGCCTGGGCGAACACGAGGCCGCGAACGCTGAGTTCTATCGTTTCAACGACATCAAGGATTCCCTCTATCAGGTTTCTTCCGCGGAGGCGCTTGCGCGCTACGACGCCGAATTCGGAAACGGCTGGCTCCGCCTGGAGAACCATGACGAGAAGGAGGCCCGCCTGCGGACCGCACGCATCGGCATTGCCGTCGCTCTGCTGCTCGCGCTCCTGGCAGCCGGGATCTGGCTGTTGATGCGTCGGCGCAACCGCGCCCAGGCGGAGGCCAATGCCGAACTCAGCCGGGACATCAGCGAATTGCGGAAGAAATACAGCGAACTGCACATCCGCTACGACCAGCTCAGGCTGGCCCACGGGTCTACCGCTTCCCTCGGGGAACTCCCTGTGCAGGACAAGGGCTTCCTGGACCAGGTCACCAGCGTCGTCGATGAACTGATCGCGGAAGGCTCGGTCGATGCCGGCAAGGCGGCGGAACGCCTCCACATGAGCCCCTACCAATTCCGTCAGCGCCTGTCCGCCCTGACGGGGGAGACGCCGCAATCCTTCATCCACAGCATCCGTATGCGGAGGGCCTGCCATCTGCTGGACAACAATCCCGAACTCACCGTCACCGAAATCTCAGAACTCTGCGCCTATTCCGACGTGGCGTCCTTCACCCGTTCCTTCAAGAACGCCGTCGGGATGACCCCTACCCAATACCAGGGCCGGCAGAAGTAGCGCCTCTCTTATTTCCCTGTGTAAAGCTTTATAATCCTGACCTCCTCTTCCGAGAAGGGGGTGCCGTCCGCGCGCAGGATGTCGTGGAACCATACTTCAGGCTCCTCCGAGCCTTCCTGGGAGCCCCAGGGGTAATAAGTCTGGGTCTTGCCCGCCACGAACCCCCAGTTGATGGCGCCGATGTGCTTTTCTTTCAGCATCGGCATCACGGTCTGGAAGGTGCTGCCGAACGGCCGGGCCATATATTCGGTGCAGATCATGGGGCGGCCCTTGGGGAGCCGGTTCTCGATCATATCCAGATGCTCCCCCGGCGGATCATAGGTATGATAGCTGATGATATCCGAATTCTCCGTCACGAAGCGGCTGATTTCGGGGAATCTGGACGTCCAGACAGCGACCGTCAGCGGTTGGGACGGCCGGACCTCCCACGCCCAGCGGAACACTTCCCTCAAAAGCGGCAGGCTGCGCTCGCCATAGCGGTTGGGCGCCCCTCCGCCCGGCTCGTTGTAGAGATCCCAGCACACGACCCGCCTGTCTTTGCCGAATGTCGTGAGGATATCTTTCATGTACCTTTCCAGCGTGCCCAGGATGGCCGCCGTGTCCACCCGGAAGTCCGGGTCGGTAGGATCACCGAAGTACAGGGCGCCGGGGTCCTTCAGCCAGCCGGAATTGTGCACCCCTTTGCGGGGTTCCCGCTGCGGCCCGAGCGCTGCGTGCGCATCCCAGCAATCATCGAGGAAAACGAACATCGTCCGGATGCCGTGGGACGAAGCTATCTCGAGGTATCGGTCCATCCTGCCCACGAAGCCGTCCCGGTCCTGCTCCCAGACCAGATGGTGCAGGAAAACCCTCATGCAGTTGAATCCGAGCTCTTCCGCCCAGCTTAACTCTTTATCTATAAGCTCCGGCGAGAAGGTCTCCTCCTGCCACATCTCCAGCTGGTTGATGGCATTGGACGGCGTGTAGTTGCAGCCGCGGAGCCACGGCGTCCGCGCTTCCCACCGCGCCGCTTTCGCCTCGCTCCAGCGAGCGTTACCAGCCGCGCCTGAGCATCCGGCCGGCGCAAGGCAGATGGATAAAAGAAATAGATATGCGAGGACCCGTTTCATGGCGGACTGGTTAAAAGTTGAGAGCTGACTCCCGAAGGTAAGAAGAATGATTCGGAAAACCACGCGCCGCGGCCAGGAAATGCGCGTCACCGTCTGCGAGACTAAGTAGGTGTGCCTACAGCTTCTTGTAGAAGACAAGTTTATAGCTCCGGGGCTCCGGGAAGGAGAGGACCTGGGTAGCGAGCGCCGAGCCTTTCATCCGTTTGACCTTGCCGTCGAAGTCCTCGACGCGGTAGGTCGCCTTCGGGTCGATGGCGCGCAGCCGGAGGTTGAATGAATCGTCCGGGCAGGATTCGCGACGGAAGACCATATAGAAGCCTTCTCCCTTGTCCGGCAGGTTGAGCTGATAGCCGGCATAGATGTCCGGGCCGTCGAGGGCCTCGTGCGTAAGGGCGTAAAAATCGCCGAAGAAGTAGTCGCGGAAGCGGTCGGCGGTTTTCAGCAGTTTGGTGTACCAGGCTATCTCCTTGGCCGACGGGTCGCGGTTGAGGAACATACCCTGGATTGCCGGAGGAGAGAATACCGTCGTCGCCGCCATACAGCTCAAGAATCCGTACGTATCGAAGGGTGGTACCGTAAACGTATCCCCTGCCGTAAACGGCAAATACGGGGTCGAGTTTAGGGTAATGATCTGGGCCAGTTCCTCTGGATGCTCGAACATCTGCGCATCGTCCCGGCAGTAGGCGTGTGCATAGGACATTATATGAATGTCTATGCGTCCGCCTCCTCCCGCGCAACAGTCGAACGGCATATCGGGGTATTTCCGGCGAAGCCATTCCCAATAATCCCAGAGGCCGTTTATGGTCTGGATCTCGGTCACTCCCAGGCGGTCAGGGGTGTCGTTCTCTCTCCAGTGGAAGAGCGGGTCGACGTTGAAGTCCTGCCGATAGACCTGGACACCGCTTTCCTCGATATTGCGTACCACTTCCGCCTTCATCCACGCCACTGCGTCGGGATTCGTGTAGTCGATGAGGAAGCGGCGCGGGTTGACGTTTATCTTTCTCTGGATGAAGTACTCCGGGTGCTCGTTGACGACGGCGGTCTTGTGCGTCGCCCGTTCCGGCTCGAACCACAGGAGGAAACGCATTCCCTTGCGGTTTGCGGCTTCCGCTATCTTGCGCAGGTTCCCTTCCGGATGGATGGCGGGGTTCGGATGCCAGTTCCCCACGGCCGCATACCAGTGAGGCCCGCAGTTGTCTTCCTGTGGAACATTGGGCTCCGTACCGTACCAGCCTGCATCCACCCAGAAGGTGTCGAAGGGAATGTCGGGGAACGCGGCGGTCGCCTTGTCGATGACCTTCAGCAGGTTTTCATCCGTCTTGTTGCCGCCGGCGGCCGTGAGCGGGAGTATGGGTTTGAACAAGTTTCCCTTGGAATCGCGCGGCGCCTTGTGGGCTATGACGAAGCGGTGGAATCCCACAAGTCCGTCTTCCACCGTCTGCCCATCGCGCTCATAGATGACGACATACGGCATACAGAAGCACTCCCCCGGGAGCATCCTGAAATGCGTGCGCTGCCCCATTCCGACATTGAGCCGGAACTCCTTGTCCAGATGCATCCCGGCGCGCCAGGTGCCGGTCCATCCGACCGCAATCTCCAGTCCGTGAAGGGAGTCGAAGTCTATTCCGAAATAGGGGATCCAGTCCGTGGTGCGGCCAAGCCCGGAAGAGAACTCGAGCGTGTCGCATTCCGGACGGGGCTGGAGGAAAACGTCGTGACGGCAGAAGTCGGTGTATTCGCTTCTCGACCCATTTGTCCTTCTGACCTTGACTCCGCGGGTGTTGTAGCCGGTCGAGTTATACTCGCGCGAGAAGCGGAGCGAGCGGAAGTCCTCTATTATGCCCGTCCCCTCATCGGAGAGGCATTCCAATGCCGTGCGTATTTCCTTGACCGGGAAGTCCGGATACGTCTTGCGGGTTATCGTGACCTTCAGCCTGCCGTCCGGGGAGATGTAGGCCGTCTCGGTCTCGAGTGGCCCCGTCGTTTTCTCCGACGACTGCCAGGTCTCCGGGGAGAAGGGCTGGCCGTCATACAGGAAGGACACTTCATAAGCTTGTGCAGCAGGGTCCGCCGCCGCGGCGGTAAGGGCGAAGGCAAATGCCGCGAGGGAGAGGAGAACCTTTTTCATATGGTCGGTGTTATCAGTCAGTGTGCGGGTGTTGAGGTTTGGCGGTATTGCAAGATAATAAAAAATGGCCGAAGGCGCGAATAGGCGCAACAATCCATTTATCGCCACAATGGTTTATCTTTGCGTATGTAAATAATCATGGAATATTGTGAACAAATAAACTATGATTTTTTAAGTGTGTTGCACTTCAAATTATACTTCACTCAAAGCGAAACAAGATGAAAAAGATATTAGCGATAGCAGCCTGCGTGTTGATGTCACTATTGGTATCCGCGCAGAATATGAGAACGGAAGAAGGGGTGTTCCCCCGCACGAAGGCCGAAATCGAGCAGATTAAAGAGCAAGAGCCGGAACTTGTGCTCCTCGCCGGGTATAAGTATGAGGACAACGCGCTCTATGCCGCACCCGATCCTGACAAGCCGGGAGAGATTCTGCTATTCTTCCGCGCGGATAACCATCATTACGAGCAAGACGAATTGTATATCGTATTCGATAAGGAAGGGTGTCTGGCTATGCGGGCAAGTCTGCAAGAGACGCTGCGCGTAATGAAGAAATGGGGAAAGATAGCCGTCCGGAACAAAGTTACAAATTATGAGAAAGCTATGGACATTCCATATCCCAAAGTGAATGTCTATTGGAGACGGACCGAGCCGCGATTCCGGAAAGTCACATACTGGCCGTTATTTATGTGGGCCGGGAAAGAGGAATGGTTGTGTCCGGAATTCAGCTTCGCGAGGACTTCGGGCCACGTTTGTTTCCGCTTCCAGCTACAAGACGTCCAGGAACTCCCCCAGGAGGTTATTCAGCCCGTCGAGATATGGATGTTTGACTACAACATAAAAGACTATCTCAAATGGCTGGATTACGATAAATTGAAAGCGCTGTATGTCGAAAAGACTCCGGACCGCAGCAAATGGGATGAGTTATTCAAATGAAAGAGGCCCGCGATCCGAGAACGATTACCTCGATCAGCGTAACCGGCAACTATTGGTCTTCTTCCCTCGACACATTCAATCGTGAGCAAAAATGGGCTTTTTGCTCGGAAATTGCACTTTGACGGCGGAAATCCGAGCAAATCGACGCATTTTGCTCAGATTTGGAATGATGCAGTCCCGGAAACGAGCAAATCTCGTTGTTTTGCTCGGGAATAGCACTTTTATGACAGAAATCTGAGCAAAACAATGCTATTTGCTCGCGGCGGAAGGTAAATCTCCCTTCCGGCGGCAACGAAATGCCCTGCGCTAAGATAATACCCGCCATCAGGCGGGCCGGCCGGGCCGGGACTTTCGGAGAAAGTCGGAAAGGCCAAGAGGCCGCATTTGATCTGATTTAAACTGATCCGTCGTGGAAAATGAAGGCTGATAAAAAAGGGTTATATAGGGCTGAGATTGCCACTTTTTTGCTACAAGCCGTCATTTTAGGCAAAAGAATAGTAGCCAACACGTTTCGTGCTCTGGCCAGATATAAGAGGCGTTGAATGTATGTCGCTGACTCATGGCGCGATACAATAAAAGACTACTCCCAATTCAGAGCGGTCGAATAACGTAATAATCAGTAATCCAAGGCTTTGCATTCGACAGACCGCAAAAAGCCCGGAGGGCTGGGGAGTTTGAGGGGCATGCCCCTCATCAAATATAGTCCCCCTGGGACCGCAAAAAGGCAGCCACTATGGCTGCCTTTTTGTGGTCCCTGCAGGGCATGATCCTGCGACTCCCTGATTATGAGTCAGGTGCTCTAACCAACTGAGCTAAGGGACCGGTCAGTTGCA
>JAEEGF010283260.1_pt1 | contig 10029 bp, 5 predicted proteins | sample 9134171 | NCBI WGS metagenome assembly JAEEGF01 (sample SAMN16246542, study PRJNA631951) | gut metagenome | biome: gut microbiome; feature: rumen; material: AP-attached | host: Bos | place: Iran: Karaj | collected 2018-10 | reverse complement strand
TACACATTTATTTCCAGATTGCAAAATGTCAAAGAGCGATATAGTGTTAAACTAACGTAATATATTAATCGGTCGGACTATCCGACTTTTTAAAGTGGATTCAAATATGAATATGCTATTTATACCGACTCCGATAAGAAGTTTCATGTTTCATGGGATAGTGACTTGGAAATGGTATTTATAACGCTAAAAGAGATTCCGATAGAAGATTAAGAGCCCGCTCTTTACCTACGTCATGGTCTGTCGGCAGACTTGGTTCCGAAATCACTCGGCTGTGGCCCCATCTCCAACTCAAGCACGCCGCCCTGCACAATGTCGTCGTACATCAGATAGGAGCGCGTATAGGGCTGACCATTTAAGCGGGCACGCTGCACGTAGACATTCGCATCGCTGTTGTTGATGGCCTTGACGACAAACGTCTTGTCGGCATCGATGTGGATGGTGGTCTCGCCAAAGAGGGGCGAGCCGATGATGAACTTGCCGCCAGCGGGTTCCACCTGGTAGAGTCCCATGGCAGAAAGCACATACCAGGCCGACATCTGGCCTACATCCTCATTGCCGCTGAGGCCGTCGGGGTCGTTGCGATACTGCTCGGCGATGGCACGCCGAATGAGGCTGGCACCCTTCCAAGGCTGTCCCACATAATTATATATATAGAAGATGTGGTGGCTGGGTTCGTTGCCCTGTGCATACTGACCGATGAGTCCGGTGATGTCGGGGGGTGCCCCCTCGCCAAAGTCGCCGCTGACGACGAAGAGCGAGTCGAGCTTCTGCACGAAGCGCTGCTCAGAGCCGAAGAGGGCCACGAGGCCATCCACATCGTGGGGCACCAGCCACGTGAACTGCCAAGCGTTGCCTTCGGTGTAGTCGCGGTTGGCGGGCTGGGTGTGGAAGGGACTGAAAGGCTGGCGGAAGCGGCCTCGGGAGTCCTTGCCCCGCATAAAACCCGTCTGCGCATCGAAATAATGGCGATAGCCCTGGGCACGCAAGTCGAAATACTGCTGTTCCAACCTTCTACCCAGCAGCTCGGCCACACGGGCCACGCACCAGTCGGCCAGACAATACTCCAGTCCACGCCCCACGGTCTCATTCTCGTCAAAAAGGTCGCAGGGGATGTAGCCATATTCGCGCAGCAGCTTCAGCCCGCGTTCGTCCATCATGGCCGATGCCGTCATGGCTTCCAAGGCGTCGACGGGGGTGATGGTGGTGAGCTGCTTCAGCACCATGTCGGCCAGCACGGGGATGCCTGGATTGCCCACCATGCAGTTGGTCTCGCATCCCCACAGGTGCCACACGGGCAGCTTGCCCTGCTCGCGCCAGATGCTGAGCATGGTGGAGGCCAAGTCGTCCTGACGGTCGCGATGCAGCAGCGTCATCAGCGGGTGGGCAGCACGATAGGTGTCCCAAAGCGACCACGTGGTGTACATCGGGTGCTGGCCGTTGTGGTGCAGATGACCGTCGGCGCCGCGATAGTCGCCGTTCGCATCGCTGAAGAGCGAAGGTGCCACCATGGTGTGGTAGAGGGCGGTGTAGAAGGTTGAACGTTGAACGTTGAACGTTGAACGTTGAGCATTGAACGTTGAGCGTTGAGCATTGAGCGTTGAAGGACTGACCATCACTTTCTGCAGCTGAGCCTCCCACTTGGCATCGGCCTCGGCGGCCACACGCTCAAAGTCCCAGTGGTCCAACTCGGCACGCAGGTTGGCCTGAGCACCCTCCTCGCTCACGGCAGAGATGCCCACGCGCAGCAGCAGCGGCTTCTTGTTGTTGACAAAGGAGATGACCAGGAGCGTGTCGGCCTGGTTGCGCCAGCCGTCGATGGGTCGCGAGAACTCGGCATAGAAGAAGAACTTCTGGTTGTTGGCCCATCCCCGCGAATGGCGATGTCCGCTGAGTGCCGACTCACCTTTCCTGATGGCCTTGGCTTCTTCGAGTCCATCCCAGCCTATGCCTCGTTTCAGGTCGATGCGCACATAGAGCGTGTCGGCTCGCTTGCTACAAGTGTAGCGATGCAACCCCGCCCGCTCGGTGGCCGTCAGCTCCACGCGCACGCCGTTGTCCATCCTCACGGAGTAATAGCCGGGGCGTGCCTGCTCATTCTTATGTCTGAAGGTCACCATCTGCTGACGGGCATCGGTAGTAGGCAGCACGGTGAGGTCGCCCAGGTCTCCAATACCGGTGCCGCTGAGATGGGTGTGGCTGAAACCCAGCAGCACCGAGTCGCTATAGTGGTAGCCCGAGCACCAGTCCCAGCCACGTGTGGGCTGTGTGGGACCCAGCTGCACCATGCCGAAGGGAACGTTGGCCCCAAGGAACACGTGGCCATGACCTCCGGTGCCTATGAAGGGATTGACATAATCGGTAAGGCGCAAAGGCTTACCCGCAGAAGCCTGCAACAAGCTGACAGTGGCCATCAAGGCCATAAGGAAGCATCGTTTCATGGTCGAATTGGTTTTAATGGGCACAAAGTTACAAATTAATGGCCAAAGAAAGACGAAGAAAAGAAAAAAGTTCGTACCTTTGCAACAAATTTTGCAAAAACGATGAAGACTAAAACTGCAAAAGCCAAAAACGCCCCCACCCCATCGCTCCCCGCGAAGAAGGCATCGAAGCCTGCTGCTCCTTGGCTGAAGTGGCTGTCGCCATTGCTCTGCGTGGTGGCCGTGGCTGCCGCTGCCGTAGCGTTGCTCACACTCGAAGAAGAGTTCCTGTGGAAACTGCAAGAGCTGAACCTGCACCTGCACACGCCGCTGTTCTTCAAGCAGCAGATGGTGGTGGCTGGTGGCTTGCTCACATGGCTGGGCACCTGGATGACCGAGTTTTTCTATCACCCCACCCTTGGCGTGGCGTGGATGTGCCTGTGGTGGGCGGTGCTGATGCTGCTGGCATCGCGAGCCTTCCGCGTGCCGCTGAAGTGGAGCGCGGTGCTGCTGGTGCCTGTGGCGCTGGTGCTGATTACGGTGGTCGACATGGGCTACTGGGTGTACTATCTGAAGCTGCGCGGCCACGTCTTCGTGGCGGTGATGGGCCTCTCGGCGGCATGCGCCTTGGTATGGGCATTCCGCTCTCTGCCTGAGGGCAAGTGGCTGCGACCCCTGTTTGTGGCCGTGGCAGCGATGGTGGGCTATCCCCTCTTTGGCTTCTACGGCTTGCTGGCCACGCTGCTCATGGGCATCATGGGCATCAGGCTCCGCTCGTATGCCAGCACGATTGTGGCCGTGGTGGCCATCGTGGCCGTGCCGCTGCTGTGCTATCGCTTCGTGTTCTACCAGACGAGCCTGGGCAACACATGGTGGGCAGCACTGCCACTGTACTACATTCTTGAAGAGCATTTCGCCTATTACGTACCTTATATTATAATGGTGGCCTTCTTCGTCGTTCTGGCCGCTTGCTACGGCATGCTGCCCAGCGGCAATGTGAAGAAGCCGGTGCTCTGGGCGCTGGCCCATGTGGTGCTGGGCGTGGTGCTGGTGATGGGTGTGAAGCAGTTCTGGTATCGCGACTACAACTTCCACAAAGAGCTGCGCATGCAGCAGTGCATGGAGCGAGCCGACTGGGAGGGCATCCTGAGCGAGGCGCGCGACCTGCAAGACGAGCCTACACGCGCCATCGTGCTGATGAAGAACCTGGCCTTGTTCCGTCTGGGACGACAGGGCGACGAGATGTACACCTATCGCACTGGTGCCAAGGCTTGCAACACACCCATCCCCGTGAACATGACGCAGGTGGTGGGGTGCAGCATCTACTTCTACTACGGACTGGCCAACTACTGCTACCGCTGGTGTCTGGAGGACGGCGTGGAGTATGGCTGGCGGGCCGAGTATCTGAAATACATGACCCGCTGCGCACTGGTGAACGACGAGGGGCGCGTGGCACGCAAATACCTCGACCTGCTGAAGCAGACTCGCTATCACCATGAGTGGGCCGAGCAGCAAGAAAAGTTCCTGAACAACCGCCAGGCGCTGGAGGCCGACGCCGGCTATTCGCCCGTGCTCCACCTGATGAACTTCGACGACCAGCTCAGCAGCGACCAGTCGGTGATGGAGAAATTCCTCATGTACCACTTCGTGAATCATCGCAGCGACGACAAGCTCTACCAAGACCAGTCGCTCAATGCCGCGCTGTGGATGAAGGACATACCGATGTTCTGGCCATTCTTCAACCAATATGCCCTCAACCATACGGGCGAGAACATGCCCATCCACTACCAGGAGGCGGCCTATCTCTACGGACATCTGGAGAAGAATGTCGACATCAGCAGCATGCCCTTCAGCCAGCAGGTGAAACAGAGCTACGACGCCTTCATGAAGATGGCAGAGCGATGCCAAGGCATGACCGAAGAGCAGATGAAGGACGTGTTCTACCCCCAGTTTGGAAAGACCTACTACTTTGAGTATTTCCTCGTCAGAAACCAGAAACTCTATTGAAGTTGAGAATTGAGATTTTTATGAAAAAGATATTATTTGGAACCCTGCTGATGGCCCTTGCCGCTTGTTCGGGCGTAAGCGTTCCTGAGACATTCAAACAGTCCGACGCCCTGCCTGCCATCTATCCCGACTATGTAGACGTCACCATCCCCGTGAACATAGCCCCGCTGTCGCTGATGATTCTGACCGACTCTCTGCCCGGTGTCGACGATGCCGTGGTGCGCTACTCGTGCAGCGACGAGGAGATTCTCTGCGGAGGACTGAAGGCACAACCCAGCATCGGCAACTGGCGCGACCTCACCGCCAAGGCTATCGGGAGCGACATCACCGTGGAGGTGTTCACCCGCAGCAACGACCAATGGACACGCCACAAGCCCTTCGCCATCCATGTGTCGCCCGACAGCATCGACCCCTGGCTGAGCTACCGACTCATCTCGCCCAGCTACGTCACCTACGAGGAGCTCACCCTGAACCAGCGGTGCCTGGAAGACTACGACGAGCGCGTGATGGTGGACAACATGCTGTGCTGCACCGAGGTGAACGGACTGTGTGTGAACTGCCACAACTACCAGATGTACAACCCACAGCGCATGCAGTTCCACGCCCGCCAGAACCACGGCGGCACCATCATCGCCTACGACGGCAAGCTCCGCAAGATAAACATGAGGAACGACTCGGTCATCTCGGCCGGCGTCTACCCCACGTGGCACCCCACCCTACCCCTCATCGCCTACAGCACCAACCACACCAGCCAGAGCTTCCACACCCGCAACCTGAACAAAATTGAGGTGAGCGATGCTGCCAGCGACCTCATCCTCTACGACCTGGAGAAGAACCAAGTGAGCAATGTGGAGAACGACCCCCACGAGTTCGAGGTGTTCCCCTTCTGGGCTCCCGACGGCCGCTCGCTCTACTATGCCAGCGCCCACTTCGTCTACCGCGACACCACGGAGAACGCTGCCGAGATATACCAGCGGGCCAGCGAGGTGAAATACAACCTCTACCGCAAGAGCTTCGACCCGCAGACCCTACAGTTTGGCCCCCGCGAACCCGTCTTCATCGCCGACACGCTGGGCCAGAGCGCCACGCTGCCACGCATCTCGCCCGACGGACGCTACCTCATGTTCACCCTGGGCCACTATGGCGTGTTCCACATTTGGCACCATGAGGCCGACCTGTGGCTGATGGACCTGCAGACGGGTGAGACGCGGCCCCTCGACGAGGTGAACTCCAACGACACTGAGAGCTACCACTCGTGGGCCAGCAACGGGCGCTGGGTGGTGTTCAGCAGCCGACGCACCGATGGCAACTTCACACGTCCCTTCATCGCACACATGGATGCCGACGGCCACGGCTCGAAGGCTTTCGAACTGCCGCAGCGCGACCCGGCTTTCCACCGTGAGTTCATGAAGAGCTACAACATCCCCGAACTGATGCGAGGCCCCGTCACGTTCACCCCGCAGCAGTTTGCCGACGTGCTGAAGAACTCCGACGGCGAGACGGCCACATTTGTATCAAAATAAGGGTGAGAGGTGAAAGAATATGGAAGCTATCAACAGTTTCTTTTCGCTCCTCAGCGGATGGTTGTGGGACTGGCCCATGATCATTCTGCTGCTGGGCACCCACCTCTTTCTCACCTTCCGACTGGGCGTGCCTCAACGCAAGTTGCTGACGGGCATTCGTCTGTCGGTGAAGAAAGACGATGTCGCCAAAGGCGATGTCAGCCAGTTTGGCGCATTGGCCACGGCACTTGCTGCCACCATTGGCACGGGCAACATCGTGGGAGTGGCTACCGCCGTGGCGCTGGGCGGTCCTGGTGCCGTGCTGTGGTGCTGGTTCACCGGCATCTTCGGCATGGCCACCAAGTATGCCGAAGGTCTGCTGGCTGTGAAATATCGCGTGAAGGGCAGCGATGGCCGCATGTATGGCGGTCCGATGTATGCCCTTGAGCGTGGCCTGAACATGAAGTGGCTGGCCATCCTCTTTGCCGTCTTCACCGCGTTGGCATCCTTTGGCATTGGCTGCACGGTGCAGGCCAACAGCATCGCTTTGCTGGCCTACGAGACCTTTGGCGTCCCCACTTGGGGCGTCGGCATCTTCGTCTGTGTGCTCACTGCCATCGTCATTCTTGGAGGTGTCAAGTCGATAGCCCGCGTCTGCACCGTCCTGGTGCCCTTCATGGCCTTCTTCTATGTCGTGGGGTGCGTGGTCATCCTCTGCATGAACGCCTCGTTTGTGTGGCCCGCCATCCAGCTCATCGTCAGCTCTGCCTTCAACCCCTCTGCCGCTGGCGGCGGTTTCGTGGGAGCCACCGTGATGATGGCGGCCCGCTACGGCATCGCCCGAGGACTCTTCTCCAACGAGAGCGGCATGGGCAGCGCACCCATCGTGGCTGCCGCCGCCCAGACACGCAACCCCGTGCGCCAGGCCCTCGTCAGCAGCACCGGCACGTTCTGGGACACCGTTGTCATCTGCGCCCTCACGGGACTGGTGCTCGTCAGCAGCATCCTGGCCTATCCCGACATCTCCTATGCCGACGGTGCCGCCCTCACCAAGGTCGCCTTTAGCAAGATCCCCTACGTGGGGGCTCCCCTGCTCACCTTCGGCATACTCACCTTCGCCTTCAGCACCATCCTGGGGTGGAGCTATTACGGCGAGAGCGCCGTCAACTACATCGAGGGGCAGCGCATCAACCGCTTCTACCGCATCCTGTTCATCGTGGCCCTGTTCTTTGGCAGCATTATCAACCTCGACATCATCTGGAACATCGCCGACTGCATGAACGCCCTCATGACCATCCCCAACCTCGTGGCCCTCCTGCTGCTCAGCGGCATTGCCGCCCGCGAAACCCACAAATACCTATGGTCTGGAAAGCTCGATGCCGAGATGGAAGAGTGACCACATCCCCCGCAAAACCATGTTTTTTCATCTTTTCTGCATTTTCCAAAGAAATTGTGGCCTTAAAATTTGGCAGTATAAAAAAATCTTCGTACCTTTGCACCTGCATTTGCGAGAGAATGCCTTGGTCGGTACATACCGATGGAAGTTTGGGTGAGTGGCTGAAACCAGCAGTTTGCTAAACTGCCGTACGGGTAACCGTACCGGGGGTTCGAATCCCCCAGCTTCCGCAAATGCAGGTGCTTAAACACCAAAGCACCAAAAAGAGAGTGTCGAGTAGGCACTCTCTTTTTCATTTCGTATCTTGTTTTTAAGTTCCCCAAGTTCTTTCTCACCACAGATTGCACCGATGATGCAGATTGTGGCTGCATATGGATGCTGGCATGATGCAGATTACTAAATAGACGGGCGACCCCTTCAGGGTCGATATACCGCCTGTCGCCATATCCGCAGGTCGTTCCGACCTACGGCTATTGAGAGTGGACGCTTTCAGCGTCCTTGTCACCTGATTGCGGAATATATTTTTTTTGATCATTTACTCTGCGCGAGGACCAACCATAAAATTAAAATATATTAAAACGGATGCCTCCCAAAAACGGCTAAAGGCCCTCAAATTTCGAAAATTATCCACGAGAAAACTTTTGGCCGAAAATACGCGAGTTTTGAGAGGGTTTGCCAAATGATTGGCTTTCAGTTGGTTGGTATCGAAAAGCCACAAAATCCCCTTCGATGGTCTGAAAAAGTCAACGCCGAAAAAAAAATTGGCGTTGCCGTTTTCAGATAGAGCGTGCTTGCGGAAACGGAAAACGGCCCCAAAATCGGCTAAAATACTGCACAAAACCGCCCTGGCTGTGCAAAATTCGCCTAAAACGTCCTTTTTCTTTCGCCCAAAAACGCTGCACAAACCGCCCGAAGTGTGCATCTCCCGTTCCAGAATGAAAATTATTTTTGTAAAGAATCATAAAATTTCATTTCACATCCCTTCACAATTTCTCTCCTGTCTTAAAGGGAAATTAACCATTCGAACCACACGGACGACCGAGCGTGGTTATGCTTCTCATCTTTCAAAAACCAAATAAAACAAGAAAAGGCGTCTGGAATGACCAAACGATGCCACCATTTTTCAACCGCAGGTCGAAAAAGTTGAGCACTATCTTCGCTATGTCGATTTTTTTTCCTACTTTTGCACCCGAAATGCGAACAGGGCATTGGCGACACGAACGCCAAGCGATAATGATATGGAATACAAGCATACAGACATTGAGGATGTCGTAGTGGTGGAGCCCCGCGTGCTGGGCGACTCACGCGGCTATTTCATGGAGACATGGAAACAGCAGGAGTTTGAGGAGCACATCGGGCAAATCAGTTTTGTACAGGAGAACGAGTCGATGTCATCACGCGGTGTGCTGCGCGGTCTGCACTACCAGAAAGGTGAGTGGAGCCAGGCTAAGCTGGTGCGTGTGATCAAGGGCACCGTCGTCGACGTGGCCGTCGACATACGTCGCGGCTCGCCTACTTTTGGCCACCACGTCATGGTGGAGCTGAGTGGCGACAACAAGCGCCAGCTGTTCATCCCGCGAGGCTTCGCCCATGGGTTCCTGGTGATGAGCGACGAGGCGGTCTTCACCTATAAAGTAGATAATGTGTACGCCCCCCAGGCCGAAGCCGGCATCCGCTGGGACGACCCACAGTTAGGCATAGAATGGCCCATCGGCAACATGAAACTGCTCTTCAGCGAGAAGGACATGAAGCAGCCCCTGCTGAAAGATGCGTGGCTGTTTTGAGGCGGGCTACGCCCTAAAGTATAATTAATAATGAATAAATAATAAAAAATAGATGAATATAGCGATTGTAGGAACCGGCTATGTCGGTTTGGTGTCGGGAACATGCTTCGCCGACACCGGTGTAAACGTGACGTGCGTCGATGTGGACGCCGCAAAGATAGAACGCTTGCAGCAGGGACAGATACCTATCTACGAGCCTGGACTTGATGAGCTGGTGAAAAAGAACGTGAACGCCGGACGACTGAAGTTCACCACCGACCTGGCCGCCATTCTGAACGAGCAGGACATCGTGTTCAGCGCCGTGGGAACACCCCCCGACGAGGACGGCTCGGCCGACCTGAAGTATGTGCTGCAAGTGGCCCGCACCATCGGTCAGAACCTGCAGAAATATATCGTGGTGGTGACCAAGTCGACCGTTCCCGTGGGCACGGCCCAGAAGGTGCACAACGCCATCAGCGAGGAGCTGCAGAAGCGTGGCGTGGACATACCCTTCGACGTGGCCTCGAACCCTGAGTTCCTGAAAGAGGGCAACGCCATCAAGGACTTCATGAGTCCCGACCGCGTGGTGGTGGGCGTGGACAGCGAGAAAGCCAAGAAAGCCCTGTCGCGACTCTACAAGCCCTTCATGATGAACAACTTCCGCGTCATCTTCATGGACATCCCCTCGGCCGAGATGACGAAATATGCCGCCAACTCCATGCTGGCCACCCGCATCTCGTTCATGAACGACATCGCCAACCTGTGCGAGCTGGTGGGAGCCGACGTGAACATGGTGCGTGCCGGCATAGGCAGCGACACCCGCATTGGCCGCAAGTTCCTCTACGCCGGATGCGGATATGGCGGCAGCTGCTTCCCCAAGGACGTGAAGGCACTCATCAAGACCGCCGACCTGAACGGCTACTCCATGGAGGTGCTGAAGG
>JAEEGF010198456.1_pt1 | contig 10029 bp, 8 predicted proteins | sample 9134171 | NCBI WGS metagenome assembly JAEEGF01 (sample SAMN16246542, study PRJNA631951) | gut metagenome | biome: gut microbiome; feature: rumen; material: AP-attached | host: Bos | place: Iran: Karaj | collected 2018-10 | reverse complement strand
TTGCCAATGCATCCATCTGAGTAATGATGGTCTCAAGGTCGTCTAAGGTCAGATCCTTGCTGGCGCCCTTGGTTGCCTGCTTAACAGAGTCTGTGAGAACAGCTGTGATGGTAGAAAGCGCATCCGCTGTAACATTGAGCCAGCTCTCTGCATCCTTTGCGTTCTTCTCATAGTACTGAGAGAGCTGTGTTACGTTACTTCTAAGTCTCAGGGCTCTTATGGCAATAACAGGATCATCCGAGGGTCTTGTAAGCTTTTTTCCTGTAGACATCATGGTGTTGAGCTGATCCTCGGTAACCTTGTTGTTATTAATATTGTAAAGGGAATTATTCTGCATGATCTTGTTGGTGATACGCATATGAGATCCTCCTTATCATACGCCTGTCTGAAGTATCAATCTGTCGTAAATCTCTGTCAGAGTCTGGATCATCTTGGAAGAAAGGGCGTAAGCGTTCTGGTATTTAACCAGGTTGGATGCCTCTTCGTCCTCATCGACGCCAGAATCTGAAAGTCTCTGATTGTCGATTGTGTTCTCGAGAGACTTGTAGGTCTCTTCGAGAGTGTTGGAATTACTCTTATTAAGTGCGACATCTGCGAGAACCTTGGTCAGGAACTCACCGGATGTTGCGCCTCGGAAAATCTTCTTGGTATCAAACATCTCTTTTAACTTCTTGAGATTGCCAAACTCTGATTCACCTTCTGTGAGGTCAGCCTTGGTAGCTAGTCTGTCGGCGTTATCTAGAAGAACTGCGTTAACTGAGAAGTTTCCGGCAGTCAGGTTGTAATAGCCCTTGTTCTCTGAAAGAGTTGTCAGCTGCTCGTAGCTGTACTGGGCAAGGGAATTCATGTCCATCATACCTGTAAGGATGTTGATTCCGTCGATAGAATCTGAAGTGTAGCCACTTACCATGATCTCGTTGGTCGCATCTGAGAACTGGCGAAGCCACTCATTCATCTGAGCCATGTAATATGGGATTCCCTGATAGCTGTTGGAGTAGCCGATCTTAACTGTTACGCCTGAATCCGGATAGGATGACAATGTCTCGTCGTCGATCACGAAACTATAAGTAGAATCGCCGTCGTAGCTCCAGCTGTCGTACTTGTAATCCTTAGCTCCGATGTGGATGCTGCCTTGAGCTGGAAGTGTGGCCTTAGTCATGTCTTTTAAGTATCCAGCCTCAACATCTACTGTAACGACCATCTTATCGCCCACCCACTCTGCGTTTGCGCTCTTACCGTGGAAGTACTGGCCATTGTTACCATCTCTCATTGCCAAAAGACCTTGAAGCTCACCACCAATGAGTTGTGAATCAAGGGCGAAGTCTGAAAGTTCGTTGACATTGTCGCCGTCCTTGTAGCTTCCGTAGCCCCACTTGATGTCGAAAAGACCTTCAACGTCGTTCTGGTTAGTGCTGCCGTCTTCATCTCTGGCAACACAGATAAGTTTTCTATATTCGTAGGTATCAACCAGTTCGTAAGAGCCTGCGATCCAAATCTGGTATCTTGTTGCTCCTGTAACTCTGGTTGGATTGTTTTCATCAACTACAGGTGTTTCTTTGGTCTCTATTGAAACCATCTTGGACAGCTCGTCCACCATCACATCTCTTTTGTCTCTGAGTTCATTGGCCTTGGCGCCTGTCATCTCGATGACATTGATCTGCTTGTTGATGCTGGCGATTTCCTGTGCGATGGCGCTGATTCTGTCGGCACAGAGCTTGATCTCTGCGTTAACATCAGCCTGCTCATTCTGAAGGCTTCCGTATACATTGTTAAAGTACTCAGTTACTGCCTTGAGCTGTGAAATGTAAGTTGTCTTGGTCTCTGTTGTGCCAGCTGCTGTCATTACTGACTCAAGAGATGCTTCCATCTTGTTAAAAAGAGTTGAGAAGCCGCTGCTTCCGTCGTCGTCAAGGTACTTTTCAATGAGCTGATTGTAGTAGTTCTTTTGTTCTACATTTCCAAGGAGCTGTTCGTTGTTTCTGAATTTGACATCATAGAAGTTGTCCCTTACACGGTCAATTGCAAGGGTATCAACACCTGCTCCGGCGCATCCATATGTGGCAAATACCCTCAAGGCGTTGCTTGCAGCCTGTGTAACCTTCTGGCGGCTGTAGCCATCTGTGTTGGCATTTGCTATGTTGTTGGCAGTCGTGTTCAGGGAAGCATTAGATGCTCTAAGGCCTGAAGCTGCGATATTTAGTCCGAAGAATTGAGATGTCATATTATTTCTCCTTTATGAACCCAGTGTACTTACCAGGTGTTCCAGCATTTCGCTGACAACGTTGATGTATCTACTGGAAGCGTTGTACGCATTCTGGAACATGATCATGAATTCCAGTTCCTCGTCGCTTGATACACCTACAATCTGCTCTCTTCCTGAAGAAACGGCTGATACTGTTTCTTCCTGGGCCTGCTGGATTGACTTGTAAACGTCGCCCGAGTTGGCCACCTGGGAAACTAAGCTGTTGTAATAGGTGACAAAGCTGTTTCTTGTGGATACGTTAGGGTTAAGGATGTAATCTTCCTTAGTAAATGCCTCTTTTAACGCGGTCATGGTAGCTGTATCCTCGCCACCATCTATAGTTCTGAAGGTAAAAAGAGTTGGATCCTGGATGAGCTTTGGATTAACCTGAGTGTTCATGATTGTAAAACCAGTTGATATTGTTCCTGCAGGCTTCTCATCGTTGATGTCGTAGGTGAGCTGATCAGTTGGGTTTGCTTCTACAAAGAGAGCAAAGTCAGAAGGAAGACCAGCTGTGTTATCCAGTGTTGCCGGATTGGATTCTGCATTTATCAGAACATCGTTGATCGTGGTCATGATAGCGTGTATCATCTGATCGAACTCAGCCTGAACGTTCATGATTACTGACTGAGCGATGTTACTGTTGTAATAATTCTCGTCCTCAACGATATCGTGGTAGGTTGCGTTGTGATCACCTCTTGCAAGGAGAACTGCTTTGAGTTTACCGATATCGGTGTTGGTTGTAGTTGAGATTGTTGTTTCAAGGTTATATAAGTGACCACCTGCGATTGATGTGATGACCTTGTTGCCATATTCATCCAACTCTGTCTTGGCTGCGTACTCCCAATATGGTGTAGCATAACCTACAGGGCTCTCAGGTGGCTCAACGTGCTCTGTTGTGATTATTCCGATGTGGTTAACGTGATCGGTTGTCACGAAGGATGATCCTTCGAACAGAACTGTTATATTTCCAAATACGTCTTCTGTGTACTCAATCTTGCCGTACTCACCAAGCTTATCCAAAAGAGTGTTTCTCTCATCTCTAAGGTCGTTGGCTTTTTCCTGTCTTCCTGACTCTATATATACGATATCCTCGTTCAGCTGACGAATCTTGTCGCCGATTGAGTTGATATCTTTTACCATAATTTCTACTGTGGAATCCAGGTTCTCCTGATAAGCAACCAGTCCGTTGTATACGCTCTTTGCTCTTGTAAGGAACTCGTTAGCTCTTGTTACAAGTGCGCTCTGGTTAACTGCTGAACATGGATCCTTGGCCAGCTCCTGAACTGATACCCACAGGTTGTTAAGGGAATCTGCGAACTCTGTACCGTTCATCTCCTGCAGCTGGTCTTCGATTTCCTCAAGTGCCTTGGTTGAAACGTCGTAAAAAGCCAATCTCCCGCTCTCCTGTCTGTAGGAGACATCGAGAAATTCGCTTCTGACCTGCTTACATTTGTTGTAGTTAACGCCTGTACCGATCTGCTTGGGAGCAATGCAGTCATATCTTTTCTCAAGAGTCTGATATGCTCTGGTTCCCTGTGACACCTGCTGCCTTGTATAGCCTTCAGTGTCCACGTTAGACATGTTATGTGCCGTTGTATTAAGGGCATTTTGTGATGTCTGCAGTCCGGATTGGCCTACATAAAGGTTCGCCATAAGTGACATGTGGTTTCTCCTTATTTATCCTGCGCCGGGGCTCTGGGACCCTATTTTTGGGCGCAAAAAAGACACTATCGGGAAATCGTCTATCCCGGGTGGGTTATCTACATGCTCGGAGCCTCTTTTTCTTTTACCAAAGAGGCCACTCACTGCTTTGCATCAAACCCGCCCGATGTGTAACCTAGACAATCGCCTGTAGTGTCTAAAGCTCTGGAATAATTTGCTGTCTGTGGAGCTCTTCTAGACGCCTGGATGATGTTCATCTCGAATCGAACCATTTCAAGGGAACTTCTCAGCAGTTCCTGGTTCTGTCCGTTTACACGCTTGACACTATCCACTACACCAACTAGTCGGTCTCGCTGTGTCGCCAAGCTTTTCTGATCCTGTGGCCTTTTTTCAAGTATCTCGATCAGATCGGTCAGTTTTAATGAATCAACATCCTTGTTGAGTACGCTGGCAATGTTCTCCATCGCCACGATTCTCTCTTTTTCAAGGCGCTGGATCTTGCCTATCACGCACTGCTCTTCATCCGTGATTTCCGCAAGTGCCTTAAGATCGCCTGACACGATAATAGCGGTCTTTCGGCTCGACAACCCCAGTAATCGCTCGTACATGGTGCACTCGTTATCGAGAACCTGCACCAAAGTCTCCATTAAACTAGCCACTGGAATTATCCTCCTTAAATATATTCAATTTGATATCATGGTTTTGGCTTGCTTATGCTAATCCTTCAGATTCTTCGAATTTAGCAAGAAGCTTGTCTGCAAATGCCTCTCCACTTACATCATAAGTTCCGTTCTTAATAGCAGCTTTGTACTTAGCTACAACGTCCTCCCTGACATCTGGAGCTGCGCTTACAGCCTGTTTAGCAACCTGAATATCTTTGCCAATTGAAGAGAATGATACAGTATCCCTGATATCATTTGTCTTCTTAGCTGGCTGTGCCTTACCCACTTTGTTGTTTGAATAAACTTGCTGAACCTGACTGTATGCTTCTATACGCATAATCTTTTCCTCCTTCCCTGGAGTATTTTTTTATCTACTTCATTTATCGGTAGATATTCACATTACTTTAGTCTTTTTAAATCTTTTCCTGAAAAATATCCCCTCTTTTTCCAGGCCGGTAATGTGAGTGTTCTCCAAGGATTTCAACACTTTTTATTGGTTTCCGTTAATTATATCGGTTATTCTTTTTAAAAACTTTAGAGTTATTTTAGAAATTTTTTTGTGAACTTTTTGTGTCCTGATGAAAATTGATATTCGGGTGGGCTTGCTGATATTTGGAGCTTGGTGTTTTCTTGTTTTCCTTGTTTTTCTTGTTGCTTGTCGCTTGTTGCTTGTTGCTTGTGTGCCGCGGCCAAATGTCTTGTGACATTTAGCCGCAGAGCACACTTATCTTGTTTTGCGGCTAATAGCCTCCCTTAACATTTTTCTGATTTTTTACCGCATAACGAATTATGCCTTGTTTGCGGCTAATCACCAAAATGACAATATCGAGTTGTTTTTACCGCATAACACATTATCCCTTGTTTGCGGCTAATGGAATTCAAATATCACAACAAATGGCTTTAGCCGAAAACTTCCTTTTTATGCTCTTGCGGCTAATGATCTGAAATCACGACCTCAAATCCATTAGCCGCATATCACTTTTCATCATACATGCGGCTAACGAACCTCAAAACGCCTCCCTAAACCTTTAGCCGCAATGTCCACTTTACGTCAATTGCGTAGTATAACCTTACAACCTCGCCAGATCTAACTGGTGCACAGTTCCAACGCCGCCGCTTTCCTTGAGGAAAAGGCCACTTGCACGCATCATAGCGTGTATCGCCATGTCTACGCCGCGCTCAGAAAACTCTGTTTCCGCACTTCCCAGGAATATCGCTCCAACATCTGCTTCCTGCAGCGACAATAGCGTATCTACGCCGTCTTCACCGCGAAGCCATACCTGAAGCTTGCCATAAATAGCATCGTTTTCATCTATCCAGCCATTTCCATCATCATCGTACTGAGCCAGATCCCTGAAGCCGTCGCCACTCTTGGTTCCAAACAGCTCGCTACCATCGTTAATCACGCCGTCCCCGTTCCTATCATAGGTGAGGAACCCTGTTCCAGGGCCGAGGCCCTTGATCTTCTCTTTCTCTCCATCGCAGTCCAGATCAAAAAAGAAATTCTGGTCGCTGATGCTCGTTACGTCGCTCCCAACATTGATAACTAGCGGGTCTATCATATTGACTGCCCTAGACAGGCTTATTCCGGCATATTGCGTAAGGCGCCTGGACAAACTGAAATTCACATTGAAATCAATTGTCCTTCCATCCTCTGTCATGGCCATTCCTTGTCCGGAAAAAGATGTAGACTCCTCCTCAACATGACTCATCTGAATCGTAGTTACTCTCACATAATGGCTCTCTGTCAGCATGCTTGATACTTCCTCAATCGTTTCCTTATAACCACTTCTCGTATTATCCCCACCTATCAGCTGAAGGAAGCTTAATAAACTCTCCAACAAGCTTGCCCTAATCTGAGCTATCTGCTCCTGAAGACTCATCTCATAAGTACTGAGCGCTGCAGACTTGTGGGATTTAAGATTGTTATAAGTCTCGCTTCCAAGAGCATCCTCAGTCTTGTTGCTCGTCAGATCCAAAAAATCCGATAATCTGTTTCTGGTACCCTTATGCTTTCCCCATGTACTATTTACTGCATTTTCAGTATTAGTATCTGTCTGATTACCAGTTTTTTTATTCGAATTCTTTACCGCCTTAGCATCTTGTGCCTTCTCTGCTCCATCCTCCTGCTTCTGCAGATTGTCCCGAAACGACTCCTTAGCCACCACCCCACTATTAATCGATACCGTATTTTCCTCGTAGTAATGATTACTGGACACTAAATTAACGTCACTTTGTGCAATTTTCATGGTACCTCCTGCGTTACCGAAGGTCTTCTGCGCATTCAAGGCAAACATAAGATGAGGTATGTTCGCCTGCTGGTGGTGAAAACACAAAAAACCTTCATGGTGAAGATAACAATCCTCCATGAAGGTTCACGCTTTCCATAGCAAATATTATATCGGCTGTGGTCATTATTATATTAGTCAAAAGAAAAAAGACTAAATTTTCAGATTATTTAATACCTGTCATGTGACAGAACATAGAAGGTATTCTGCTCAAGGAACACATAGCCAGTAAGCTGAGCAGCATACTGATCCCACAATTCACCATCAAGAATAAGGATTGAATCTTCATCCTCAAGGAAGCCCTCTACACCGCCATCTAAGCAGTTAAGATAAGCATTAGCTTCGCCAAGGAATACATAATCAAGCTCCCAATGGCCTCTGTTACCTACATATCTGCTCCTATCATAGGCAATGTAAGCATTATAGCCATCATACTCAGCTGCTGTATCAGTCCTGAATTCTGTTATATCATTCCTGAACTGCTCGATAGCGCCGCCGCCATTTCCAAGCCCCTTGTACTGATATATCTGAATTACAGAATAGAATACACATGCCAGCATAACAGCATAGGCATATAATGCCTTTAATCTCTTAGGACCAATCTTATCAACAACAGCTACTGTTTCAATTGCGATGATCCACACAACAGCAACGTAAGCTGGATCTATGTACCACATCATGTAATGACCAGCTAAGGTATAGAACACAATTGGCACCAGATATGCAAGGATAGAGAGGTATCTTTCCTTGAACCAGGCTAAAAGATCTCCACCAGCTCTTTTCACAGTGCGAACCTGAACAAAATAGGCTACAGCTCTGGAAATCAGAACTGCTACCAGAATCCAGGTGACCTTTTCTCTGCTGATATCGCGAAGGTACTCAAAGGCAAGACCTCCTCTTGTCTGATCTCCCGCTTCTCCAAGAGTTATGCTCTTGATATAGGCAAGTCCATCATATCTATATCTGGCTATCATCCATATTGCTACAGGTACAATCGCTGCAAGTGCTGCTAGAAGTAGTTCTTTTACCTTGAGCTTTTTGAAGATAACTGGAAGATACAGTACGCCTACTACTATGAATACTGCCACGTGCATACTCTTAGTCAGAAAACCAAGTCCCACAGCGGCTCCATAGACGATTATCATCCAGGATCTGTCTCTTTGAACCTCAGATAGAGCAATCATTGCAATCAGATAAAAAAGTCCAAACAACGCATCCATATCACCTGCTCTGTACATGTGCATCTCAAAGCACTGCCACAGCGCTGGAAATACCGCAGCTGCCACGATTGAATATCTGATATCATATTTCTTGTAAAGATAAAAACAAATTAAAATTATTGTAAGAAGACCAGCCACCGCTGAATAGAGTCTGAGTCCCAACAAATCTGTTCCCAGCAGGACAAAGCCTATAAGAATTCCTCTAAGTCCAAGTGGTGGTTTGGAGGCGTAATCGACCTGACCTCTAAGCGTTGGCACAAGCCAGTTCCCGCTTCGAAGCATCTCAACTGCATTTACTCCATACCATGCTTCATCTGTAACAGCGATTCTGCCATCCCCAAGTTTGTAAAAGAGTCGTAAGCCAATGACTACGAACAAAAATAACAGCGCCGCTACCTTTACCCTCTTTTTAGAATGTAACATTTTTACTCCTCAACATCTCTTTCCCTGGCACCATTAACTTCCCCAGATAAAAAGTGCCTTCTGCAAACAGAAACATAAGACTCATTGCCGCCCATCATGATCTGCTCGCCGCTCCTAACTATTTTTCCATTATGTACTCTTGCATTGAAATGAGCTCTTCGTCCACACCAGCAGACTGTAGGCACCTCCTCAATGTAGTTAGCGATCTCCATAAGTCTCTTGGAACCTGTGAATAAATGACTTGTAAAGTCAGTTCTAAGACCGTAGCAGATAACAGGAAGGTCATACTTGTCAACAACAAGTGCCAGCATATCTACCTGCTCTTCTGTAAGGAACTGCGCTTCATCAACGATGACACAGTCAAGCTCCTTCCATGAATCAGATTTGCCAGTAAGCCATTCATTCTGAACCTGCTCAAGGAACTCCTCAACAAATGTGCACTCAGCAGAAAGCCCCATACGTGACTTAACAGTCTTCTCCCCGTCGCGGTTCTCTGTCTGAGGCTTTAGAATGATTGCATTCTGCCCCTTCTCGTAGTAGTTGTAGCGCACCATCAGTGCGTTAGCGGTCTTGGAACTCCCCATAGCTCCATACCTGAAATACAGTTTGCCCATACTCTCTCCCCTAAAATCTTTTCTATATATTAGCTGGTTCCACTACTGGATCAGCATAATATGCAAATACCTTAATTCTCTCCCTGATATACAACAAGCTTGTTGTATGGAATCTCAATTCCTGCCTCAGCAAATCTCTTCATGATCTCTACAAGGCAATCTGAGCATGCTCTTGGATTATCCTTGAAGTCCTTGGTCTCAACCAGAACTCTCATAGTAACACCACTTTCATCACAGCTCTTGCACAGAACAGTTGGCCTTACGCCATAGTGGTTTGGATGCTGCTCTACCGCATCCGCCATAATATCCATTGCCTTCTGCATATCTGTTCCATAGGCCACAGATACCGTTATAGGAAAAGAATAAGAGCGGTCCTGTGTGTAATTGATGATCGTAGCACTTCCTACTGTGGAATTAGGCACATAGATGCGCTCATTCTGGAAGGTTTTGATCACAGTATGGCGAAGCGTAATGTCCTCCACAAATCCAGGAGCAATAGAATCAATCGCAACTCTGTCTCCGATGTCGAAAGGCCTTGATCTTGATGCAGACAGCGCAATTCCAGCAAACACGTTGCTAAGAGTAGACTGGGCTGCAAGACCGATTACAACAGCTGCGATTCCAGACGATGCGATCGCTGTCTCCCAAGTCTTACTAAAGGCAGGAATTCCGCTAAGAGCAAACAGCGCAGCCACTGCCCAGAAAAATGCCATTATAATACCTTTTAGGAAAATAAGATGAAGCTTACCACGAAGCCTCTGCTTACTAAAGAGTTTGTTCATCACTAAATTCAGAATATAAGCGATGACAAACGGCAGAATATACTTTAAGAAAATATCCAAAACTTCTTTCATACTAATATTTCATACTCCCACAAATTCTTTTACCATACATCCTAGATATTGTACCATAAAA
>JAEEGF012235967.1_pt1 | contig 10030 bp, 6 predicted proteins | sample 9134171 | NCBI WGS metagenome assembly JAEEGF01 (sample SAMN16246542, study PRJNA631951) | gut metagenome | biome: gut microbiome; feature: rumen; material: AP-attached | host: Bos | place: Iran: Karaj | collected 2018-10 | reverse complement strand
CAAGTGAAAAAAAGCATCTTTGGCATACTCCTCATCATGGAGGGTCTCTTCCTCCTGCTGGCCTTCCTCGTAAGCCTGCATTTCAGAGAGGGCGACCACTGGCCCTTTCTGCTTACAGCCGTTCTTTGCCTATTGGTTGGCACGGTCTGTAAGTGGTTCGGAGAGCGGCAGGGCGACGCTCACATGAGCAGGGCCGACAGTTTCATGGTTGTTGCCCTTTCTTGGGTTGTATTCTCTGTTATGGGCATGCTGCCCTTCATCATGCTTCGCGATATGGATGTGGCCAGTGCCTTCTTCGAGACAATGAGCGGTTTCACGACTACGGGCGCCACCTGCATCAGCGACATAGACTCAATGACTCACGGACTGAAGTTCTGGCGCAACATGACTCAGTGGATAGGCGGTCTGGGAATCGTCGTCTTCTCTTTTGCCCTTATTCCCGTCTATGAGATGAAGAACAGCAATGTCTTCTCTGCCGAAGTAACCGGTCTCGGTCTAGACAAACTGACACCGCGCATCGGCAGTACAGCCCGTCGTTTACTGCTCATCTATCTGCTGCTCACCTTTGCCTGCGTGCTTTGTTACTGGGCAGGGCCGATGAACCTCTTCGATGCCGTATGCCATTCGATGTCCACTATCGCTACAGGCGGCTTCAGCACCCACACTCAGAGCATAGCCTATTTCCATTCTACGTACCTGGAGTATGTTTGCCCGTTCTTCATGTTGATCAGTAGCGTCAACTTCAGCCTCTATTACTATATGAGCATCCGTCGCCCACAGGTACTTCTGAAGAACGAGGAACTGCGCACCTTTTTGGCCATCGTGGCCTTTATGGTTGTGTTCTTCGTATTCCTCTTCTATGTAGCCCCCGTCCACACCAGCGATATCTCCACTTTGTCCATGGGCTTCGAGGAACGCTTCCGTTCGGCTTTTTTCCACGTTTCAACGACCATTACCAGTACAGGCTTCTCGGCACAACGGTTTGACTATGTGGCCTGGGGTGCTCCCTATTGGATGCCAACGGTAGTCATCATGGCCATTGGTGCCTGTGCTGGCAGTACGGCAGGCGGCATAAAGGTTGTCCGCATCATCATCTGCGCCAAGAGTGTCTTCAATGAATTCATCCTACAGCTCCATCCGCGTGCCGTTGTCTCCGTCAAGCTCAGCGGTCGCGTAGTCCCCAGTGATCGAGTACGCCGTGCCCTCGCTTTTATCTTCATCTATATCCTGCTCGTCGTAATAGGGATGGTTGCCTTTACCCTGATGGGCAGCGATGCCGACACGGGCCTGGGCAGCAGCATCAGTATGCTCAGCAATGTGGGACCGGGTACAGGCTCAACAGGTCCGGCCAGCAACTTCAGTCATGTGCCGTCCATCGGCAAATGGATGATGAGTTTCTATATGCTTGTCGGGCGTTTGGAGGTCTATTCTGTGCTATTTCTCTTCTTGCCCCAATACTGGAAAGAAAGAAGATAGTGTTCATCGGCCAAGGTTACGCCCGGTGCTTGCATAGCGTTTGCCGAATGGAAGCAAACACGATCAAAGGCCAAACTTGTATAAAAAACATCCGGCGCCTTTTCTCACGAAAAAGCGCCGGCTTAAAAAATAGTTAATTTAACTACTACTAATACTAAACGAAAGTATGTTCCTACTTCTCCCTACGTTGTAAACAATCTTAATCCCTGTTTAAAAACTCTATATACCTGTATTCTTCTTTCTGCGTGCAAAGTTATGATAAAATATGGCGAAATCAGATATTTAATACAGGAAATACACAGATTTTCCCCTTTTTCTTGATATATGTCAAGCGCTGCAGGGCAGATTGCGCCTTAAAAAGGCATTTTTGGGCTTCAGGCTTCAACTGAGCGACCTGCACGTTTACGCTCGAGATGGTCGAGGATTATTTTGCGCATACGCATACTTTTCGGCGTAACCTCGACGTACTCGTCTTCCTTAATATATTCGAGTGCTTCCTCCAGCGAGAAGATGGTGGCAGGGATAATATGAGCCTTCTCGTCCGAACCGCTTGCGCGCATGTTTGTGAGTTGCTTTGCCTTAGTCACGTTCACGACCAAGTCATTCTCATGCACGTGCTCTCCCACAACCTGCCCGGCATAAACCTGTTCCTGAGGCTCTATAAAGAAGCGTCCGCGGTCTTGCAGGTTGTTGATGCTATAAGCAAAGGCTGTTCCTGTCTCCATGCTTATCATGCTGCCGTTTACGCGCCGGCTTAGGTCGCCCTTGTAGGGCTGATACTCTTTGAAACGGTGAGCCATAATGGCTTCGCCCTGACTGGCTGTAAGGATATTGGTACGCAGCCCGATGATACCGCGACTGGGGATGAGGAACTCGATGTTCACACGGTCGCCCTGCGCATCCATCGATGTCATTTCGCCCTTGCGGCGCGTGACCATATCAATCATCTTCGAGGCAAACTCCTCGGGCACGTTGATGGTCAGTTCCTCGATGGGCTCGCACTTGACGAGTTGACGAGTTGACGAGTTGTTAGTTGACGAGTTGTTAGTTGACGAGTTGAAAGCTTCAGGAATCAACTTGTCAACTTGTTCACTTGTCAACTTGTCAACTGATACATATTTGTAGATCACTTGCGGCTGACCCACCTGCAGCTCATAGCCCTCGCGGCGCATCGTCTCGATGAGCACGCTGAGGTGCAGCACGCCGCGTCCGCTGACGATCCAACGATCGGTGTAGCCGTCAGGTATCTCCACACGTAGTGCCAGGTTCTTCTCCAGCTCCTTCATCAGACGCTCGTGGATGTGGCGGCTGGTGCACCAACGGCCTTCCTTGCCGAAGAACGGCGAGTCGTTGATGGTGAAGAGCATCGACATCGTGGGTTCGTCGATGGAGATGGTGGGCAGCGCTTCTGGCTCCTCGGCATCGCAGATGGTGTCGCCAATCTCGAAGTTCGAGAGGCCGATGATGGCGCAAATGTCACCGCTCGACACTGCATCTGTCTTCTGATGTCCCATGCCCGTGAACGTGTGCAGTTCCTTGATCTTGGTCTTCTCTTTCGAACCGTCGCGGTGGGCAATGGTGATGGGCATGCCCTCGCGCAGCGTACCACGATGCACACGTCCCACGGCGATGCGACCCGTATAGGTGGAGTAGTCGAGGGAGGTGATGAGCATCTGCGGCGTGCCATCGAGTTGTTCTGGAGCAGGTATGTGCTCGAGAATCTGGTCGAGCAGGTAGAAGATGTCGCTGGTCGGTGTCTGCCAGTCCTCGCCCATCCAGCCCTGCTTGGCGGAGCCATAGATGACGGGGAAGTCCAGCTGGTCCTCAGTAGCGTCGAGCTCGCACATGAGGTCGAAGACCATCTCATACACCTCCTCGGGACGGCAGTTGGGCTTGTCCACCTTGTTGATGACCACGATGGGTTTCAAACCAATCTGCAGCGCCTTTTGCAGCACAAATCGCGTCTGGGGCATCGGGCCCTCGAAGGCATCCACCAGCAGCAGGCAGCCGTCGGCCATGTTAAGCACGCGCTCCACCTCGCCGCCGAAGTCGGAGTGGCCCGGGGTGTCGATGATGTTGATCTTCGTGTCCTTGTATTGAATGCTGACGTTCTTCGAGAGGATGGTGATGCCGCGTTCGCGTTCCAGCTCGTTGTTGTCGAGCATAAGCTCGCCCGTCTGCTGGTTGTCGCGGAACAGGTTTCCGGCCAGCAGCATTTTGTCCACGAGCGTCGTCTTGCCGTGGTCCACGTGAGCGATGATAGCTATGTTTCGTATATTCATTATTATATATATAGGTATGACGGTGCAAAGATACACATTTTCTCAGACTTCACACCAACGAAAGTGGAAAAAACGATGGAGAGGGCAAAAAACTTGTCGATTTTAGCCTCAAAGACTCTGCGTACGAAACGATGTGCGCTCATTGAAAGACGAGCGTGGTGAGGCGGTCGGGGTCGAGGACATCGCAAGCGATGGCGTGAAGGACGTCAGGTGTGAGGGCGTCGAGCTGCGCAAAACGATCGTCGAGGGAGTAGGTGCGGTTGGTATGGAGGAAGAGCTTGGCCATGCTGAGCGCCGCGTTCTCGCTGTTGTCGGCGGCGATGGCCATCTGTCCCTTTATCTGTCGGCGTGCAGCGTCGAGGGTGCGTTGGCTCAAAGGCTTGTCGGTGAGGCGGTGCAGCTCACGGCGTACGAGTCGCAGGCAACGCTGCACGTCGGCGTGGTCGCAACCGAAATAGACGCTCCACACACCCGTGTCGGTGTAAGCGTTGACATTACTCTCGACGGTATAGACTAATCCAGTGCGTTCGCGTAATGCCAGTGACAGACGGGAACTCATGGCGGGACCGCCAAGAAGGTTGGACAGCAGCGCGATGCCAATGTGGCGGGGGTCGGTCATGGCGTAAGAACGGGCGCCCAGCATCACGTGAGATTGGTGGAGGGGAGACCCACCCCCTGCCCTCCCTGTGAGGGAGGGAGCGGAATGATCTGAGCAGGCGTCCGCCTCGCAATTTTCATAGGAAACCACTCCCTCCCTCACAGGGAGGGTGAGGGGTGGGCCTTTTACTATTCTCATTACTTCCTTCTCCGTCACATTTCCCTTGACGAAGAGCACCGCTTTCTCCATTTTGTACGTTCTGCTGACGAAAGCCTTGAGGTCGGCCGTGGTGTACTGGCGCAGACGTTCGGCATCGCCGAGGATGTTGCGTCCGAGGGGATGGCCAGCGAACAGCTTGGCTTCGAAGTCATCGTAGATCTGCTCGGCGGGCGTGTCGAGATAGCTGTCGATCTCGTCGATGACCACTTCGCGCTCTTTCTCCAGCTCAGTCTGCGGGTAGGTGCTGTTGAACACGATGTCCATGAGCAGAGGCAGTGCCCTGCGCAGGTGTTCGCGGAGGAACACGCTGTAATAGACCGTTTCCTCCTTGCCTGTGTAGGCGTTGAGGTCGCCGCCCACGCTGTCCATGCGGTTGAGGATCTGCATCGAGGTGAGGCGGCGTGTGCCTTTGAAGCTCATGTGCTCCACAAAATGAGCCATGCCGCTCTCGCCTGGCAGCTCGTCGCGTGTGCCGGCTGCCACAGCGATGCCTGCATAGACGACATTCGTGGATGAAGGGGCAAGGAGGACGCGAAGACCGTTGTCTAAAAGAAAGGATTGAACCGCCATACTTATTATAAAAATGAAAGAAAGCGACCTCGACGGATTAGAAATCGCAGAACTGAGGGCTCTTCGTCTCCTTGATGGCCAGACATTCCATCTCGATGAGCCAAGTGGGACGGCACACGGGAGCTAACGTGATGACATAGGGCGTCAAGGGGAAACGCTTGTCGAAGAGCGCCTTGACGATGGCGTAGTCGGCGGGGTCGCGCAGATAGACAATGATCTGAGCCACATCGTCGAACGACGTTTCAGCCTCAGCCAGCAGTGCCTGGACGTTTTCCCACATGCGTTCGGTCTGACGAACGATGTCGCCCACGTGGACGACCTCGCCGCGGTTGTCGATGCTGGCCGTGCCGCTGATGAGGACATGGCGTCGGTCGCCGTAGTCGATGAGCGTGCCGCGTTCGAAGGTGACGCCGTACTCGTAGGTGCTGTTCAGGTGGCTCTTGGCATAAAGATAGCGTAGCTGTTCAGGGGCAAGGCCTTTGACGGCATAGGTGCCTAGTTGGATGAGTGCACGCGTGTCGGCCGGTGAGCCTCCAATGCCTGTTGACGCGATGAAATGGGTGCTTTTTGTCAATCCATGAGTTTCGAAGAATGTCCGGCGGGCACGCACCATGCCGGCGTATTGTGTGTCCACGTCTCGAACGTAGAACCATGTGCGAACACAGTTGTCGGCGATGGTGGCTCCGCAACGCTGCAGCGCCGCCTCGTAGCGGTTGAGTAGGGTAGTGGTTTGCTGGGCACTGTCGCCTTCGCTCTCCGTGAGCCCCATCATCCATAGGTGTTCGTAGCCGTTGTGCGACGCCGTGACGAGTCCTTCGCACTCCTTGACGTCCATGTCATTAGCAAGGTAAAGCCAGGCTGCTACTTTCGAGCCGTCGAGGGGTGGCTGCTGGATTGATGAGAGGGAAAGTGGATTGAATGTTCCCCTTTTCACCTCCTGGTTGGTTGCGTCGCTGAGGAAATAACGTTGGAAGAGGATGCGGCAGCCTGCACATTGGGGCAGGGCAAGCAAGGCTTGCTCGGCTCTCGACAGGCGGTCGTATTGCGCAGCGAAGAGCTCGCCACGTGGTGCGATGTGGAGGATGGCGTGCAGCTCTTTCGTCTTGCCCGACGGGGCAAAGGTGGAAAGCTCAACCGTTACGCCGAGTTCCTGGAATATGATTTTTTCGTAATTCATGAGGTCTCGTGAAGCTCATCATGCTCAAAAAGCGCTGCAAAAATACTGCATTTTTTTCTCTTTTTCACACGCTTTGTTTTTTTTAACACATGGAATGGTCGCTAAGCATCAAATAATGCCTATCTTTGCACCTCAGAAAGCAAATGTTTAACCTTGTTTTATATTTACAACAATGAAGAATTTACTGAAAATCATGGCAGCGATCCTCGTCATCGCATTGCCCTTGGTCATTACTTCTTGCAAGAAGGATGAGGACAAAGGTCCCAAGACTTACAACTACAGCTGGCTCCTCCAGAACACACAGCTCTCCTCGGCCACACTTGAACAGGAAGAAGCTGCGCTTGCTGCCAAGAAGGCTGTCACCGCCCTCTTCACCGCCGAATTCACCAATCGCGGTTTCAAAGTGAATGCCAGTGCACAGACTTTTTCAATTGAGACTGAGGACGATGTCGCCAATTGGGATTCCAAGGTCAAGCAGGCTTGCTACACCGTCAAGGGCAAACCCGAGCTCGCCACCGCTGCTGAGGCTCTGCCAGCAAAAGCCAGCATCGTCGTGAAGCGTTCCGGCGCCAAGGACGCTATCTTCAACGAGACGCTCAAATAAGCCTCCACGCCTCTTTCGACCCCATTAGCCTGCCCTCCACCATGGGGGCGGGCTTCACCTATTAAATAATTGCCTTCATGCACTTCACCGAAAACGCTCACATGAGCGATCTTATCCACGACGACTACCGGCTCCTGCAGGTCATCTCGCGTTTCGGCGTCTCGTTGGGCTTCGGCGACCAGAGTGTCGCTGCCGCCTGCAAGGCCAGCGGTGTGGACACGGCAACCTTTTTGGCTGTCGTCAACTTTATCCAGAGCGAAGGGCGTGCATCGGTTGATGAGCTGGCCGAGGAGGTCAGCGTGGCCGAATTGATGCGCTACCTGCAACGCTCGCATGCTTATTTCGTGGACTTCCGCCTGCCCGCCATACGACGTAAACTCATCGAAGCCATCGACTGCTCGGCCAAGAACCAGATCACGTTCCTGATCCTGAAGTTCTACGATGAGTACGCTGCCGAAGTGCAGCGACACATGGAGTATGAAAACGATCATATCCACACCTATGTGCAGCAGCTGTTGGACGGTAAAGTGCCCACGAAACACACCGACTATAGCGTCCTTGCCCATCAGCATCAGGACAACCACTCGAGCATCAACAAGAGCAGCCACGAACTGAAGTCGATCATCGTCAAATACTATCCCAGTGACTCCGACACACAGCGTTTGGCCGACACCCTGATGGACATATATATTATGGAAGAGGACTTGTTCTCGCATTGCCATCTAGAGGACACGCTCTTTGCCTCAGCCGTTCACCTGCTCGAAATTGAGGTGAAAGCGAAGGCCAAGGAGGGTGGAACGACCGACAATGCGACAAGACGTAACCCCTCGGTTGAGGTGACGTCGGAAGAACTGTCCGAACGCGAGAAGGAGGTCATACGGCTCGTTGTGCGCGGCCTGTCGAATAAGGAGATTGCCGAGAAGATGTTCATCTCGGCCAACACTGTCATGACCCACCGACGCAACATTGCACGCAAAACACAAATACACTCGCCCGCCGGTCTCACGATCTACGCCATCGTGAATGGTCTCATCAATCTCGAAGAGGTAAAACTATAAAGCAGACCCATGGAACAGGATCTCAACATACGCGAGCAGACCCCTGACCGCGATTTCGAACAAGCCCTGCGGCCTTTGCACTTCGACGACTTCTCGGGTCAGGACAAGCAGGTCAGCAATCTCCGCGTCTTCGTCGAAGCCGCGAAATATCGTGGCGAGCCACTCGACCACACGCTTTTGCACGGTCCACCGGGCCTGGGCAAGACGACGCTCTCGAACATTATCGCCAACGAATTGGGCGTAGGCTTCAAGATCACCAGCGGTCCTGTGCTTGACAAACCGGGCGACCTGGCGGGCATCCTCACCTCGCTGGAACCTCATGATGTGTTGTTCATCGACGAGATCCATCGCCTCTCGCCCGTCGTGGAGGAGTATCTCTACTCGGCCATGGAGGACTACCGCATCGACATCATGATCGACCGCGGCCCGTCAGCACGTAGTATTCAAATAGACCTTAATCCTTTCACACTCGTTGGCGCTACCACCCGCTCAGGTCTGCTTACGGCACCACTGCGTGCCCGTTTCGGCATCAACCTGCACCTCGAGTACTACGATGCCGAAACATTGAAAGGCATCGTGCTGCGCTCAGCCGGCATCCTCAGTCAGCCTATCGAAGACACTGCAGCTGCCGAGATTGCACGGCGCAGTCGCGGAACGCCACGTATCGCCAATGCGCTGCTGCGGCGTGTACGCGATTTTGCTCAGGTCAAAGGCAATGGACGCATCGACCTCGACATCGCACGTTTCGCCCTCGAAGCGCTCAACATCGACCGCCATGGCCTCGACCTCATCGACCGCAAGATCCTGTTGGCGATCATCGATAAATTCAAGGGAGGACCCGTGGGCGTCGGCACCATTGCCACGGCCATCGGCGAAGACCCGGGAACAGTCGAAGAGGTCTATGAACCCTTCCTCATCAAGGAGGGATTCATCAAGCGGACACCGCGTGGACGAGAAGCTACGGACCTGGCGTACGAGCATTTGGAGCGGAGTCGCTACAAGCTTTCTGACGGTCAACCCAGTTTGTTTGATTGATTATGCTTAATATTCAAAGATTAAGGAAGGATTTTCCCATCCTCGAACGTGAAATCTACGGTCATCAGCTTGTTTATTTCGACAATGCTGCCACCACCCAGAAGCCGCGTTGCGTCATCGACGTGATGACCGATGAGTACTTGAACGTCAACGCCAACGTACATCGCGGCGTTCACTATCTCTCGCAGCAAGCCACCGACCTCATGGAACAGGCTCGCGAAACGGTGCGCCGCTTCATCAACGCCCGTTCGACGTCTGAGGTTGTTTTCACGCGTGGCACCACCGAGAGCATCAATCTTGTGGCTTCGAGCTTCGGACAGGCCTTTCTTGACGACGGCGACGAGATCATTGTCAGCGAGATGGAGCATCACTCCAACATCGTTCCGTGGCAGCTGCTCCAGAGTCGCAAGGCGATTAAGCTGCGTGTTTGCCCCATTACGGACGACGGGCGGTTGGACATGGAAGCTTTCGTAGGTTTGTTCAACGCTCGCACCCGCCTCGTAGCTATCACCGCAGTCTCCAATGTGCTTGGCACCGTCAATCCGATTGAGGAAATCATCGTCGTAGCTCATGCTCACCAAGTTCCCGTTCTCATCGATGCTGCTCAAGCAGCCCCACATCAGGCTATCGATGTGCAGGCGCTCGACTGCGACTTCCTCGCTTTCAGCGGGCACAAGGTCTATGGTCCTACAGGCATCGGTGTGCTCTACGGCAAGGAGTCGCTGCTCGAACAGATGCCTCCCTACATGGGTGGCGGCGAGATGATCGGCAAGGTCAGCTTCGAACATACCACCTGGAATCAACTGCCCTACAAGTTCGAAGCCGGCACGCCCGACTATGTCGCCACAACAGGCTTGGCGCGAGCCCTCGACTATGTCACCGCTATCGGTCTCCCTGCCATTCAAGCCCACGAGCACGACCTCACCCAGTACGCCCTCCGGCAACTCCGACAAAGCCCAGAGATGAGAATCTTCGGCCATCCCTCTCCGGAGGCGATGGGCAAGGACACGC
>JAEEGF011212292.1_pt1 | contig 10030 bp, 9 predicted proteins | sample 9134171 | NCBI WGS metagenome assembly JAEEGF01 (sample SAMN16246542, study PRJNA631951) | gut metagenome | biome: gut microbiome; feature: rumen; material: AP-attached | host: Bos | place: Iran: Karaj | collected 2018-10 | reverse complement strand
CCGCCAGGAGTGTTGCCACTCCCGCGCTGCCCCTCGACTTGCATGTGTTAAGCCTGTCGCTAGCGTTCATCCTGAGCCAGGATCAAACTCTTCGTTGTTGTATTTCGTTTTGTTCTTTTTCAAGAATTAAAATGAAAACGCAACACTCGACCGAGTGTCTCTCCCTGGCCTCTAAAAAATCAGGTTGAATACGTATCTTACTGCCTGTCGTACATCGTCTTAACTGACTTGGAATCGACGGGGACAACCATTAAATTGTCCCTTGTTCTCTTGTACTACTTGTTGCTGCAAACATGTCAAAGAGCTATCGTTTGACGCCACCGTTGTGGCGAAAAGCGGTGCAAAGGTACTGCCATTTTTGAAACTGGCAAATTTTTTAGCAACTTTTTTTAGTCGAAGTTATTAACAATTTCTCCAAAAACCGCCATAATGCACTAAAAACCAAAACGATAAGCAGCAAAAAAATTTTTTGAAAAAATTTTGTGAAAATTTGCGTACAGGCAAAAAACAGCAAAAAAAACGGCCAGGTGAACGCACCTGGCCGATGGGAGAAAGTTGTGTCTATCGGGTTGCGATTACAGCATCATGCGAAAGACGCGGATGCCGATATTGTTTTTGGAGCGCTCGAGGTACTTGAACAGCGGTTTTGCCTCGAGCATCACCTTGCCGCCCGACATCGAGGCGTCGAGCAGATAGGGGTCACCCTTCTCGTCGATGATGATGATGCCATTGTGGGAAACGTCGAGACCCTCGGCTTTGGTAACCAGTGAGCAGAAGTCTCCCGAGCGGAGCGCTGCTTTCACAGCCTTGTCATTGAGCCAGGAGCGCTTGAGATAGGGGAAACGGTGGTTGCGCAGCTCAAATCGGCGTATTTTCTCCACCATTGCGCTGTCGTTCTTGAGCTGGCGGTACTGGCCGGGGTTGTGCGTCATGTAGTCGATGTTCTTGACCATGAAGTCGGCATGAGGCAGGTCAGGGGTAATCTCGACGAGGTTGCCGCGCACGTGGTTGTCGATAATCCACTCGCTGATGTAGTGGATGCGGCTGGAGTAATCCCCCATCTTGCCGCCGCGGTAGCGCACGTTCTCGATGTTGGCGGCATAGTCACGCCAGGAGTAGCGCTGGTTGAGCGTGGCACGCGTGAGGGCATAGAGCGACTCGATGAAGGTGAGGCAGTCGAGCTGATGAATGTTGATGGTGAGCAGTTCCTCGTCGGCCTCGAGGGTGTGGGCAACATAGGGGGTGCCCAGCAACTGGCGCGCATAGAACTCGATGAGCGCATTGGCATCGGTGAGGCCGCTCTCGTAGCCTTTCATCAGCAGCTGATTGATGGCGATGGTGTCGCTGTCGCAGTGGAAACGCATGCGGCTCATGGTGGCTGCCTGAGCCACCTGCTGCGTGGTCTGGCTGCCGGTGCATGCCACCAGCATGATTGCTATACAAAGGAAAAGGTGTTTCATATTGTTGACTGTTTTGTTTTTTTCCAAGTACAAAGATAATGCTTTTTTAGATATGTTTTTCGACCAAAGGAGATTTTTCCATGTTCATTATATATATAATATAAGGAAACAGGACAGGCGGCCCCGGGCGGGTCGCCTGTCCAGATGAGTGCGTCAGCAATGACGTCAGTTCTGATTCAGCAGCATGTCGATGAGGGCCGACACGTCGCTGATGGCGACACCGTCGCCGTCAATGTCGGCATTGATCATGTTGAACGGCTCGGGATTGTTGCCCAGGAGGTAGTCGACAAGCGTCGAAACGTCGCTGATGCCCACCTCGCCATCGTCGTCCACATCACCGATCAGGACAGCAGGTGCCATCGTCTCGGTGGCGCTGACGAGGTAAAGCTCCCAGTTGCCGCTCACGGGCGAATGTCCGGCATCATCGGGAACGACACCTGCCAGCATGGGTCGGTTGTCGATGGCCCTGACGATGCCCGCCAGCTCGTAGCCGTAGTTCACACGGATTGAGTTCTCGGGACTGAAGGCGTCCATATCCTCCCAGTAGCCAGCCTTGACGGTTGCCTTGAAGGCACCGGGCAGGTTCTGGCTGTTGATGTCGCCGTCACACTTGGGAACGACCATCACAAAGGTGGAGTCGTTAACCTGCTCACGGCAGATTGCCCACTGGATGTTGACAAACTCCTGCGCCTTGGGCTCAACCATGAAGTAGTCGGTCTGCTCCACGAAGTTGGCCGGCAGGAAGGTGTTGGGCACATAGGATGCCTCAGCCGTGGGAATGGGATTGACGCGCAGCTCAATCGTGGGATTGTCACGGTTGGTGAGCGTGCCGATTACGGTCTGTCCCAGCAGCAGGCGGCCCTGGATGTCCTCGGCGTCCGTTCCGACGGGCTCCTTGAGGATAAGCTGTGCCCAGTTGCTCTGGTCATATTCCGCATCGGCGGCCATCTCGGGAACGGGCAGGAACTGCGTGTTGTAGCTGGGATTGACGGCGTCGCCATCGTTGTCCTTTACCCACAGCCACTGGTCCTGGTCATTCATCCACACGCTGGTCAGGTCATTGGCGATGACATATTCCTTGCCCACCTCGCCCTTGCTGACGATGTCGGCAAGCGTCATCACGTTGCTGTTGACAACGCCCACGAGTCCACCGGCGTTGTAGTAACCGCCGTTGACAAAGTCGAAGTTGGCCGTCTGCGTCGATTGGTTGCCATTGTCGCTGAAGATGACGTTGGCGGGCATCTCGGTGATGTCGCCCTTGTACACCCAACGATAGATGAGGTTACCGTTAGGCGCCACTCCGACGGGAGCACCCATCGATTCGCCAGGCCAGCTGCTGCCGGTGTAGATGGCGGTCTGGTTGGTAGCCCACACGTAGGGATCGGCATAGTGTGAATTGCTCTCGAAGTAGCAGTAGAACACATCCTCGCCCATGCCGGTAGCGCACGACGGCAGGTCGGTCTCGACGCGCGTGTAACCCATGCCGCCGTCATAGGTGAAGTAGTGGTCGCCAGGCGTGAGGCCCTCGATGGTCCCGGTCTGGGCGCCGTAGCCGTTGTTGAAGATGACGTTGAGCGACGGTACATCCTGTGAGTAGTAGTACCACCCCTCCTCATTCTTTTCGGTCAGCTTGGTGCCCGGCCAAGCCACAGGAGCGATAATTTCGCCCGAAATCTCCTGCCATGCGTAGATGTAGGGATCGTTGTCGGCCTTGACGTAGATGTTCACCGCACTGCTTCCGTTGACGAAATAGGTGCGGGCTACCTGGTTGATGACAGCGCCATTGCTGAGGATACCGGCCCTGAGGACATGGCTGCCGTTGGTGTCAAACGTCACCGTGCCCTGATAGGTGGTCACCTGTCGGCCATTGGTCGGCGAGGGCTCGCTGCCGTCGGTGGTATAGACGATCACCGCATTGCTGTTGCTGGCCGTGAGGCGAGGCGAAATCGCATGGTCATACTCGCCGCTGGCCAGGTCGATGGAAACGATGGGGTTGTTGAGCGCCTGGGTGTAGGTCGCCGTCAGGTCGTAGGCCACACCGTCAGCGAAGCTATAGAACACGTCACGGGTAACGCCGTTGATGTCGGCCGTCTTGGACTGGTCGTTGCCATAACTCAGGATGAAGTTGATGCGGCTGGCATTGAAGGCCGCATGCAGCCAGGTCACGCCACCGATAACGACACGGTTGTCATAGCTATACTGCCATCCGGGGAACGAGCCGGTCATGCTGTTGCCCTCGTCGTCAAAGGCGTAAATCCACGGCAGATTGCCGCCGTCATACTTCACATAGACCATGATGTTCTCGTCGTCGGCAGTGTTGCCCACCACATAGTTGCGCGTGACGATGCTGTTAGCGCGCACCTCACCGTTGGCCAGCACACCCACCTTGAGCGTGGTCGTTTGGTCAAACGAGAAGTCCAGGCCTGCAATGTCGGTAATCTGCTTGCTGTAGACATTGGGCTCACGGCCGTCGGTCGTATAGACCAGCACGGTGCCCTCGGTCGACGGCTTCACGTTCACGGCAACCAGGGCATTGTAGGTGCCGCTGTTGCGGTCGATGACAGGATAGCCATACACCAGGTCCTGCTTGACGTTGGTGTCCACCTCGTCGGCCAGCGCTGCGGTGATGCTCAGGCGGCAGGTGCTCTGGGTGTTGACCCACACCTCGGTAAAGCCCTCGGGCACTCCGCTGCCCACGGCGTCGCTGCCCAGCTGCAGGTACAGCTCGCCCTTCTCGCCCGTCACACGCCACGAGATGCCGTTATTACCCGTTTCCACGGGATCCCACACGGTGCTCTCGTTGGTGATGCCGGCAGTGCGGCGCGCCTTGACAAAGCGGGTGATAAGGTCATGCCACACGGGGTGCATGAAGTGGGGATAGAACAGGCACGGCGTGCCCGGCATGGCCAGGATAAAGCAGTTGGCCTCGACAATCTGGTTGTTGACGCGGTGCATATAGTTGCTGTTGCTGGCGTCGGTCGGCAGGTCCTTGAACGTGTCGTGGTTGTCGATAAACGTCACGGCATAGCGCCTGAAGCGGTAGTCCCAGATGAGGCCGTCGTTCTTCAGCAGGCGGAAACTGTTTCCGCTCAGGTCATTGAAGGCCTGACGGATCTGCTCCTGCAGGGGGAAGTCAAAGGCCGCGCTCTGGAAGCCGCCCTCGTCATACACACCCTTGATCCAATCGGTGATATCGCCGGCAGTGCCCCAGAACTCACCCACCGAGAACGTGGGCCTTACCGTCGTGTTATAGTAGGCGAAATGCTTGGGCTCAAAGCCGCGTGCATAGTCGTAGCGGAAACCGATGTACCCCAGCTCGTCCTTGAGGTAGCTCAGGTAGGTGATGATCTTCTGCTGCGTGGCGGGGTTGTGGTGGTCAATGTCACGGGCCCAGGGTCCCTTGCCGGCATCGCCACCGCAGTCGGTATTGCCGCTGCCCATGCCGCACTCATCGTCCCAGCAGATGTCCTTGCACTTGCCGTTCTCGTCCCAGTCCCAGCGGATGCTGTAGGTCCGGCCCGTCGTGGGACCGACGACATCGACCTCGTCCACGAAGTCGTAGGCAAACTGCACGCCTTCATCCCATGTGCTCAGGCCGCCCTTATGGTTGGCCACCACATCCTCCATGGCTCCCGTGCCAGCCGCCTTGTAGGCGCTGATGAGGTTGATGAGTTCGGTCTCGGTGCCAAAGTAGCTCTTGGGTGTCCATGTCCTGCCGTTGACCTCATAAGTCTCACCCCGGTTATGGTCCAGGTAGAACACGGGCACAAAGCCCATGCAGTCAGGGTTGTTGATGATGTCACCGTAGTGGGTGCACACCCATGTGCCGTTGTGGCCGGCACGCCAGGCTTCGGGCTCGGTGGTGAACACGCTCTGGTCCGAGCACACTGTCGCGCCGCTCTGGGGCAGCCACAGCAGGTCAATGAAGGGAGCGATGTTGTCCTTCTGGTTCAGCAACTCGACCCAGTTGGTGACAGGGACATACCACTGGTCGTCCTCGCCCCACCCTGCCCCATACATGGTGGCCATGGTCTGGTTGTTCATGCCTTCGGCAGGGCGGAAACTATCCCAAAAGAAGCCCTGCAGCATTACGCCGCCGTAGTCGGCAGGCCAACCCTGCGAGAACAGCGACATTGGCGCCAATAGCGCCGCAACAAACAAAAGTAATGTCTTTTTCATAAACCTAAATACAATTATTAGTTGGTTAATACAATCTATCGGTCCTCAGTGACCCCCGATGGAGATCGTCAGGAGACCGCAAATATAACAAATAATTGCAACCAATCATCATTTTGATGAGAAAATATTGAACGAAATAAACTATTTATGACTTCAGATGTCAAAAAAAAGCGTAACTTAGCGCTTTGAAAGGAAATGAAGATGATGAAACGATTGTTCATTCTATCGATGGCCGTGCTGCTCACGGCCGGATGTCTGTGGGCCAAGGACGACGAGGTCATCGTCACCCGCCAGCTGACCACGGGACAGCGCAACAGCCTGCCCGAGAAGACCATCACCGTGGAAATGAAGCGGTTAACGCCCGCCAAGAAGGCCACGGCAGGCCTCATCGACGCCATCACCCAGGTGATGGACACCATCGCCAGCGAGGACTACATGAACCGCACCTTCGTGCTGCTGATTGAGCCCAAGGACGGCGGCGAAATCGCCATTGCGGTGCACAGCGACGACATCCTCACGCGCGGCAAGAACCTGCAGGACATCTACTACGGCGACCTCGAGCACGGTCGCTACCACTTCGTGGTGCTCACGGGCAAGGACAACGCCGGGTTGCTGGAGCAGACCTACAAGCGCCAGGGCAAGGTGAAGTTTGTGCAGGAGTTTGAGTTCGTCGATTTCAAGACGCCCAACTACCCCACCAACGTCATCGCGCGCTGGACGCCCGACAAGGGCCTCGAGTGGCTCACCGTCAACATCAACGAGGAGCCATAGCGGACCGATAAGCAAGAACACATTATAACATTAACAGCATACAACGATGAACGAGGACCTTAAAAACAACCAGAATTATGTGATAGCCATCGGACGCCAGTTCGGCAGCGGTGGCCGTGAGGTGGGACAGCGCGTGGCCCAGTTGCTCGGCATCAACTACTTTGACAAGCAGCTGCTGCTCGAAGCGTCGAGGGTGAGCGGCATCCAGGCCGAGATGTTTGAAGCCGCCGACGAGCGCACCCCCAAATTCTTCCCCAGCCTGTGGCCGCTGAATCTGGCCATGGCCGGCTCGACCTTCCTGAGCGAGGCCGCGACGAGCGACGACAACATCTACAAGGCCCAATGCCAGGTGATGAAGGACCTGGTGGACCGCAAGTCGTGCGTCATCGTGGGCCGCACGGCCGACTACGTGCTGCGCGACTACTGCCCCGTCATCAGCGTGTTCCTGCATGCCCCCATCGACAACCGTGTGGCACGCATCATCGAGCGCGGTGACTGCGACACGCGCGAGGCCGCCGAGAAGCGCAGCGACAAGATGAACAAGCTGCGCGCCGAGTACTACAACTTCTACACCGACAAGCTCTGGGGCCACGCCGAGAGCTACGACCTGTCGATCGACTCCAGCCTGCTCGGCATCGAGGGCACAGCCCAACTCATCGTCGAGTTCGTCAAGCGCCGCCTGGGATAGACGACAATGCTCTTTATAATAGGAAAACAATAAATACAATAAGCACAAATCTCTGAAATCCAGATTTTTGTGCTTATTGCAGCAAAATGAATTCAATCAATTACACAACTCAATAAAAAAACTAGACAACTATGACAAAGAAACTCATGATTCTGTTGCTGGCGGTGCTCGCAGGTTTGAGCGCCAGCGCGCAAGTGCAATTCGGAGCCAAGGCAGGTTTTGACTTGACCAACTTCTGGGGCAAGGACAAGGGACACGCCATGGCATTCAATTACCAGGCCGGTTTGTTGATGGAGGTAAAATTCAGCAGCGCATTCGCCGTTGCGCCCGAGGTGGTGTTCGCCTCACAAGGCAGCGGTAAAATGTCGCTGATCGAGGCCGGTTGGGTCGGAGACATACCCACCTCGTCAACAGCCAAGATTTCATATCAGACCAACTACATCAACGTGCCCTTGATGCTCAAGTTCTATGCCACGCCGGACTTCAGCATCGATTTGGGTCCTCAAGTCGGCTTCAACGTGTACAGCAAATACTCCATCAGCGGCAAGGATGCCATCGACAAAGACGCACACAACATGAAAGACTCCACCAAGGCCGTTGACTTCGGAGTGGGTCTGGGAGGCACCTACAGCCTGACGGATAACACCTTTATTCAGGCGCGTTACACCCTCGGCCTGACCAAGGTATTCAAATATGACCGCTGCAAGAACAGCAACATCCAGATTGCCTTCGGCATGAAGTTCTGACACCCGCGAACAAGGGTAGCCAAGCCGCGCACAACCGTCTGTAAAAAGGGGCTATTCTCTTATTCACCAGTCTCACAAATGGGGTGAAATCCGAGTGGATTTTACCCCATTTGTCATGGTTTATTCCAATGTGGCCACCCCAAAAGCACCCGTTCGGGGGTTGTGGGTGTGGGTTTTGATGGGTAATTTGTCGCGTGATCAAAAAAAGTTGCGGAAAAGGGTTTAGTAAATCGACCTGAGTGTGTATATAGAGTGTATGACGGTCAGGAAACGACAAATCGAACGGCTGTTCAAGCAGCATTACCGGGCCATGTTCAGGCTGGCCAGCATCCTCTTGCACGACAATGAGGAGAGCATGGACATCGTGCATGATGTCTTTGCCCGTTTACTGGACGATGACATCCGTTTCGACAGTAGCAAGGCGGGTGCATTCTCGTTATCATGCGTTCGCAATGGTTGCCTGAATGTGATGCGCGCTTATGACTCCCGTGAGCGAGAAATGCGTGACTTTCCGATTTATCGACCTAAAAATACTAAAAAACAATGAACACTCACACGATGAAATTAAAATGGATTGCCGCATTGGCACTAATGCTGGCCTCGTTATCGATGGTTGCACAAGACTCACTGGATATGGGTCCATCGCCATATCAAAGCTTGTCGCTGGAATTGTTTGGAGCCCATAACACCATCGGCTTGAACTACGATCGTCGCTTTAAAGGCAATGACGGTCTAGGCTTCCGCGTGGGCTTGGGTTACGGCTATAGCGAGAGCAGCTATTTCATGTTCCTCTCCCATAGCATCCACGACATTGCCATTCCCCTTGAAATCAACTACCTTTTAGGAAAAGGAAGACATAAACTTGAGCTGGGATTAGGTGCAAACATAGGATATTACCACGAGACATATTATCTCGATAAGGCCTATGTTCCGCAGGGTATGAGCCAGTATAACTATACCTTAAAGCGTAGCACCTTTGGCTATTTCATGTATGGAAACATCGGTTACCGCTTACAGACCAACCGCGGCTTTCAGTTCCGCATCGGCCTCACTCCATCGTTCAACTTCGGGGATAAATACGGATTACATCGTGAATGGTACTACCCCTACGTGAGCTTCGGATGGAGGTTGAAATAGAGATATTTGACATAAAGTATTACATCTAAACTTTTATTGATCATGAAGAAGAAAATGATACTAAATACAATTCAGCGGGATTTCATCAATCCTGATGGCATTGATAAACATTATGACAACTTAACCTATATTAATAGGGGTGTTATTGAAATCTGCTGTATTTTTGCGGCAACAACACATACGTTTAATTTAAAAAAATTGACATGAAGAAAACATTGTTTGCACTTTTGTGCTTGATTCTCACAACTGACGCTGCCATGGCGCAGAAGACTTTCACTTTTGGTCCCAAGATTGGCGTGGATTACACTCATTTCTGGGGAAAAGACTGTTTACATGGTGGCCAAATCAACTACCAGGCTGGTATGTTTATGGAGTACCGCTTCAGCAACAAGTTCTCACTTGCTCCTGAAATCGTATTTGCTGCTCAGGGCGGTAAGAATAATGGAGTTGTTATCAATCCTGAGAATATGCCACCTTATGGCACTGCTCCTTATGGCTCAGAATTTAAGTATGCAGATTACACCTACAACCAGAACTACATCAATGTTCCTGTAATGTTGAAATACTACGTGACTCCTGCACTGAGTATCGATTTTGGTCCACAGTTGGGTATTAATGTTTATCACAAGTGTACTATCAACGGAAAAGAGGGCAACAAAGATTTTAAGGAAACTGTTAGTACCAAGACTAAAAATATGGACTTCGGTCTTGGTCTTGGCTTGACTTTCAACATTACAGAAAACGTGTTTGTTCAAGGCCGTTATACAATGGGCATGACCAATGTGTTTGATTATAAGGAAGGAGATGGCTTTGGCACTCCAGCCAAACCCAAAAACGGCAACGCCCAAGTCGCTATTGGCTTCCGTTTCTAAACCATAATTTTTATTACAAACTTGTTAGCTCACCGAGCCCCTCGGTGGGCTTTTTTATCAACCAATAGTTTGTGCTATCAAAAATAGTAAATATCTTTGCTCCATTAAATCAAATGATACAATGAAGCATCATTTCAAAATAAGATTAACAGCATTGGCGATAGGTATATTATCCCT
>JAEEGF011108654.1_pt1 | contig 10030 bp, 5 predicted proteins | sample 9134171 | NCBI WGS metagenome assembly JAEEGF01 (sample SAMN16246542, study PRJNA631951) | gut metagenome | biome: gut microbiome; feature: rumen; material: AP-attached | host: Bos | place: Iran: Karaj | collected 2018-10 | reverse complement strand
CAGGTAAGATTCCCGGTGAGGTATTCAACAAGATCTTCATGATCAACAATGCCAACGACACCACCACCTACGACTTCAAGGTGCTCGTTCCCGGTCCTACCATCAACAACATGAGCAACGAGTGGGCACAGGCCGGCGAACAGGCTACCATCTACGGTAACTACTTCGTGGACGATCCCAACACGCCGCTTACCCTGACAATCAGCGGCAGGAAGATTGACATTGAGGAGTTTGACATCAGTCACATCACCTTCACCGTTCCCAGCGGACTGTCTGAAGGCCCGATTGAGATATCTACCGTCTATGGCAAGGTAAAGCCCAAGTTCAACTACTGCGATACCAACGGCATGCTGTTCAACGACTGGGGTACCTACGATGCCGGCGACAAATCGACCGGACTGACCAACCACGGCTGGCACAACATGAAGATTCAGAGCGACGAGTATTCTCTTGACGGCAGCTACCTCTTCCTGGGCGACTGCGACCTGGAGGACGGCTCATGGATGGACAGCAACGTGTCGTTCGAATACTGGCCCGGCGACTGGGACGGCACCTTCACGGGTGTTAACTCACGCCTCTCTGACCTGGTCAGCTTTGCTGACTTCGCCAACATGGCACTGAAGTTCGAGGTGAACATCCCCTCGTCCAACCCCTGGACCAACCTCTCCATGCAGGTAATCTTCTCAGGCGACGAGCAGGTAACGCTGCCTACTGCCAACAACACGTTCTTCAACGGAACGGACTATGCGCGTGCACTCTGGACTCCCTGGAGCAAGACGGGTTCCTATGACACTGGCGGCAAGTGGGAGACGGTTACCATTCCTCTCTCTACCTTCAAGTACAAGAACGACGGTACGCCTGCCAGCGCACCCCTTGAGGCCAAGAACTTCACGGGTCTGACGCTCTTCATCTGGAGCGGTGTGACCAGCGGCACTACCTGTCACCCCATCATCCGTATCGACAATGTCCGTGCGGTGGCGTACTAAGTCAATTTAACATTGATAATGGATAATTGAAAATTTATAATTGATAATTGAAAGATTATGAAAATATATCGTAAAATATCAGTATTGGCCATTGCGGCACTGGTGGCAGCTACGGGTTTCACCGGCTGTAGCGAGGATTCCCTCGACACCAACCAGTACGGCAAGAGTGGGGTGAACATCCTGAGCTTCGGCCCGATGCCCATCACCCGTGGCGAGACCATGCGACTGACAGGTACACAGCTCAACAACGTGCGCCAGGTGCTCTTCCCCGAGGGCAACCAGAAGCTCACGCCTGCAACGACCTACATTCCTGGTGAGTTCAGCTTGAAAGGCAATGAAGAGATGACGGTCACCATTCCTGACCAGTGCGTTCCTGGCAAGCTCCGTCTGGTAACCAGCAACGGCGACACCATCGTGTCGGCTTCCAACATTACCTTTGCCGAGGAGATTAAGGTAACCTCCTTCAGTCCTGCTTCTATCCACCCGGGCGACATCGTCACCATCAAGGGTGAGTACGTCTGGAACATCGGACAGGTGGTGTTCTTCGACCATGTGGTCGTTGAAGCCGAGAACTTCCTGAAGAACACCCGCAACGAGATTCAGCTCCGCGTGCCCATGGAGGCCAAGACGGGTGAGATTGCCTACAACAACGGTACTGACGGTGCCGACAATGTGGCCATTGGCGAGCTCAGCGTGGATGCTCCTACCGCTACGGGCGTTTCCAACGCTAATCCTGAGTTTGGTGAGGTCATCACCATCACGGGTGTGAACCTCGACCTGGTGACGAAGGTTGACTTCCCCGCAGTTGAGGGTGTTGACTTTATGGCAGCCGAAGACGGCAATTCCATCAAGGTCACCGTGCCTGCCAATACCGTGTCGGGTACCATTACCATGACCTCTGCTGCAGGCATCACCACGTCTGTGAACATCACTGTGCCGCTGGCTACAGTCACCAGCACATCGCCTGTCAAGGACGTGAAGGCAGGTCAGACCATCACCATCAAGGGTGACAAGCTCGACCGCATCACTCACCTCATCCTGCCGGCTGTCGATGCCATCTGGACTGACTTCACCAAGAGCGCCAACCAGATCACCTTCGTGGTTCCTGAGGGCATGGGCGACGGTAAGGTCATCCTCGTACAGCACGAGAACTACAGCGTTGAGTCTGACAAGATCTCCATGTACAGCGAGGCTCCCGAGACCACTATCTGGAGCGGCAACTTCTACATCGGCAACTGGAATGCCGGTATGCAGGATCTGGCTTGGGGCGGCTACGACTGGTCAACCGCTAAGCCCGGACAGGTGCTCACCGTCTATCTGACGCCTGACATGTCGGAGGGCTGGTCACAGATCCGTGTCGGTAACGGCTCATGGGCTCCGCTGCCTGGAACGTCTGATGTCAACCCGCTGACGGCTGAGGACACCAAGTTCTCCGTCACGCTGACGCAGGCCATGATTGATGAGATGGTCAACAACGGCGGTCTCGTCATCTGCGGTGCATTCTTCACCATCCACAAGATCACCCTGTCTATCCTGGAGACCACCATCTGGAGCGGCTCGTTCGCTCTGGGTAGCTGGGCTGCCGGTATGCAGGAACTGGCTTGGGGCGGCTACAACTGGGCTACTGTGAGCGCAGGCACCACGCTGAAGCTGTACTATGAGGTGGATGCCTCTGTAGGCTACATCAACATCCGCTTCGGTAATGGCTCATGGGCAGCTCTGCCCTCAACGCAGGGCTGGGGACCTGACGGCAACGCATCGCCCGACCCGTCGGAGACTACCATCAAGACCGTGCTGACCGATGCAGACATGAACGAGCTGATCAACAACGGCGGTCTCGTCATCTGCGGTGCTGGTATCATCTGCAAGAAGGTAGTGCTGCTGTAAAAAGAATAGAGTAATTAGCAATGAGTGATGGTGATTACCACAATAAAGTGCGGATTAATCCGTTACATTATTGGGTGGCCCTAAAATAAGCAAGGTAATCATCATCACTCATTGCTAATTATTTGTTTAATTATTTGTTTATGAAACATAATTACATTAGTTCTCTCATCCTGTTGTCATTTTTGGCAGTCTCATTTGTGATGACTTCATGCGGTGGAGATGATACACCAGGCGACACGCCCGACACACCCTCTATGACTATTAAGGTGCGCTCATGCAGCATTGCTGAGGGAGCAACGTTTGCGGCCAATGCGCTGAGCGAAATAACCGTCACCTATAACACCACGGTGGCTGTCGGTTCTGCCGACGGCATAACGCTCAACGGTGAGAAGTGTGCCGCCAAGTCAGGCAGCACGACAGCCATGGATGTTGTCATCACACTGCCGACACTTGAGGATGGGAAGTCATACACGCTTTCCATAGCTGAAGGAGCCATTGTCTCAAACACCGACAAAACGGTCAAGGCTCCAGCCTACAAGGTGAGCTTCACCACTAAGGAACGGGCCGAGCTCAATATTCCTATGATGCCTGTCACTGCATCCACTCCCTCAGCAAAGACCCTCTATACTTTCTTCCGTGAGAACTATGGCCGTAGAGTGGTGTCAAGCGTTATGGCCAACGTCAACTGGAACAACGATTGTGCAGAGAAAGTCTATCAGCTGACAGGTAGGTATCCTGCCATGAACTGCTACGACTTCATCCACATTCTCTATTCCCCCGCCAACTGGATTGACTACACCAGCATCAAACCCGTTCAGGACTGGGTGAACGCCGGAGGTCTCGTGCAGCTGATGTGGCACTTCAACGTACCCAAGACGGAAGGATCAACGGATGTCACCTGTACCCCGAGCGAAACAACCTTCAAGGCCGCAAATGCACTGGTCAGCGGTACTTGGGAGAACAGGTGGTTCTACGAGCAAATGGACAAGGTCGTTGCTACCCTCCTGAAGCTGCAGGATGCCAGCATCGCCGCCACCTGGCGGCCTTTCCACGAGGCAGCCGGAAATGCCACTGCCAAGCAGCAGGCCTCCTGGACCAAGTCTTGGTTTTGGTGGGGTTACGACGGGGCAGAGACCTACAAGAAGCTGTGGGTTGCAATGTTTGACTACTTCAAGCAGAAGGGTGTCAACAACCTGATCTGGGTATGGACTACGCAAAACTACAACGGCAATAGCGCCACCTACAACCAGGATGCCGACTGGTATCCCGGCGACCTGTATGTTGATATCGTAGCCCGCGACCTCTACGGTTACAACGCCTCCCAGCATCATCAGGAATTTGAGGAAATCCAGCAGCGCTACCCCAACAAGATGGTTGCCTTAGGTGAATGCGGTTGGGACGGAAACAGCAGCAAGGAGAGTGCGACGCCCGAAGAGTTCTACCAGGCAGGTGCCCTATGGAGCCACTTCATGGTGTGGTATCAGGGTGACAACGGCACCTCCACCGGAACCATGTGCAGCGATGCCTGGTGGAAGGCGGCCATGAGTGACAGGAATGTCATTACCCGCGATCAGTTGCAATAATACAATCATTCTCTATAAATTTTTATGTATATGAAAAAGAATTCCAAACTACTGAGCCTGCTCAGTTTAATGTTCATCACACTCTGCTTCACGGGACTTGTTTCCTGTGGCGATGATGATCCGGGTGACACCCCGACGCCGAAGCAGACCATCAGCGTGCGTAGCTGCAGCATTACCAGCGGCACAGAGTACGAGGCAGCCAGCCTGAGCGAGGTCACCATTTCCTATAACACGACCGTAGCCGTCAGCAATGCCGACGGCATTCTGCTCAACGGCGTCAAGTGCTCGGCCAAGTCGGGCAGCACCACCGCAATGGACGTTGTCATCACGCTGCCCGCACTCGAGGAAGGCACAAGCTACACGCTGAACATTGCCGAGGGTGCCATCGTCAGCAAGACGGACGCCAAAGTCAAGGCTCCTGCCTACAGCGTGAGCTTCACTACGAAGGCTGCTCCGCAGCCCATCAACAACGATGCCACAGCATTGACCAAGAAGCTGGGCTGGGGCTGGAACCTGGGTAACCACTTCGATACTAGCAGCGGCGAGGACGGTGTACACCCGCAGTGGGGCTATTGGGACAATGCCACGCCTACGCAGGCACTCTACACCAACCTGAAGGCCGCAGGTGCCAGCACCGTGCGCATGGGTGTTACTTGGGGTAACTATCAGGATTCCGAGTGGAACATTGAGGCGTCCTATATTGCTGAAATCAAGCAGAACGTGGAGTGGGCAGAGGCTGCCGGTCTGAATGTTATCATCAACATGCATCATGACGAGTATTGGCAGAACATCAAGGAGGCTGCCTCCATCGCCCCCATCAATGACCAGATCAAGGACCGCATCGCCAAGACTTGGAAGCAGATTGCCGAAGCCTTCAAGGACAAGGGTGACTTCCTCATCTTTGAGTCTTTCAACGAGATTCAGGATGGCGGCTGGGGCTGGGGAGCCAACCGTACCGACGGCGGCAAGCAGTACCGTACGCTCAACGAATGGAACCAATTGGTGGTCAGCACCATCCGTGCAACAGGCGGTAACAATGCTACCCGTTGGATAGGTGTGCCTGCCTATGCATCCAGTCCTGCGTTCGCCGTTGACGACAACTTTGTGTTGCCTACAGACCCTGCTAACCGCATCATGGTGAGCGTCCACTTCTATGACCCGAGCAACTTCACCCTGACACCCGAAGGCAATAACGGCTTGAGTGAGTGGGGGCATACTGCTGCAGCCGGTAAGGCTGACCCCAACAGCAATGAGGACCACGTCGTGGAGACCTTCAAGAAGCTGCAGGAGAAGTACATTGCCAACAACATTCCCGTCTATGTCGGCGAGTATGGCTGTGTGATGCACAAGATCGATCGCTCGAATCTCTTCCGCAACTACTATTTGGAGTATGTCTGCCGTGCAGCCCACACCTATAACCTGCCCGTCATCATCTGGGATAATAATGTTGCGGGTGGCGGTAATGAGCATCATGGTTACTTCAACCACAACGACGGCACCTACCTCAACGGCTCCGAGCCGCTCGTGAAGGCTATGATCAAGGCGACTACCAGCGATGATGCCTCTTACACGCTTGAGTCTGTCTATAACAAGGCTCCGTGAGAAGATGAAGTATTAAAGATTAAAAACAACGACCACGAATAGCTTATTACTCGTGGTCGTTGTTGTTTGTATGCTCTATGTTGCATGAATCAAACTCAGTCACCCATGCATTCCATTTAATAACAAGGAAGGATTATTACAAAAAACCTTCTGTAATCCGTAATCGTAACCGAATTGTAACCCCTATTCCTCGGTGTTTTCCAGTTGTTTTTGTATCTTTGCAGCGTAATTGAAAAATAGAACTTAGAAATGACGATGGAATTGTTTTTCAGGCTGCTGGGTTCGTTGGCATTGCTCATTTACGGAATGAAGACGATGAGTGATGCCTTGCAGAAGATGGCAGGACCCAGTTTGAGACACATTTTAGCCCGCATGACAGGCAACCGGCTGAGCGGCATGCTGACTGGTACGATGGTGACTTGTGCTGTACAGTCATCATCGGCCACCACGGTGATGACCGTCTCGTTTGTCTCGGCAGGACTGCTCACGCTGGCACAGGCTATTTCGGTCATTATGGGAGCCAACATCGGCACCACGCTCACGGCGTGGATCATGTCGTTAGGCTACAGTCTTGACATGACGATTGTCGTATTCCCGGCTTTCCTCATCGGTATGGTTCTCATCTACAAGAAGCGCCATCGTGTGGTAGGTGATTTTCTCTTCGGACTGGCTTTCCTCTTCTGGTCGCTGGTCATGCTGAGCAGCGTGGGACGTGAAATGGACCTGGCCCACAATGCCGATGTGGTCAGTTTCTTTGCCTCGTTTGACACAAGCAGCTATCTTACCATCCTTATCTTCCTGGCCGCAGGCACGGTTATAACCTGTGTGGTGCAGTCGTCAGCAGCAGTAATGGCCATCACCATTCTTCTCTGTTCTACAGGCGTATTGCCCATTTATATGGGTATTGCCTTGGTGATGGGCGAGAATATCGGCACTACGGCAACAGCCAATCTTGCGGCTCTTGGCGCAGGCACAGAGGCACGACGTGCAGCATTGGCTCATCTGCTGTTCAATGTGTTTGGTGTTATCTGGGTGCTCGTGGTGTTCTATCCCTTTGTCGATATGGTGTGCAGTCTGGTTGGCTACAATCCTTCTGAAGGAGGCCAGACGGAAAGGCTGCCAGTAGTCTTGGCCATGTTCCACACCTGCTTTAACGTCCTTAACACAGCCTTGCTTATAGGTTTGATCCCCCAGTTGGAGCATCTGGTATGCAGGCTGCTGCCCGGAAGCAAGGCAGAGGCCAAACAGCCTACCACGTTGCACTTCATCAGTAGTGGCGTCATACAAACACCGGAAATTGCCATACTCCAGGCTCAGAAGGAGATTGTACACTATGCCGAACGCATGCACCGCATGTTTGGACTGGCCAGTACCCTCATCGACGAGAAGGATAAGAAGGAGTTTGAAAGCCAATTTGCACGTATAGAACGCTATGAGACCATTGCCGACAATATGGAGTTAGAGATAGCGAAGTATTTGGAACAAGTAGGCAACGAACACTTGTCGGACGATACAAAAGATAAGACACGCACGATGCTTCGTCAGATAGGTGAACTGGAGTCTATCGGCGATGCCTGTTACAAGATAGCCCGCACGGTTAACCATCTGCGTGAGCACAAGGAAGACTTCACAGCCGAACAATATACCCGGCTGCACGACATGCTCCGGTTGGTGAATGAGGCGGTGGTACAGATGATTGTCGTGGTAAGTGGTCGGCGCAAGGATCTCTCGCTCACCGACTCTCTCTCCATCGAGAACGAAATCAATGAGCTTCGCAACCAACTCAGGAACGAGTCTGTCATGGGTGTCAATTCCCACCAGTATTCATACATGCTCGGCACGCTCTTCTATGACATTGTGGCCGACTGCGAGAAAATAGGCGACTATGTCATGAATATTGTTGAGGCCCGTCTGGGTAAGCATCTGCTCATCTATAATGGCTTGAACCTGAACCTCGATAAGAAGACAGCAACCGTTGAAGGCAATCCCGTTAACCTGACCCCGACAGAGTTTGCACTACTTCATCAGCTTTTGGCTCACCGGGGAAAAGTGCTCTCACGCCAGCAGCTGATGGATACCGTATGGGAAGGAGTCATTGTTACTGACCGTACGGTCAACGTCAACATTACCCGCTTGCGCAAGAAACTGGGACCGTACGCTCAAAACATAGTCAGCCGCACCGGCTTCGGATATGTGTTTGAGGAGTTGTAATTGCATCGGCTAAACGAATCCCTTGCTGCGCCACTTGCCTGACCGCCAGCGGCGTAGGAGGATGATGCCGCGGATGTTCTCGTCGAGGGCAAAGCCCACCCACATGCCCACAAGGCCGTAGCCCAGTGGAATGCCGATGACGTAGCTCAGACCCACGGCAATGCTCCACTGGAAGATGACGCCGACGATGAAGGGATAGACCGTGTCGCCCGTGGCGCGAAGCGTGCTGCCGGCAAAGATGTTCGACGTGCGTCCTATCTCCAAGAATATATCGACGACAAGCACCCAGATGCCCATCTGGATAATCTCCTCATTGTCAGTAAAGGCGTTAAGAATAGTGGGTCCGGCAATGGCCAGCATGACGGAGCCGGTAAGCGTGATGATCATGGCCCAGCGGAAGAAATAATTGCCCAGGACGTAGGCCGCCTGATGTCGCCATTGGCCAACGAGGTGCCCTACGAGAATGTCTCCGCCCTGCGTAATGCTGACACAGAACAGATAGACGAACATAATCATGTTGTAGCAGTAGGTACGTGCTGCCAGCGCCTCGTTGCTGATCTGGTTGATGAAGTAGGTGATGACCACCTGCGAAAGACTGTAGCTGATGTTTTCGCTCATGGCCGGAATGCCAATTTTCAGCAGGTTACGGAGTTCCTGCCAGGGCATCGGACGGAAATAGCTCAGCGGGAACCGCCGGATGTGGACGCGGAAGTGGACAATGGCCAGCAGCAGCATGGATACGGCTCGGCTCGTTGCGGTGGCGATGGCGGCACCCTCGACACCCAGCTGCGGACAGCCCCAGTGACCGAAGATGAGCGCATAGTTGCCCACGATGTTCAGCACGTTGACAATGCCCGTCACAGCCATCGGCCATACCACCTTGTCGGCGCTTCGTAGCGAGGCCGAGAACGTCAGCGACAGCGCCTGGAAGAACGACAATGCACCCGTCAGGCGCAGATAGACCACGCCGTCGCCCATCAGCTCCGGGCGCAACCCCATGAACTGCAACAACGCTTCTGCATAGAAGAAGAGTAGGGCGCTGACCGTCAGACCCAGCAGCAGGTTCACCACCAGTGCCATTCCCACTACTTGTACCAGCCGCTTGTGTAAACCGGCCCCTATGTACTGCGCACAAAGAATGGACGCACCCATCGAGAAGAACTGATAGACCAGGAACACCAGCGATATGAGCTGGTTGTCCAGTCCCACCGCCGCCACGCTGTTGTCGCTGTAGCGGCTCAGCATCACGGTATCAACCGCACCGAGCAGCATCACCAAGGCTATCTCGATGAATACCGGCACGGTGAGCACTTTCAATTGTCGCTTCAGGGAACTGTCTGGCATTTCTCTCTGTCTGTTGGTACTTTCCTTATAAAAATATATAACGTATTTCCCCGCAGATTATTGTTGTTTCATTATTTTTGCATCTTTGCGAGGCAAATTCGTTCCCCGATTTTTTTTACCGCAAAAACTTGCATAATTCGCGAAAATGTAGTAACTTTGCAAAAGAATAGAATAGAAAGGATGATTGGCCTTAGTGTTCATAGGAAAGTCAAAAAATACAGATTTAGGTATTTTCCCGACCGTGTCAATAATTTGACACGCCCCTGTCAACAATTTGACACGCCCGTGTCAATAACTTGATGTCTTGTACTGAAATAGCTTGACACGTTTTTCGCCATAACAAAAGTAACAAGTTATGACAAAACGCAGACAATCTCATTTCAGCAATGATTTCAAATTGAAAGTGCTGAGCGAGTA
>JAEEGF011474229.1_pt1 | contig 10031 bp, 9 predicted proteins | sample 9134171 | NCBI WGS metagenome assembly JAEEGF01 (sample SAMN16246542, study PRJNA631951) | gut metagenome | biome: gut microbiome; feature: rumen; material: AP-attached | host: Bos | place: Iran: Karaj | collected 2018-10 | reverse complement strand
ACTAGACCGTCATCCTTTTGATTTTGTTCGGACTCATCCGCAGCATGATCCGTCTTGTGAGCTTCACCGAATCCTTAAAACAGGAACACGCCACGACTACGTGGCACATGGCGGACACGGCGACGGCGCTCGTCAACGGCGATCACCTCGACGCGTATCTCGCGGGGGAAGAGGCGGAAGAGTATCTTGATTCAAGGGAGAAACTCGACGACTGCTGCCGCCGGATGTTCGTCTCCCTGATCTACGTCATTCAGGCCGACCGGAGCGATTACGGAAGGTTCGTCTCCGTTTTCAACTCGGTCTGCAACGAGGTGGACGATTCGGAATACAAGGCATGGGAGCTCGGACACAAGCGCGACACGACCAACGAAGAGTACCGGCAGAAATACAGGGCGATATACGAAAAAGAAGCGGCATACGAAACCGTCTACCGGATCAAAACGACGGACGGACAGCACCCGCACATCACCACCATGGTGCCGGTGAAGAATTCCGCGGGCGACGTGACCGCCATCCTCTGCGTGCAGCGGCCGGTCCGCGAGCTCCGCGACGCGAGACGCCCGTACTTATGGAAAATCGCGCTCTCGACCTTCCTTCTCGCCGTCCTCTCTTCCGTTTCCGCGGCAATATACATCCGGAAGCAGTTCGTCAGGCCGATTGCGCAGGTGTCCGCCGAGGCGGCCCGGTTTGCCCGAGAGAACACCATAGGAGAGCCCCTCGGCGCGATCAGCAGGCTCGAGGAGATCTCAAACCTGGCGTCCTCCATCGATACCATGGAGCGCGACATGGTCGAGTCCATCCGCAACCTGACCGCGATCACGGCGGAGAAGGAACGCATCGGCACGGAGCTTTCCCTCGCGCAGAAGATCCAGGCGGCGATGATGCCCCACGTCTTCCCGCCTTATCCGGACCGGGACGAGTTCGACATCTACGCCGTGATGGATCCGGCGAAGGAGGTCGGCGGCGACTTTTTCGATTTTTTCCTTGTGGACGAAGATCATCTCTGCTTGATCACGGCGGACGTCTCCGGCAAGGGGATCCCGGCCGCGCTGTTCATGATGGCGTCGAAGATCATCCTGCAGAGCTGCGCCATGCTGGGCCAGCCTCCCGGCGAGATCCTGACGAAGACCAACGAGGCGATCTGCTCGAACAATCAGGAGGAGATGTTCGTCACGGTCTGGCTGGGCATCCTCGAGATCTCCACGGGAAAAATCACCGCCGCGAACGCCGGGCACGAGTACCCGGTTCTGAAGAAGGACGGGCAGTTCCGGCTGTATAAGGACCGACACGGTTTCGTCGTCGGAGGGATGGATGGCATGAAATACCGGGAATACGAGATCCGGATGGAGCCCGGCGACAAGCTGTTCCTCTATACGGACGGCGTGCCGGAAGCGACGGATGCGGAAGACGCGATGTTCGGCACGGAGCGGATGATCGCCGCGCTGAACGAAGAACCGGAGGCAAGTCCCCGGACCGTCATCCGAAACGTACGGAGGTCCGTCGACGCCTTCGTGAAGGACGCGGAGCAGTTCGACGATCTGACGATGCTCTGCCTGACTTACAAAGGAGCCGGCCGGCCTGCCGAGAATGAGGATCACAGGAAAGAAGGAACTGAAACGATATGATCAGGGACCCGAAAGATGTGTCCGGATTCGTCCTGCTCGCGGACTATATCCCGAGCATTATACAGGAGATCCGGTATTATACCACGTACAATTTCATCGGAGAGCGGATCGACGGATACGAGGAGCCCTGCGCTCTGATGACCGTCGAAGCGGCGCGCGCGCTGAAAGCCGCGGCCGGCGAACTCGTGGTGCAGGGATACCGGCTGAAGGTTTTCGACGCGTACCGGCCGGCATGCGCCGTAAAGCACTTTGTGCTCTGGGGCATCGAGGATCAGGACATCCGCATGAAGCCCTATTTCTACCCGGAGCTGGAAAAGCAGTCTCTGTTTTCGGACGGATATATCGCAAGCAAATCCAGCCACAGCCGGGGCAGCGCGATCGACTTGACGCTCTTCGACATGAAGACCGGCAAGGAGCTCGACATGGGCGGCCCGTTCGACTTTTTCAGCGAGCTCTCCCATCCGGACTACCGCGGGATCACCGAAGAGCAGTACGCGAACCGGATGCTTCTGCAGCACTTCATGGTCCGGAACGGCTTTGAACCGTACGAATGCGAGTGGTGGCACTTCCGTCTTTCTGACGAACCGTACCCGGACACTTATTTTGAGTTCCCCGTGTCGCCGGAATCTCTCAAGAGATGAATCATCTTTGTTTTCTCACATAAATAACGGAGGCTGAAATGCAGGATCTTCGCATCGGCAACGAACTGCTCCTGACCGTTCCGGACGGTTTTCACGAACTGACGGAAGAGGAGCGGAGCAAAATGAACATGCCCTGGGCCGGACAGTGGGTCGGGATCTCCGATCCAAAGCGGCATATCGTCGTGACCGCGGGTTCAAAGAAAGCGGGACTGCTCGCCGGACTGCTTCTGAACGCGCGCGATCTGGCCGGGAATATGGAAAAGCAGATCCGCGGGGCGATGAGCTCTTTCGGGTATCGGGCCGAGGGCCCGACGGCCTGCCGGATCGCCGGGGAGAAGGCTTGCGGCTTCCGGTACGCTTATGAGGCGCAGGGGACTGCCATGTGCGCGGAATCCTGCGTCTTCAAACGGCGCGGGACGGTCTGCTTCCTCCATCTTTACGCGCGGGAGGAACTGCGCGCGGAGAGCTTCGCCGTGTGGGAAGAGATCCTCTCTTCCGTCAGGCCGGGCTGATGCCGGAGCCGATCCCGGGCTGAGGTTATCCCATGTTATCCCTATTTCTTCCATAAAGGAGAAAATTCCATGAAACGCATCATTCTTCTGTCGACCGCCCTGATCCTTGCTCTTGCTCTGATCCTGCCGGCGGCAGCCGTCGGTCCGATCGTTCCGAACCCCGACGCCGTCGCGACCAGGTCCGTTGTGATCGACGCTTTGTATCAGAGAGAAGGCAGCCCCGAAATCACCGAGCGGAACGATTTCGCGGATTCCGACATCCAATGGTATGCCGACGCCGCCTCGTGGGGCAAAACAAACGGCATCGTCTTCGGCGACGGGGACGGCAATTTCCGCGGCGAACGCGAAGTCACCCGCGCCGAGCTTGCCGCCATGCTCTGCCGCTACGCGCAGTACAAGGGCTGCGACACCGCGACGGGCGACGGGACGCGGTTTGATACCTTTGAGGACAAGGATGCGCTGCCCGCGTGGAGCGTCGATGCTTTCAAATGGTCCGTCGACACCTGCTTCATCTGGGAAGAGGGCGGCATGTTCCTTCCGGATGAAACCCTCACCTGCTCCGAGCTGACGCACATCCTCGAGAACTTCACCCACGGCAGCGCTCTTCCCAGCTGGACGGCGGATGCCGCGGCGAAGAAGGCTCTGATCGATTACGTCATGACGGTCACCGACCCGAGCATGGAGGAATTCATTCCCGCAGAAGACCGGATCGCGGTATTCGACCTCGACGGCACGCTCTTCTGCGAGACCGACCCGAACTATTTCGATTACACGCTTCTGAAATACCGCGTCCTCGAAGATCCGGACTACATAGACAAGGCGTCCGATTTCGAAAAAGAGGTCGCGAACAAGATCAAGGAACAGAACGAGACCGGCGCGTCCTTCTCCGGACTGGAAACGGATCACGGCAAGGCCGTCGCGTCCGCGTTCGCGGGGATGACCGTTGAAGAGTTCAACGCGTACATCCAGGAGTTCAAGAAGCTGGATATGCCCTCCTATGACGGCATGAAGCGCGGCGAGGGATTTTACAAGCCGATGGTGGAGGTCGTCGAATACCTCCAGCTGAACGGATTCACCGTCTACATCGTCTCGGGCACGGACCGCCTGATCGTCCGCGGCATCCTCTGCAACAGTGTCCTGAACATCCCGAACCGGCAGATTATCGGTTCCGACGAGCTCCTCGTGTCCTCGAACCAGGGAGACGCCGATGGGCTGAACTATGTCTTCGCGGAAGGGGACGAGCTGATCCTCGGCGGCGAATTCATCATCAAGAACCTCAAGATGAACAAGGTCACCGTCATCATGCAGGAGATCGGCCAGCAGCCCGTTCTCTCCTTCGGCAACTCGACGGGCGACTCGAGCATGGCGGAATACGTCACGAGCGGCAACAAATACCCGTCCCTTGCGTTCATGCTCTGCTGCGACGACCTTGAACGGGAAAACGGCTCCGAATCGAAGGCCGGGAAGATGTTCGATCTCTGCGAGGAATTCGATTGGGTCCCGATTTCCATGAAGAACGACTGGACGACGATCTACGGCGACGGCGTCACGAAGAAATAATATAGCATGCCGATCCCGCGAAAGCCGTAAATGTGCGGTCCGGCGGAGCGGTTCCTGACGGAGGCCGGGATGACGGCGGAGGATATCACCCTCCTGAAGGCCCGGATCATGGATTGATCCTGCCGGCGGCGATCCGGAGGACAACATTGTAATATAAGGAAGAAGTATGGAACCGGGTGAGAGAACAGCACAGGCCGGCGAGAGTTTTGTCCTGACGGGCGAGGCGATCGAGAAGGCCGCAATGACTATTGAGGATTATCTGCGCGCCGTACAGACGGAGCGCACCGACGCTCTTCGGATCCGTTTTTCGCTCGAAGAAGCGCTGCTCCGCTGGCGGGACCGGTTCGGGGAGGACGCCCTGGTCCGGCTTTCCGCGGGGAAAAGGCTCGGCAGACCCACCATCACGATGGAGTTGACCGGGGATCCCTACGATCCTCTCATGAACGCCGAGAACGACCTCGGCGCATGGGCGGATTCCCTTCTCAGCGGGATCGGGCTCACCCCCGTATACACCTATCGGCGGAATACGAACACCGTTCAGCTCCGCCTGAAACGCAGACGGCTTCATCCGGTTCTCACGCTGGGCATCGCCGTTGCCATCGGCCTGATTGTCGGTTTCATCGGGGAAGCCCTTGTGCCGGACGACGTAAGGGAACTCGTGCTCCGCGCGTTCTTCGAGCCCGTCCGCACCGCTTTTCTGCGGATCCTCAACACTGCCGCCGGTCCCATCATCTTCTTCTCCGTCCTTGCGGCGATCTGCGGCGTCGGGAGCGCGGCGCTCATGAGCAAAGCCGGACGAAAGTTGATCTTACGCTTCCTTGTCAGCATTTCCGTCATGACCGTCATTGCCGGCGCGGCCGCGTTTCTTCTCTTCCGCCCGGAGATCGGGAGCGGCGCGGACAGCGGGGAGATCCACGGGATGCTCGATCTGCTGTTCCGCATCATCCCGACCGACATCTTCACGCCGATGATCTCGGGCAATTCCCCGCAGCTCATCCTGCTTGCGGTGATCCTCGGACACGCCTTTCTCGCCGTCGGACAGCAAACCGGCGGACTGATCGCCATCGTCGAGCAGATCAACGCGGTCGGACTTCTCATCGCCGACTGGGTCGGACAGGTCGCGCCGTATTTCATCTCCCTGCTTCTGATCTTCGGGATCTGGAGCGAGTCGACCGCCCCCTTCGCCGGCATCTGGAAACCCGCCGTCCTCTTCTGCGTCGTCCTCGGCGTTCTCTTCTTTCTTCAGATCTGCGCGGTCGCGGCAAAGGAGAAGCTCTCCCCCCTCGCGCTGTTCGACAAGCTGCGGAGTTCTTTCGCCGTCGCCTTCCGCACCTGTTCCGTCAATTCCGCCTACGGCGCGAATCAGACCTGCTGCGAACGGCGGCTCGGGATCGACAGACAGCTCGTGAAGATCGGCCTTCCCCTCGGCCTGCTCATCTACATGCCCGCCGGGACCGTCGCCGCCATGATCGTGATTCTCTACGAAGCGACGGCATGCGGGATCTGTGTTTCTCCCTTCTGGCTCGCCGCGGCGGTTCTTCTGACCGTTACCCTTCAGGCAGCGAGCCCGCCGGTCACGGGGATCGGCCTGCTTACGTACGCCGTCGTGTTCGCTCAGCTCGGCATCCCGGAAGACGCGCTCATGACGGCCATGCTCCTCGACATCCTGTTCGGATTTGTCACGGCTCCGTTCAATCAGGCCATGCTGCAGCTTGAACTGATCCCCGAAGCCGACCGGACCGGACTGATAAACAAAAAGATCCTCCGGGGCTGATTCCCGGGCGGATCGGAAAAAGCAAAACGAAAGGAAACAAAAATGACAACCGGAAAGCACTTGTGGAAAACACTTCTCGCCGTCCTCCTCTGCGCGGCGGCGATGACGGCGGCGGTCTGCGCGTCCGCTGCGGAACCCTCATTCACCGACGTCCCGAATGACGCCTGGTACTATGGCGACGTGATGAGCGCCGTGAAGGAAGGCCTCGTCAACGGCCGGACGGCGGACACCTACTGCCCGGACGAACATATGACCGCTGCGGAAGCCGTCAAGCTCGCCGCCTGCATGAACCAGGTCCGGACTGCCGGACAGGTCACCCTTGAAAACGGCGATCCGTGGTATGCTCCCTATGTGGAATACGCGAAGGAAAACGGGATCATCACCGAAGACTACGCGTGGGATGAGCCCATCACGCGCGCGGATTACATGGGCATCTTCGCCCGCGCCCTCCCGGAAGGGAATTACGTGGAAGTCAACGCCGTCCCGGACGGCGGTCTTCCGGACGTGGCGGGGGACGCTCCGCTTGCCGCCGAGATCTATAAGCTCGCCCGCGCCGGGATCGTGCAGGGGGATGAAAACCACTATGTCAAGCCCGCCGATCCCATCAAGCGCAGCGAAGTCGCGGCGATCCTCACCCGCATGATGCACCCCGAGACCCGCGTCTCCTTCTGGGTAGGCTCCGCCGACACCGAAAAGGGCGCCCAGAGCTTCATCGGCCGCTGGAACGATCTGACGGGCCAGCGCGCGAGTTTGACCGTCATGTCCTCCGAGGAGTATCCGTATTACGAAATCACGATCCACTGGGCCGACAGTGTAAGTTCCGCAACCGAGTGGACGATGAAAGCGGCTTACGACGAAGCGTACGGACGGTTGAATTACGAGAACGGCAAAAAGACCGCGATGACCTATGACGAGAACGGCAAGGGTAGCGGCGAAGAGCAGTGGGCGGACGCCGAGGGCTCCTTCTTCTGGTCCTCCACCGGTATTCTGATGTGGTACGACAGCAAGGAAGAAAAGAGCACCGATTTCCGCTTTGACCGCTCCGTCACGCCTGTTCCGACGGCGGAGGAGCTTGCGGAAAACTTCTTCAAGGTCATCGGAAGCATTCCGACCGGCACGGCGGGCGCGTCCCTGAAACAGGCGGAGGCGATCGGCGAGACCATGAGCTATGCGAGCCGGAACACGATCTGGGCCGCGGACAACGCTGCCCTTCGGACCAATATCCTGGCTGCGTGGAACAGCCTGACGGAGGAGGAGCAGGCCGCGTTCGACGAAAGCTTCATCTCCGTCCTGACGGCTGCGCGGAGCGCGAAGGAAGACTGGGACGGGAACAAGGGTGTTTACGAAGACGCGGGCGTTGCGGAAACGGTGAGCGGCCTGCTTGCGAACCGCGGCGCATGGCTCTCCTGGGAGACGCTCACCTCGAATACCCTGACGCTGGGCAACTCCGACGGGTCCGAAAACGACGGCTGATCCCTTCGTCCGCGCCATGGGTTGAAGCTTAAAAAGAAAAAACGGTCGGGATTTCCGGCCGTTTTCCTTTTCTGTCAGTATTTGATCGTGACGTCCGCGTTTTCCGCCACGAGGCGGATGACCTTGTCGGTCAGGAGGGTCTTCCGGATCGTATCCTTGTCGTAGAAGGCTTCCAGCGCTTCCACGGAGGCGTACTCCTCGCTCTTGGCGTATTCCTCGGCGCCTTTCTGGTATTCTTCCTCCGAAAGCGAAAGATTCTCGAGCCGCGCGATGGAGAAGATGATCATTTCTTCCTTGATCCGATCTTCCGATTCCTGCTTCACGGTCGTGTAGTAATCCTCTTCCGTTGTGCCGTAGTAGAATTCCAGATACGTCTGGAAGTTCATCCCGAGCAGCTCGCAGTAGGCTTTGTCGAATTCCAGCCGCTGGTTGTACACCTCGTTCAGCTCCTCTTCGGGGAATTTCTTCACGACGGTGTTTTCGAGGACCACGGGCCAGACCTGATCGGCAATGTAGATGAGATACTTATTCGTATAGCTCTCGAGCAGGCTTTCGCGCGTCTTTTCCTCATAGTCCTTGCAGGACTCGTATCCGAGATAGGCCCGGACGAAATCGTCGGTGTAATCCGGGAGCTCCTGCCAGTAGACTTCGTGGACGTGGACGTCGAAATGCGCGTCCAGGCCTGCGTATTCGGGCGCCTGGTAATACGGGGTCGGGAACGTGATGTCGAAGGACAGGTCCGATTCCGGCAGCGCGCCGATCAGGTGGTTCTCGAAATCCTCCGGCATATGCCCCGCTCCGATGGTCAGCTCCACCCCCTGTTCGGAGAGCGTGACCACTTCATCGCTGGAGAAGTCGGCGATATAATCCACGTAGACCGTGTCGCCCAGTGCCGCGCCGCGGTCCGTCACGTCGTTGAGACGGGAATAATACGAACGGGACATCAGGATCTGGTCCTCGATATCCTGATCCGTGACGACGACCTCGTATCCCTCTGCCGGGATATTCTTATAATCGGCCAGATCGATATATTCGCTCAGATCGTAATTGTATTTCAGGGTCAGAAGGTCGTTCTTTTCCTTCTTTCCGCAGGAAACGAATCCCGCAAGGAGGATCGGAAGGAGAAGAACGAGCGCAATCGTTTTTTTCATGATTCGCATCCTTTTCAGGGTGATGAACGGCGGACCGCGAAAGATCCCCGCATGGAACAGGTCTCTTTATATTCTATCACAGGACGGGCCGTAATGCAAGTGCTCTTCGGAAATTTCGTCATGTTGTCCCGGAGATCTCCCCGGTATGCGGTCCGTTTCCGCCTTTTTCCCGGAAAACGGGGAGTCTTCCGAACGCTTCCGAGGTCAGATAAGCAGCCGCCGCGCCGATGAGGACATAGACAAGGATCTCGCGGATCAGGATCCCGATAAAATATACGATCCCTGCCTGGTAATCCGCCTGGGAGTACGAGCGCTTCTGTCCCATGTGACCGATCAGATCGTACAGGCTGAAGAACAGCGGGAAAATCGCGGCGGGAAGCGCGCAGCATACGGACGCCGCCGTCCGCGACAGGCGGCTGCGCTTCTTTTCGCTCCGGGCTTTCCGGAATCTGTTCCGGGCAGCTGAAGCGATGAGGAAGGCGAGGAAGGTCAGAAAGATTTCCCGGATCAGTCCGAGCGGGTCGAACACGCCGTAGCCCTGCGAGAGCCAGGTTGAAGCGATCCCGAGCAGTTTGTCGGCAGGGATCACGATCGCGGGGACGGCTGCGGTCCGGCCGACGCTCTGCTGTCCGTACAGGAAGCACGCGACCGATGCCAGCATGGCGGCGGTCCGGACGGCCGAAAGGATCTCCGCCGTATAGCTCAGGATGTTCACCGCCCAGCCCGGTACGGTCACATCCGCATCCGCGACGGCGCAGAAATACGAAGCGATCCAGCTCAGAAGGGAGAGGAACAAAAGAGCCGCGATCACGGGCGGCAGCGGGATCCGGTATCCGGTCCCTCCGGCGCTTTTTGCCGTTCTATCCGCGCGGGGCGGGCGCGCTGTGGGATTATTCATGTCGATTTCCTTCCCGGACGAGTCACAGACAGAAGTATTATGATGGATTATACCGCATCCCGGCGCCGGATTCAACGGGGAAATGTAAACGTCCCGTTTCCGGTGTTCTTTTTTAGGCGGAGCCTTTCGGAATTTTCCCCTGTGCTGGTCCGCCTTGGCTATATGGTGCATCGAACAGTTCGAACATGCAGTCAAAACCGATCCGTCACCCCACGGCATCGCGCGGACTGCGATGCGTCGGGGCTGTCGCATTATCTTGAAAAAGGAGAAATGCGACAGTCATTTTGTTATTTGAATTCTATTCGTCGTCCTTTTTCTCCTTTATCTGAGGAGCCGGTTTGATCGGAGATCAAACCCACAAGTACCAAAAAGAGGAACTTTTTGGAAGTCTTGGGAG
>JAEEGF011362775.1_pt1 | contig 10031 bp, 6 predicted proteins | sample 9134171 | NCBI WGS metagenome assembly JAEEGF01 (sample SAMN16246542, study PRJNA631951) | gut metagenome | biome: gut microbiome; feature: rumen; material: AP-attached | host: Bos | place: Iran: Karaj | collected 2018-10 | reverse complement strand
ACCGCCGCGTCTTCGTAAGTCGTCCGCCTCATCTCCGAAGAGTTCGGATGTGAACGCACCGGCTCCCACTGCGGAAGAATATGCTTTGGAAACCGTTACGATCTGTTTGATCTCGTAAGGAGGAATGCCTGCACCGATGGCGCCGTAAGCAGCCAGAGGAGAAGAAGATGTTACCATGGGATAGATACCGTGATCGGGATCTTTAAGGGTACCAAGCTGACCCTCAAGAAGAACAGTCTTGCCTTCCTTAAGCGCATCGTTGATGAAGAGTGATACATCACCAACATAAGGCTTAACCATTTCCTTATACTCCATAAGAGTCTTGAAGAGTTCATCTGCATCAAGCAAAGGCTTGTGATAGAGATGCTCAAGAAGCACGTTCTTGGTCTCAACTACTCCCTTGATCTTCTCCTTAAGTCTGTCCTCATCAAAGAGTTCATTTACCTGGAAACCGATCTTGGCATATTTATCTGAGTAAAAAGGAGCGATACCTGACTTTGTTGAGCCAAATGACTTGCCTGCCAGTCTCTCCTCCTCATACTGATCAAAAAGAATATGATAAGGCATTACGATCTGTGCCCTGTCGGAAATCATGATCTTGGGAGCGGGAACACCCTTCTCCTCGATTGACTTGATCTCATTAAAAAGAATGGGAATATTGAGTGCAACACCGTTGCCTATAACACTTGTTGTGTGCTGATAGAACACACCTGAAGGAAGTGTGTGCAAAGCAAACTTTCCGTATTTGTTGACAATAGTATGTCCTGCATTTGCTCCGCCCTGAAATCTGACAATGATGTCAGCTTTTTCAGCAAGCATATCAGTGATCTTGCCCTTGCCTTCATCTCCCCAGTTAGCACCTACGACTGCCTTAACCATATAACCTTTATACCTCCTACTCATTTGAGTAAACGTTTATTCAATGCAAATCTCCGATCCGCTAAAAGGTCATACTCTTAATTCTGTCCACGGCTTCCACAGTCTTGTCTCTGTCTCCGAACGCCGTCAGTCTGAAGTATCCTTCACCGTGAGGACCGAAACCTACACCGGGAGTTCCCACAACGGAAATCCCATAGAGAAGTTTATCAAAAAATTCCCAACTACTCAAGTGATTTGGAGTCTTTAACCATACATATGGCGAATTTTTTCCTCCGTATACTTCATATCCCGCTTCTTCCAGATTGCTTCTGATATATTCGGCATTGTTCATGTAGTAGTCTATCTGGGCTCTGAGTTCCTTTTTTCCTGCCTCCGAATACACTGCTTCCCCCGCCTTCTGTACGATATAGGGAGCGCCGTTATATTTTGTACCGTGTCTTCTTCTCCAGAGAGCATTAAGAGATACACCCTCTCTCTCCAGTTCCTTCGGCACTACCGTGTATCCAAGTCTTAAGCCTGTGAATCCGGCATTTTTAGAAAAAGAATGAATCTCAATCGCGCAGGTTTTTGCACCTTCACATTCATATATCGAATGTGGTATGTCGTCCTCTGCAATATAGGCTTCATAAGCCGCATCGTATATTATTACGGCTCCTGTCTTGTTGGCATGATCCACCCAGTTCTGCAGATCATCTTTTTTGATTACAGTGCCCGTAGGGTTGTTGGGATAGCAGAGATATATGATATCCACATGTTCCTTAGGAATCTCAGCTACGAATCCGTTCTCCGCTGTACAGGGCATATAGACCAGATCCTTCCATCTGTCCAGATCCTCATCAAAATTCTTAATACGGCCCGCCATAACATTGGAGTCCACATATACGGGATAGACAGGGTCACATACCGCCACCACATTGTCTGTGGAGAAGAGTTCCTGAATATTACCGCTGTCGGACTTGGCTCCGTCGGATACAAATATCTCATCTTCTTCTATATCACAGCCTCTTGCTTTGAAGTCATTGTCCACAATGGCTTTTCTCAAAAAGTCGTAGCCCAGGTCGGGTGCATAGCCTTTAAATGTTGCCGCGCTCCCCATCTCATCCACGGCACTGTGAAGTGCATTTATTATGCTGGGAGCGATGGGTCTTGTAACATCTCCTATACCCAGCCTGATTATGGGAAGTGCCGGTCCCTTACTTTCGTATTCTCTTACTTTTCTTGCAATGTCAGAAAAAAGATATGATCCTCTGAGTCTGCAATAATCCTGATTAATTTTAGCCATTTTCTTATTCTCCGATCTCGACCTCTCCGTCAAATACTGTGGTTGCCGGTCCGGTCATAAATACATGATTAGTCTCTCTGTCCCAATTTATCTTTACTTCTCCTCCGAGAACGTGAACAGTCACTTCATCCTCTGTGAGTCCGTTAAGGATACAGGCCACAGCCGTTGCACAACATCCCGTGCCGCAGCAGAGGGTCTCGCCAGTTCCTCTTTCCCAGACTCTCATCTCCACATTTTTTCTATCCAGGATCTTAACGAATTCGGCGTTGACTCTCTTGGGGAAAAGCTTGTGGAATTCAATCAGTGGTCCGTAGCTTAATACAAGATCCGGATCACAGAACATAACCGTATGAGGGTTGCCCATTGACACACATGTCATTTCGAATGTCCTGTCATCCACTTGCACCTTTCTTGCGACGAATCTGTCTGTCTTCTCATCACAGACAACAGGAATAAGTTCGGGCTCAAGTATGGGTTCTCCCATATCCACTTTCACCTCTTTTACTTCTCCGTCCGGTGCATCAAGGGTAATATATTTTTTCTTGCCCATACTTTCGATAACAAAATTCTCTCTGTTCGTCATTCTGTTATCGTATACGTATTTGGCTACACATCTTATTCCGTTACCGCACATCTCGGCTCTGCTGCCGTCGGCATTGAACATCTCCATCTCGAAGTCCGCAATCTCTGAGGGGTTGATGAATATCACTCCGTCGGAACCTATTCCGAAATGTCTGTCGCTGAGCTTTCTTACCATATCCGGCTTTTTATCTTTGGGAACAGAATATTCGAATCCGTTCACATAGATATAGTCATTTCCGCATCCATGCATTTTCGTAAATTTAATTTTCATCTTCGTCACCTAAGTCCTTGTATTTTTTACTGCGAATTAAGCGTCAATATCATCTGAGCACTCTCTACAAAAGTTCTGCCCATATCCATGCTGTTCTTCTGGATATATCTGAAAGCCTCCGGTTCCGTCATACCGTTTCTCTCCATAAGCAGATGCTTGGCTTCAAGTATGAGTTTCTCTTCTTCCTCAGTCCTTTTGCGAGGCTTGGTTGATTTCTTTTTCTTCCTTTCATAGGGGGCTGTAATCATATCCACCGTGGATATAAGCTCACTCATTTTGAAAGGTATCGGCAGTTTAACAACAGCTCCGGAGTCCGTATCTACCGTCATATCTTTGGTTAACAGTATGATTCCGAATCCGGAAGGAATGCAGTATTCAAGTTCTATGATGCTCATATCCTTCAGTGTCTTTGTGCATATGACAACACCATATTCTCTTTCACCCGCAAGTCGTAAGATCTCTGCTGCCGTGTGGCACACCTCGATCTCGTGATACATTCCCATGCCGGTCAGTCTGTCTTTAAGCCGCTTCGCATCTTCACTCTTAGGCATTGCAATAAGCACACTACCCATAAATAATTCTCCCGGTCAAAAGATTTTTATTTTGCGAAGTTACCTGCGTTTCTATACCAGATATCTGTTAATCTCCCACTCCGATACCTGAATCATGTATTCTTTCCATTCAGCCTTCTTGACATCTATGTAGAGTTTTGTAAGCTCCTCACCCAGAGCTTCCTTCATCAGCTCATCCTTTTCCATGTGCTTTATAGCACTTTCAAGGCTCTCGGGAAGTTTTCTTTTCTTGGGAATGCTGTCCGGAGATATCTTCTTTTCGATTCCGTCAAGACCCGCTGCAATACATACCGCTATCTCCAGATAGGGATTGGCGGAACTATCGGGGAATCTGAGTTCCACCTTGTTCTCACCAAGGCATCTCTGAAGCTTTATAAGGGCATTCTTACCATTGACTGCCCAGTCGATATTCCCTGGTGCTTCGAAGCCCGAAAGAATTCTTTTATATGAATTGACAATGGGATTGGTGATAGCGCAAAGTGCGGGAGCATGACTCATGATTCCGCCTATGAAATACTTTGCCGTATCAGATATCTCCCCATTCTCAGCACTGTCAAAAAGATTAACTCCGTCCCTGTACATAGCAAACTTGGTGTGCATTCCGCTTCCTGCCGCATCAGCCTTGGGCTTGGGCATGAAAGACGCACAGAGGCCGAATCTCTTGGCAATGGAACGAACAGCGAATCTGAAAGTTATCACCGCATCGGCTGCATCAACGCTCTCACCCTGCATAAAATCTATCTCATGCTGAGCAGATGCTCTCTCATGGTGAGAAGATTCAACCTTGAATCCCAGCTCCTCCAGTGTGAGCACCATATCTCTTCTTGCATTCTCTCCGAAGTCCACCGGTCCCACATCAAGATAACCCGCATTCTCGTGGGTCAGTGTGGTGGGATTACCGTTCTCATCCGTATGGAAGAGGAAGAATTCACATTCCGTATTAACAGCAAAAGTGTAGCCCTTGGCTTCGGCTTCTTTTACCACTTTCTTAAGTACGCTTCTGGGACTCATCTCAAAGAGCTTTCCGTCCTCATAAGCCAGATCACATATCATCTTTGCAACTTTTCCCTGTTGGGGTCTCCAGGGCAGGATTACGAATGTATCGGGATCCGGTACGAGATAGAGATCTGTATCGACACTGACCAGTCCGTCGAACAGAGCTCCTCCTTCAATACTGAATTCATTGTCCATGGCTCTCTTTATCTGGTCCGGAGTGATGGCTATGTTCTTGAGATTTCCCCACACGTCCGTGAACTGAAGCCTGATAAATTCCACATCTTCTTCTTCGATCATATTTAATATCTGGTCTTTTGTTCTCATCTTTCCTCCTAACAAAAAAAGAGCGCATGCGACCTGTCAAACAGTCGCAAACGCCTCTTTGCATTGCTATAATTACCATATGAAATAAAGAATGTCGCTCGCGACATTCACGCGCCGAGCGCGGTTGCATTTATGCAACATATTCCTCTCGCGCGAGTGCGCATCCTCGCGGAGCTTTTTATCATATGGTAATTAAAAAATTACCATATGATAAAAAAAACGTCTTGGCGGAATAATACCATTCCATCAAGACGCCTTTGCCTCGGACTTATTTTATCTCATTCCCCGCCATATGACAAGCCTTATTTCTGCTTTTTTGCTGGTATATGGAGAGACTTTATGGCATAATATACAGGGTATCTTAGGATACTCTTAGAAAAACACCGATAAAGGAGAACCTACATGAGCAATACAGACAGATACATCAGTCCTTTTTCAGAGAGATATGCTTCTCCCGAGATGCAGTTCATCTTCAGCCAGGACAAGAAATTCAGCACCTGGAGAAAACTGTGGATCGCACTTGCGGAGACAGAGATGGAACTTGGCCTGTCCCAGGACGGCAAGCCCGTTATAACACAGGAAATGATTGACGAGATGAAATCTCACATCACAGACATCAATTACGATGTGGCAAAAGAACGTGAGAAGCAGGTTCGTCACGATGTAATGAGTCATGTATATGCATACGGTCAGCAGTGCCCCAAGGCTGCCGGAATAATCCATCTTGGTGCAACAAGCTGCTATGTAGGTGACAATACAGATATCATCATAATGAGAGATGCTCTTACTCTTGTTCGACGCAAGCTTATCAATGTTATCGCTGAACTTGCCAAGTTCGCCGATAGTTACAAGGCTTTACCTACACTTGCCTTTACACATTTCCAGCCTGCTCAGCCTACAACAGTGGGAAAAAGAGCAAGCCTTTGGATGCAGGAATTCCTTATGGATTTCCAGGATCTGGAATATGTCCTTGGATCTTTAAAACTTCTTGGATGTAAGGGAACCACGGGAACTCAGGCATCTTTCAAGGAGCTCTTTAATAACGACAAAGAAAAACTGGATAAGATTGATCCCATGATTGCTTCAAAGATGGGCTTCGATGACTGCTATCCCGTATCGGGTCAGACCTATTCCAGAAAAGTGGATACAAGAGTTGTTAACGTACTTGCGGGCATAGCCGCTTCAGCTCACAAGATGTCCAATGATATACGTCTTCTTCAGCACCTTAAGGAGATTGAAGAACCCTTCGAGAAGAATCAGATCGGTTCATCGGCAATGGCATATAAGCGTAATCCCATGAGATCTGAGAGAATCGCTTCTCTTTCAAGATATGTGATCGTGGATGCTCTCAATCCTGCCATCACATCCGCTACTCAGTGGTTTGAGAGAACTCTGGACGATTCGGCCAACAAGAGAATCTCCATAGCTGAAGGCTTCATGGCAATAGACGGTGTCCTTGACCTCTGTCTCAATGTAACGGACGGACTTGTTGTCAATGAAAAAGTTATCGAGAAGCGTCTGAGAAGTGAACTTCCATTCATGGCAACAGAGAATATCATGATGGATGCCGTTAAGGAAGGCGGCAATCGTCAGGAACTTCATGAGGAGATAAGAAAGCTCAGCATGCAGGCCGGTGAGACCGTTAAAAAGAAAGGTCTTGAGAACAATCTTCTTGAGCTCATCGCTGACTGCGATGCATTCAACCTTACACTGGATGAACTTAACAGCTACATGGTTCCTTCAAATTACGTGGGAAGATCTGCAGAGCAGGTTGATAACTTCCTTGAGAACTACATCAATCCCATACTTGATGCCAACAAGGATATCCTGGGAATCAAGGCTGAGATCAACGTATAAGTTCATAAAAATCTATGATATAAGAAAGATCCTGTATCGCCATGATACAGGATCTTTTATTTTGGATCTTATTAAGACTAAAGCCTCGATTGATTTACAGGTTGCTGTAGCCCATAAGAGATTCGTCCACGGCTCTTGCCGCTTCTCTTCCCTCATGTATGGCCCAGACTACAAGTGACTGTCCTCTGTGCATATCCCCTGCTGTGAAGACCTTGTCCCTGCCGGTCTCGTACATGCCTGCTTCGGTCTTGACATTGGTACGTCCGTCCACATCTACCTTGAACTGCTTGGTAACATATTCTTCACTTCCAAGGAAGCCTGCGGCAATAAGAACAATATCCGCCTTCAGTTCCTTCTCGGTTCCCTTTACGGGAGACATTGTCACTCTGCCTGTTTCTTTATCAAGCTTTCTTTCCAGTTCAACGGTCTTAACACCCTTAAGATTGCCTTTGGAATCCTTGAGGAATTCCGTTACGGTAGTCTTGTAGATTCTCGGATCCGCACCGAATTTATAGATAGCTTCTTCCTGGCCGTAATCGGTCTTAAGCACCTTGGGCCATTCGGGCCATGGATTGCTCTCTGCTCTGCATGGGGGTGCCGGCGGCATCATCTCTATCTGTTTAACGTCTGCCGCTTTAAGTCTTATACTGGTTCCCACGCAGTCATTGCCGGTGTCACCGCCTCCGATGACTATGACCTTCTTGCCTTCAAGAGATCCGAATGAATAATCTTTTGCTTCTATGATCTCCTTGGAATCATAGTTATTGTCCATAAGCTTTTTGCTTACTTCCTTAAGGAAATCCACCGCAAAGTATATACCCTTGGCATCTCTGCCCGGTACATTAATATCTCTGGGATTGGACGCGCCGCAGCAAAGAATCACTCTGTCGTAGTTCTTCACAAGTTCTTCGGCTTTTATATCCTTGCCCACATTAACGGAACACTTGAATTCAACCCCGGCATCCTTCATAAGCTCCACTCTTCTGTCTATGGATCTCTTATCAAGTTTCATGTTGGGGATGCCGTAACGCAGAAGTCCGCCGGGACGGTCGCTTCTCTCATATACGGTTACCTTGTGTCCTCTCCTGTTAAGGAGCTGGGCTGCCGCGAGACCCGAAGGTCCGCTTCCCACGATTGCTATTGTCTTGCCTGTTCTTACCTTAGGCTCTTCCTCTTTTACAAGACCATGTTCATATGCATAGTCTATTATGGCTCTCTCATTGTCCTTGGTGGCAACTGCTGCCGTATTGAGACCGCATGTACATGCCGCCTCGCAGAGTGCCGGACATACTCTTGATGTAAATTCCGGAAAACTGTGTGTCTTACAGAGTCTGTAATATGCCTGCTCCCAGTTTTTCTTGTATACAAGATCGTTGGTCTCGGGAATAAGATTGTGAAGAGGACAGCCTGAGGCCATTCCGGCAATCATAACTCCCGCCTGGCAAAAGGGAACTCCGCAGGACATACATCTTGCTCCCTGAACGGACTGTTCCTCCAGAGGAAGTCCGTAATGAAATTCATTAAAATTTTCTATTCTTACTTCAGGCTCATCACAGTAAGTTTCTTTTCTGTCATATTCCATAAAGCCGGTTGCTTTTCCCATGTCAATCCTCCTTCCTAAGCTTCCTTCTCAAGACTTGCGTAAAAGCTCTCAATCTGAGCTTCGCTGATGCTCATACCCTGCTCGATGTAATCCTCGGTGAGTTTGATAAGTCTCTTATAATCCGCAGGAATTATCTTCTTGAATTTTGGAAGGTATGCGTCAAAGTCTTTAAGAATGGTTGCCGCCTTTACAGAGCCCGTATACTTTACATGGTTCTCCAAAAGAGTACGCAGTTCCGACTTGTCGGTCTTATGCTCAATCTTCTCCATAAGGACCATCTGCTTATTCAGATTTCTGAAAAGATTGTTCTTCTCATCAAATACGTAAGCTATTCCGCCGCTCATGCCTGCTGCAAAGTTCTTGCCTGTGGGACCTAAGATTACGGCCACACCACCGGTCATATATTCACAGCCGTGCTCTCCTACGCCTTCTACAACGGCCTTGGCACCTGAGTTTCTTACACAGAATCTCTCTCCTGCCATTCCCGCAATATAAGCCTCACCGGATGTGGCTCCGTAGAGAGCAACATTACCGATGATGATATTGTTCTCGGCGTCGTATGCCGCATCTTCGGGAGATTTCACTATGAGCTTGCCGCCTGACAGACCCTTGCCGAAATAGTCGTTGCTGTCACCTGTAAGATCAAGTGTAAGTCCGGAAGGTATAAATGCACCGAAACTCTGTCCGCCCGCGCCCTTACAGTTAAGTACAACCGTATCAGCGGGAAGTCCTTCGTGATGGTTACGGGTTATCTCCGCACCTATCAGAGTACCGAAGGCTCTGTCCAGATTGCCTACCGCTACATCGGCGGTGATCTTCTTGCCTTTTACAATAGCCGGCATAAGTTTCTCATCTAAAAGCTTCTGGTCTTTTTTCTTCTCAAGTTCAAAATCAAATACACACTTTGAATCGAAAGTACAGTTCTTGCTGACGGGTGTTGACAATATTCTGCTGAGATCAACCTTCTCCTGCACACCCTTTAGACCCTCTCTCTTCTTGAGAAGATCTGTACGACCCACAAGTTCATCAACAGTCTTTACTCCCAGTTTAGCCATATATTCACGAAGCTCTTCGGCTATGAACTTCATAAAGTTCTCAACGTATTCGGGCTTGCCGATGAACTTCTTTCTAAGCTCCGGATTCTGGGTGGCCACGCCCATAGGACATGTATCCAGATTACATACTCTCATCATTACACATCCGAGAGTTACAAGTGGAGCTGTTGCAAAACCGAACTCCTCGGCACCCATGATTGCAGCCATGGCCACATCACGACCGCTCATAAGCTTACCGTCTGTCTCAATAACCACCTTATTACGCAGTCCGTTCTGAAGCAGAGTCTGATGTGTCTCCACAAGACCAAGTTCCCAAGGAAGTCCCGCATTGTGAATAGAACTTATGGGAGCTGCTCCGGTACCGCCGTCATAACCCGATATAAGGATTACTCCCGCTCCTGCCTTTGCAACACCTGCGGCAATTGTTCCCACTCCTGCCTCGGATACCAGCTTAACTGAGATTCTCGCATTCTTATTGGCATTCTTCAGATCGTATATAAGCTGCGCAAGGTCCTCGATCGAATAGATATCATGATGAGGCGGAGGAGATATAAGGCTTACTCCGGGTGTTGAATGTCTTGTCTTTGCGATCCAGGGGTATACCTTTTTG
>JAEEGF010481730.1_pt1 | contig 10031 bp, 7 predicted proteins | sample 9134171 | NCBI WGS metagenome assembly JAEEGF01 (sample SAMN16246542, study PRJNA631951) | gut metagenome | biome: gut microbiome; feature: rumen; material: AP-attached | host: Bos | place: Iran: Karaj | collected 2018-10 | reverse complement strand
TCAGAAAATTGTCGTAACTTCGTAGCGTGAAAGATGAGGGAACTACTGCAGGGTAAACTCGGATTTTCACACGTGAAGTTTGCAAACTTCAAACGTGACAAATGCAATCGTCACACTAGTTAATCGCAATCGTCACACTAGATGATTGCAATCGTCACACTATAGGGGGCTTTCGTCGCCCAGGAACTGACGGAGGATGCCGCTTTCTGTGAGGGAGGCTGTTGTGCCAGTATGGATTTCCCCGTCCTGCACAATCCAAAGTATGTCGCTCAGTCGAAGTGCCATTTCCACATCGTGCGTGCTCATTAGGATGGTTTTGTCCGTCTCGTGAGCAAGTTTCTGCATCAGTCGGAGTGTGCTTATCTTTGCGTGAAAGTCGAGGAAAGCCGTCGGTTCGTCGAGCAGGATGATGGGTGTTTGTTGCGCTAAGGCTTTGGCCAGGAACGCTTTCTGCCGTTCTCCGTCGCTCAGGGTGTCGATAGTCCGCTCCGCCAGATTGCCTATTCCCACCATTTCTATGGCTTCGCCTACGATGGCTTTGTCTTCTTTTGTGAGGGTTCCGAAGAAGCCTGTATAGGGCGAACGTCCCATCCCTACGAGGTCGGCAACCTTCATATACGGCACCTCAACTCTTTCTGTCAGCACGATGGAGACGGCTTTGCTCCTTTGCGAAAGGGAGAGCGACGTGAGGTCTTTACCGTCGAGCAATACCTTTCCCGCCAGGGGCTGCAGGAAGCCTGCAAGGGTACGCAGAATGGTGCTTTTTCCCACGCCATTCGAGCCGAGCAGACAAACAAGACGACCTGGTTCGAGCGTCTGATTGATGTCGGAGAGGATGGCTTTTTCGCCGTAGCCGACTGTAAGTTTTTGCAGACTGATCATTCGTGTGCTTTGCAGAATTTGTATCCCAGACGACGGTAGGTTTGTTCGAGCAGAGCAAGCCGTTCGAGGAATTGCTCGTAGTTCTTTGCTTCGGGCTGAAGCCATTGTACCTCGCTCATAGCGGCCAGTCGGGGCAGGAGCATATATTCGGCGTGATCAGGGCTGAGGACGTATTCGGTCCAAAGGTTGCACTGAGCTCCCATGATGTACTTGGCCTCTTCCTTTGTCAAGTCTTCCGGAACGGGTTCCATGCTGTATACCTTGCTCAGAGGCAGATAACCTCCGATGGCTAGGGGCTGGGCATCGTGATTCTTGAGCTGGTAATAGTCGATGTAGCAGTGGGAGGTAGGCGTCATAACGACCTGATGATGGAGCTTTGCCGCAGCCTTACCGCCTTCGTATCCGCGCCAACTCATCACAGCTGCATTCTCGCTCAGACCGCCTTCCAGCGTCTCGTCCCAACCGATTATCTGACGACCTTTCTGTGCCAGGAACGCCTCCATCTCCTTATTGATATAGGTCTGCAACTCAGCCTCTTTGGTGAGTCCCAGTTCCTTCATCTTCGCCTGACATTTGGGACAACTCTTCCAGCGAACGCGCGGACTTTCGTCTCCGCCGATATGAATCAGCTTGCTTGGGAAAACGTCACAAAGCTCGCCATAGACAGTCTTGAGGAACTCCAGCGTCTTGGGATTGCCTGCGCAAAGCACATCGTCTGCTATGCCCCAAACGCTCCAGACCTTATATGGGCCTCCTGTACAGCCCAGGTCGGGATAGACGCTCATCGCAGCAATCATGTGGCCAGGCAGGTCTATCTCGGGGATGATGGTAATGTAGCGCTCTGCCGCATAAGCCACAACCTCGCGCAGTTCATCCTGCGTGTAATAGCCCGTTTCGGGTGTGTCGTCATAGATGGCATTGTTGGGGTCGGAAAGGCCGATGTTCTTGCCTACAATCGTGTACGGACGCACGCTTGCCTTTGCTGCCAGTTCGGGCAGGGCTTTCACTTCGAAACGCCAGCCTTGGTCGTCCGTCAGGTGCCAATGAAAGCGATTGATGCCGTGCAGAGCCAGGATGTCGATAAACTTCTTGATGAACGAAATGGGGAAGAAGTGGCGGGCACAATCGAGTTCCGTACCACGATAGCCGAAGCGTGGCGAACCGCAGACATAGGCGTAGGGAAGCCGAATCTCGCCCGTCTCGTTCATGATGCTCTTGCGAAGCGTCTGGATACCATAGAAGACACCGCTCGGGCTGGCACCTTGAATCGTGATGCCTTTCTTGCCAATGTTGATGACATAGTCATCCGGATTGCTACTTTTGAGGCCTAGCATGAGGTTGACGTCTGCACCTTTCTTGCCTGCTTCCAGGAGAGAGAGGTTCAGGTATTCTGCAGCGAACTCGGCATTGCGTTTCATCTGTTGGCTGCCAGAAGGATAGCCCACAGTCATACCTTCGGACAGAATCATAGACTGGCCACTCTTGTCAAAAACGATTTGTTGAGGCAGGGGAATGACTTGATAGTTGACTTCTGCAAAAACACTCAGGCTGAATGCCGCAAATAGTAGGGTAAGGAATCGCTTATTCATAATTAATAGTTCTTTTGTTTCAGTATAACGTGTAAAACGACGGGAGCGCCGATGAGTGGCGTGATGACACTGATAGGGATGATGCTGCCGTCGCGGGGCAGAGTGCTCAGCAGGTTGCAAGCCAAAGCCAAATTCGCTCCGATAAGCATAGTGGCAGGCATCAAAGTCCTGTGATATGAAGTGCCAAGCGCGAGTCGGGCGAGATGTGGAACTGCCAGACCGATGAACGAGATGGGCCCGCAGAAAGCCGTTGTAGTGGCTGTGAGCAAACCTGTGACGAGCAAAAGCATTTGCCGTACCCTGCCAATCCTGACGCCCAGATTCTCCGCATAACGGTCGCCAAGAAGCAAGGCGTCAAGTGGTTTGATCAGAAGCGTGGCAAGCAATAATCCCAGGAAGGAGAGCGCACAGAAGACGGGCAGACGCTCTATGCCGACGGAAGCGAAGTTGCCCATGCCCCAAATGACAAAACTGTGAACACCTTGTTCTGTGGCCGAATAGTTGAGGAGCTGAATGATGCTGCCAGTCACGTAACTGATGATGACACCCGTTATGAGGAGCATCACCTGACTGCGCAACAGCCTGCTCAGTATCATCAGCAAAGCCATGATGGCAAGGGCTCCCACCATTGCCGCAACAACGACCAGAAGATGTCCACCAAGAGCAAGATTCCCGATGGAAGCCGTGCCTCCAAGCAGCAGCAAAACGATGGCTACACCGAGGTTCGCTCCAGAGTCAATACCGAGAATGGAAGGGCCTGCAAGAGGGTTGCGAAAGGCCGTTTGAAGCAGCAGACCGCAAGTGCCGAGAGCAGTTCCCGTCAGCAAGGCTGTCACCATTTGTGGCACGCGTCCTTGCAGAACGATGATGCTCCAAGCAGGATGTCCCTCAACCTCGTTGCCGCAAAGGATTTGCCAAACGTCCCCCACGGGAATGTCGAGCGAGCCCCAAAGCACATTGGCGATGGAGAGAAGCACCATCAGGACGGCAAGCAACTTCAACTTGTATTTATCTTTCATCGGTTTTCAATGGCTTAAAGTATTCGTATTCCGTCTCTATCCCCAATTCCGGGTGAAGTATGCTGATGAGGTTTTCGAGCAGCCGTTCGGGATGGAAAGGTGTCTCTTCATAGAGGAGCGCTTGCGATGTGTCGCACCACCAAATGGGAGCCTTGATGTTGGCAAGCAGAGGTGTGTCTGCATTCATTTGCTTCCGGTCTAGGTTGCCGTGATGCTTGATAATCCATATGTCGGCTTCTACGCCTTTGTCCACCACCTTTTCCGTGCTGAGCGGAATGCCTCCAGCTCCTTCCAGATTGGCGAAGAGGTAATCTGCTCCAGCATCCTCGTAGAGCCTTGTAGAGCTGCTTCCGGAGCCTGGCAGAGTCCATTGTCCACTCCATGGCATCTCGGGCAAGAGTCGGGGCTTGGTCTTTGTGTTTTTTGCTAAGTCGCGAAGCTCGAGATAGCGTGTTTCTACCGATTCGAAGATGCTGTCGGCCTCCTTCGCCTTACCGAACAGACGGCCGTAGAAGCGAATCCATTCAGCCCGACCGAGTGGTGTGTTTTCCATGTAATCAGCACACCAGATGATGGGAATGCCGAGCCTTTCGATACGTCCCAAGCCACCGCTGTTCTCGAAGGGACTTGGCAAGAGTGCATCGGGATTGAGGTCGATTATCTTTTCCAAACTGGGTTGCATGCTGTTGCCAAGATTGGCGATACGGCCCTCGCTGACAGCTTGTTTGTAGTATGGCAAGTTGAAGAACTCGAAGTCGCAGATGCCGCCTACAGCCTCGTCTGCCCCCAATTCGTGGAGCAAGGCACAATGAACGCTGCTGAAGACCGCAGCATTTTGAAGAGGCTTCGACAGAACATAGCTCCCCAATACGTTTGTCGTGTCCCACGGATTGCGCAAGGTCACTTCCATGCGGTCAGGGAAGGAGACAATTGTCAGGTTCCTTGCATAATGGAACTGCAGGGTGTCGCCTGCTTCGCCACCATTAGTCGTACGATTTCCGCCACACGAGAACAGCAGAAAGGACAGCAATATAAATATAACAATGTATGGTTTCGCTCTCATTCCGTAGCTAAAATACGTTATTATTTAAAATCCAGCATAGTTAAATTCCAAATTTAACGTGCTTAATCTGCCAACTTAACGTGCTTAATCTGCCAACTTAACGTGCCTAATCTGTCAACTTAACGTGCTACTTGTCTTCGAAGTAGATACGTTTCACGCGTGGAGCTATGCCCGTCAGGATTTCGTAGGGGATTGTGCCGCAAAGTGAGGCGAGTTTCGAGGGTGACAACTCATCGCCGAAGATGGTGGCGAGGTCTCCTTCTTCGCAAGGAATGTCTGTTACGTCTATCATGCAGACATCCATGCAGATGTTGCCCACATAATCAGCCTTCTGCCCATTAACCATACAATAGCCTTTCCTGTTACCAAGCAATCTGTCCAGTCCGTCGGCATAACCTATCGGCAAGCTTGCAATCCGGCTGTCTCTTTCTAGCACGGTTTTGCGGCTGTAACCCACGCTTTCGCCAGCTTTTACGTCGTGAATCTGCAGGATGGTGGTGCGAAGGGTGCTGACGTTGTGAATGGTCTGGTCGTTACGGGGGTTGATGCCGTAAAGTCCGAGTCCGAGTCGTACCATTTCGAGTTGTCTTTCGGGGAAATGCTCGATGCCCGCACTATTGCAGATGTGTCGCAGAATGGGGTGGGGGAAAGCTTCTTGAAGCTGTTTGCTGCCCTTCAGGAAGAGGTCGTATTGTTTGGCGGAGAATTCGTCGAAGTTGTCGCTGTCGCTACCCACAAAATGCGAGAAGACCGAGCGCGGAATGAGGGCTGTCTGCCGTTTCAAGCGCTCGATAAGTCTGGGAATATCCTTCTCCGGATCGAAGCCGAGACGATGCATTCCTGTGTCGAGCTTGATGTGAACCGGGAAGTTCGTAATGCCCTCGTGCTCAGCAGCATAGATGAGTGCGTCGAGCAGTCGGAAACTGTAAATCTCCGGCTCCAGATTGTATTGGAAGAGCGTACTGAAACTGCTCATTTCGGGGTTCATCACCATGATGCCTTGCGTGATGCCTTTCTCGCGAAGTGTGACACCTTCGTCGGCTACGGCAACTGCCAGGTAATCAACATTGTGGTCCTGGAGCGTTTTAGCCACCTCGACTGCCCCTGCTCCATACGCATCGGCTTTTACCATGCAAACCATCTTCGTCTCGGGCTTCAGGAACGAGCGGTAGTAGTTGAGATTGTCCACGAGTGCGCTAAGGTTGACCTCGAGGATGGTTTCATGCACTTTCTTCTCCAGTCGGTCGGTTATGCGCTCAAAATGGAACTTGCGTGCACCCTTGATGAGGATGAGTTGATGCTCCAGTTTGTTCATTATGTCGTCCTGCAAGAGTGCGTCCGTATTGGCGAAGAACCGACAGCAGATGGGCAAGCCGGCAAAGCAGTTCATATGGGCGGAAATGACGCCACCAACGGCAATCAGGTTGTTGATGCCGCGTTGTTCAAGCAGGTCGGCAAGCTGAGTGTAGAGGGCGTGAGGTTCTACTCCGCTCTGCAGGATGTCACTCAAAATGAGGGTGCGCTGGCGGCCTTCTTTCTCGGGCCTGCGATTCATGAAATCGAGTGCAATGTCCAGGCTGCTAATGTCGCTGTTATAGGAGTCGTTGATGAGCGTGCAGTCGTTCTGTCCGTCCTTCACTTCGAGTCGCATTGCCACTGGTTCGAGTGCGCGCAGACGTTCTTCTATTATGTCATCGTCGAGTCCCATCTCGCGACAGGCAGCACGGCAAAGTGCTTCGTTATCCTCGTATGCATTTCCTGTAGAAGGACAGGCAACAAGTCGGCCTTTCAGCCGGGCCTGACGAATGCAATCCTTTATCACAGAGTCTCCGGCAGGATAAATGACAACCTTCGCATCCTTCATCAGTTGGAGTTTCTCCATGCACTTTTCCTCGAAGGTTGAGAAGTTCTCCTGATGTGCACCACCCAGGCAAGTGAAGATGCCGATTGTGGGCTTGATTATGCGCTCCAAAGCCACCATTTCGTTCTTCTTCGAGATGGCTGCCTCGAAGATGCCAATTTGGGTGTTTTCATTAAGTCCCCATACGGAGAGGGGAACACCTGTTTGCGAGTTATAACTGCGTGGGCTGCGGGTAACTGTGAAATCGGGAGCCAAGAGTTGGTAAAGCCATTCCTTGACAACAGTCTTTCCGTTACTGCCCGTAATTCCTATGATGGGGACGTCAAAGCGTGAACGATGTTGTGCTGCAAGCGACTGAAGTGCGAAAAGTGTGTTTTGAACGAAGAGGAAGTCGGCATCTGGGAAATCGCCTTCTACCTTTTCGCTTACCACGAAAGCACGTACGCCTCGCTGATATAGGTCGGCGACATACAGGTGTCCGTTACCTACTTCTGTTTTTATGGCAAAGAAGAGTGTTGATTCTGGATAACATAGGCTGCGACTGTCCGTCAGCAACCAGTCAATCTCACGCCCTTCCAGACCGTCCGTTGGGGCTCCAATAAAGGATGCTATTTCAAGAGTATTATACATTTTAAGTATTTACGATTTGTTGTTTTCGATTTAACAATTCCAAAGTTTGTTCCAGATGTGTTCAACCGCTTCTGGAGCGGGATGAATCATGTCTTCGGCATAGAAATGATAGTCGCGAAGTTCGTCCATCATGATTTCGTATGCAGGAAAGTATGCCGCTTTATTTGTATATTTCTTGCATATTTCGTTGACTGCAAGCAATAAAGTCGCTTTTGCCAGCTGACTGCCGTGAAAGCCATACTTTTTGTAGCGATAGGGGCTGACCGTAAAGACGACTTGCAGTTTTGGGCAGTTTTCCAGAAGAAGATTCATCATGTCACTCAAGGTCTTCACACATGTCTCCAGGTCTAGCGTCACCACCTCGAACTTGGCGGCAGGAACTTTATGGCAATTCGTTACCGTCATTCCGTTCTCCTTCAGTTTGTAGCACACGTTTGTACCTAATGTGATGAAAAGGAAGTCGGCCTTTCGCAAGGCATTCCCGAGGTCGAAGAAAGTCGTTCGGATGGTTTCGTTGAACCGTTTTTCTTCAGTATCGCTGATGAGTGTGTTCGCCCACCAACAACGCCATTTGCCATCGAAGTGGAAGAGCGGCAAATTGTTTTCTCCAGTCAAAGCTTGCCTAACTTGAATGCTGATGCTTTCGGGATTGTAGGCGGCTCCCAATGGATTGCAGACGACACTCATTCCTTCCTTTCGGAAGCGTTCGCCCATGTACTGAGCAAAGCACGAGCCAAGCAGTACGAACCGATGTTCTTTTTGCATCAATTTCGTCCATTTTGGCACTTCCACAACTGTTCGGAAAGGCATCTCCTCAACCTTCATCTTCTTCTTTCGCTGATTTTGTTGCACAAAATTACATAAAACTCCGCAAAAAAGCGTATCTTTGCCGTGAAAAATATATTAAATCGTGAAAAAAGAGCCTCAAGAGCTTCTTCCAAATATAAAGTTCCCGTCTGACCTTCGAGCTCTACCAATCGAAGAGTTGCCTCAGGTTTGTAATGAACTCCGGCAAGATATTATTCGGGAAATGGCTTGCAATCCCGGTCATTTCGCAAGTTCACTAGGTGTTGTGGAATTGACGGTTGCATTACACTATGTTTTCAATACGCCTTACGACCGTCTCGTATGGGATGTCGGACATCAGGCTGCAGGTCATAAGATTCTGACGGGCCGTCATGACGCATTCCCTACATATCGTCATTTCGGCGGTCTTCGTCCTTTCCCTTCGCCAGACGAAAGCGAGTATGACACCTTTGCCTGCGGACATGCTTCGAACAGTATCTCCGCCGCTTTGGGAATGGCTGTTGCCGCTCACAAACAAGGTGAAGACGAGCGGAAAGTTGTGGCTGTGATTGGCGACGGAAGCATGAGCGGTGGTCTCGCATTCGAGGGCGTCAACAATGCTAGCAGTACACCAAACAATCTGCTTATCATCCTAAATGACAATAATATGAGTATCGACAGGAGTGTAGGCGGTATGAAACAATACCTGCATCATCTGCACACTTCCAGTCTTTACAATAATGTTCGTTTCCGCCTGTCGAACGGGCTTGTTCGTCTTGGCGTTTTGAGTGAGAAGAGACGACAGAAGATTCTTCGTTTCAACAATTCTCTGAAGGCTTTGCTCAACAACCAGCAGAATATCTTCGAGGGTTTCAATATCCGTTACTTTGGACCTATCGACGGTCATGACGTCATCGAACTCGTCAATACCCTTCGACAGATTAAGGATATGAAGGGGCCGAAGCTTTTGCATCTGCACACTATCAAGGGCAAGGGATTCAAACCAGCCGAGAAGAACCCGACGGTCTTTCATGCTCCAGGCAAGTACGATCCAGAAACGGGCGAACGCCTCAAGGACAATACTGATGGTATGCCTCCAAGATATCAGGATGTCTTCGGCGAAACCCTACTTGAACTAGCAAAACTTAACGAGAAGATTGTTGGCATTACGCCAGCGATGGCAACGGGCTGCAGCCTCAACATCATGATGAAAGAGATGCCCGAACGCACTTTCGATGTTGGTATTGCAGAAGGGCATGCTGTCACATTTGCAGGAGGTTTGGCGAAAGAAGGGCTGATTCCTTTCTGCAACATCTATTCTTCATTTGCCCAACGCGCGTTCGATAATATTATTCACGATGTTGCGCTTTGCCGATTGCACGTTGTCTTTTGCTTCGATAGGGCAGGACTTGTCGGGCAAGATGGTGCCACGCATCATGGTGCTTTTGATCTTGCAGCACTTCGTCCCATTCCCAACCTGACAATTAGTTCGCCCATGAACGAGCACGAATTGCGTCGGTTGATGTACACGGCTCAGCTTCCAGACAAGGGACCTTTTGTGATTCGCTATCCAAGAGGTCGAGGTGTGCTGACAGATTGGCGCTGTACTTTAGAGGAGATTCCTGTTGGAAAAGGACGCAAGCTTACAGACGGAAACGAAGTAGCCGTTTTGAGTCTTGGCCCCATCGGAAATGTGGTTGCTAAAGTTGTTCAAGAGTTGAAGGAGGCAGGAAAGTCTGTTGCTCATTATGATATGAGATTCTTGAAACCTATTGATGAGGACATTCTACAAGAAGTCGGCAAAAAGTTTCATCGTATTGTTACCATAGAAGACGGCGTCGTTCAAGGCGGACTGGGTTCCGCAGTTATCGAATATATGGCAGATCACAACTTGCACCCGCAGGTCGTACGGCTTGGTCTGCCTGACCATTTTGTAGAACACGGCACTCCAGAAGAGCTCTATCATCTTGTTGGAATTGATTCGGAGGCCATAAAGAAAGCAATCTCATGAAAATCGTCATAGCAGGTGCAGGTGCTGTCGGCTCACATCTTGCGGCACTCCTTTCAAGAGAAGATCAGGACATCATCCTTATTGATGAGAGTCCCGAGAAGACCACTCGATTGCTCAATTCGGGCGACCTCGACTTGATGACACTCAATGTCTCGCCGACCTCAATTAGTGGCCTTCGTGAGGGTGGTGT
>JAEEGF010287418.1_pt1 | contig 10032 bp, 6 predicted proteins | sample 9134171 | NCBI WGS metagenome assembly JAEEGF01 (sample SAMN16246542, study PRJNA631951) | gut metagenome | biome: gut microbiome; feature: rumen; material: AP-attached | host: Bos | place: Iran: Karaj | collected 2018-10 | reverse complement strand
CATCACTTGTGGCACTTCCAGACTGAGCAGCCGTCCATTACAATTCACCGTATACTCCATAACAGCCACAAAGGTACGAATAAGCGAGCACAATACAAAATGAAAAACATTTTTTTTCATTTTTATTGTTGAGCGACAGTACTTTCGACGAAGTCAAAGGTACGCTACGAGCTTGCTCGCTTCTACCTTTAGGTGGAAGAATAAGCGAGCACAATACCAAATTTCTGCGTTTGAAATCGGGTATAGGCGCACAATCGTTTGGGTACAGGCGCACAATCGTTTGGGTATAGGCAAGCGATGATTGGGTACGGCCTTTCTCCCTGTTACCCTTAGGCTCTTCCCCTGCAAGCTTTATGCTCCTCCCCACGAGGCCTAATTGTACAGAATAAACGGTTACGGTTACAACTGTAACCATATGGGCACAGAGAAGAAATAACGGAAAAGAAAACCCAACAACATGCTGACAAGCAGACATTTACAAAGTATCACGATATTCCAACGAGGCTGAGAGGTTACATGGTTACAGTGTAACCATGTAACCGAAAGAACGAAATAACAAGATGTGACCGAGGTGATTTAATTGCATTTTAGCGGAGTTTAGAGGTCAAAAATCTGCATTTTAGCGGAGTTTAGGCGCATTATTTTTGCATTTTAGCGGAATTTAGATTCGTTATTTTTGCATTTTAGCGGAGTTTTTGAAATATTATTTGTATATTTGCGGTCGAAAACTATAAAGTTATGATTGACGAGAAGATTAGGATTTTGCGACTGTTTCTAAGTGGTATGAGCCTTTGAAGGTGGGTTGAATAATTGAAAGAATATAAGCAGAAGAAACATAGACAATATGCAAATCGGAATATACGAACAAATTATCAATCAGCTATTTGAAGAGAAAATAGCTTCGATAGACAGGGAACAGTTCTATATAGGAGAGCGGGCTATAGAGCGGCATGAGGTTGCCAAGCTGCTTGCGATGTATATGACAGGTATCTTTGAACAGATGCTGTCTGGCGCTTCCGATTTGGAGGATGAGGATGTTGATGATGTTGAAGAGCAGAAGAAGGATGGAGTTAGAAAAGGAGTGAATCTGGCTAATGCCATTATCAAGAAGCTTATTGATGAGTTCCATATAGAATCGGGAAATCTGCTGTCTGCACAGGCGAAGATACTGACGGCTGTGATAGACAAGACGCAGTCGGGCTATCCAGATTTAGCTAAGAGGCTGGAGGAGATTATGCCAATTAAAGGATTGGTGAACGGAGCGCTCTTCACAGGAAAAGGCATTAAGTTATATACAGAATTACAGAAGGAAATAGCCTCAGCCGATGAGATTAGACTGATGGTGTCGTTCATCAAGAAACGTGGACTAGCGCTAATACTGCCGCAGTTGAAGGAGTTCACCAACAGAGGGGGAAAGCTAAAAGTGATTACTACTACCTATATGCAGGCAACCGACTTTGAAGCCGTGAAGAAACTGGCAGAACTTAATAACACAGAAATAAAAATCACTTACGACACCACCGATGAGCGATTGCACGCAAAGGCATACATTTTTCTGCGTAACACAGGGTTTAATACTGCATATATTGGTTCTTCTAATCTTTCTGAGCAAGCCCTTGATACTGGTGCTGAGTGGAACGTTAAAGTGACGCAGATGGAGCAGCCCCGGATGATGAAAACTATCATGGGGGCATTTGATGCTTCTTGGTGGGCGGAAGGCTATGAAACCTTTGTTAGCGGAGAGGACGACGAGCGATTGAAAGTTGCACTCGGGGCGGAGTCGGATAATGCGATTGACTTCGACCTGCTACGACTCATACGTCCTTTCGATTATCAGCAAGAGATCTTAGAGCGTCTTCAGGTTGAGCGGGAAGTGCGTGGACATTGGCGCAATCTTGTAGTAGCCGCAACAGGAACGGGTAAGACCGTTATGGCTGCGAGTGACTATAAGGCTTTTGCTGAAAAAAACGAACGTGCACGACTTTTATTCATTGCACATCGTGAAGAAATCCTGCGTCAAAGTCTGTTGACATTCCGTCAAGTACTTAGCGATTATAACTTTGGCGAGAAATGGTATGGCGGTGAAGAACCTGCCAACTATGAATATTTGTTTGCATCTAAGGATACGCTCAATAACCGCTTAGAGAATCTGCAACTTCCTGCTGACTATTACGATTATATCGTGATAGATGAGGTACACCATGCTGCTGCCTCTTCTTATCGTAAGATTATCGACCACTTTAAACCCAAGATATTGCTTGGCCTGACGGCTACACCAGAACGTATGGATGGTGAGGATATCACGCAGGACTTCGATGGTACAATTTCTGCTGAGATACGTCTTGACGATGCGCTGAACAAAGGCTTGCTGGCTCCTTTCTATTATTATGGCATCACAGATTCTGTGGACTATTCTGAGGTGGCTTGGGATAAGGGACACTATGTTGCGTCAGAACTTTCACGCATTTACAGCTATAACGATGCACGAACTGCTGTCATCTTGCAATCGTTGCAAAGGTATATTCCTAACATTCGTGACGTTAGGGCATTATGCTTCTGTGTAGATCAGCAGCATGCCAAATATATGGCTTCGAAGTTTACGCTTTGTGGACTGAAGGCTGATGTGTTGACCAGTGAGAATGCACAGATGCGAGCTCCACTTTATCGACGTTTGAAAAACAAGGAAATCAACTACCTGTTTGTTGTAGATATGTTCAACGAGGGTGTGGATATCCCTGAGGTTGACACCATTCTTTTCCTTCGTCCCACAGAGAGTCTCACGGTGTTTATCCAGCAGTTTGGTCGAGGATTACGTAAGGCCGAAGGCAAAACACATGTGGATATCTTTGACTATGTGGGTAACAGTCGTGCAGAATTCAACTATTCCGACCGAATGAGGGTGATGCTTGGGCGCACTTCGATGAGTGTAATTGAGGAGATGGAACGTGACTGTCCGCATCTGCCTTTGGGTTGTCGCATCATGCTGGAGCCAAAGGCCAAGGAGTATATCCTCCAGAATATCAGAGGTGCTATCCAGCGTTTTACGGCTCGACGGGTTCTTGGTTTGGTGCAGAACTTTGAAAGACATCACTCCGTTCCGCTTACGCTCTCCAATTTCGTAAGGATCTATCAGATGCCCGTAGATAAACTCTACAAAGGAAGAACGTGGAATCAGATATTATTTGAGGCAGGGGTGAACGAAGAACAATCTCGGTTTAATGAGGAGTTAAGCCGTGCTGTGTTCCGCAAATGGTCGGCAACGGACTCGTATTCCTATTTGAGTTTTATCGAACAGCTGGCAAAACGGGCATTTAGACTGAGAGTAAACAGCTTAAATGCAGTTGACCAAAAACGATTGCTGATGTTCTATTACGACCTTTTTGAGACGGCTGGTAGATTTGCAAGCATCCAAGAGATGGTTGATGCCCTTGCTGCAGACAAACTATTCTGCGATGAACTTGCTGAGGTGATAGGACTGATGCTTCAAGAGAACAAAGCCTACGAGAAGCCGGATAACTCTCTGCTACCAGATTTCCCACTGAAACTTCATGGTGTATATACAAAGGCACAGATTCAGGTGGCTATAGGGACATCGACGTTGGCTCGGAAATCGTCGGCTCGCGAGGGTGTAGAACGCAACAAATTGCTGAATGTGGAGGCGATGTTCGTCGATATCATCAAGAATCGTGAAGAGGGTTCTACGACAGATTACGACGACAAGGCGCTGTCACCCTATCTATTCCAATGGGACACGCAGAATCGCGTCCGGCCAGAATCGAATGAGGGGCAGGCGTATATCAATCAAACACAAACGATGTTATTGTTTGTACGTGAGCAAAAGAACTTCGTTGAGGACAAAACTCGCACACTTGGATATGTGTATTTGGGCCGTGTTACCCTGAGTGACTGGGTGTACAAGAATTTAGGCAATCGAATGCAAATGCAGATACGTTGGAATATGGTAGAACCGATTCCTGGCAGCGTAATGCACTTTGCACGAATGAAAGAAATTGCATAGGATTATGAAACAGATAGAAGTCGTAGCAGCAATTATTCGCAAAGGAGATAAGATATTCGCCACACAACGGGGATATGGCGACTTCAAGGACTGGTGGGAGTTTCCTGGCGGGAAGATGGAAGCTGGGGAAACGCCGGAAGAGGCGCTGACGCGGGAGATACGTGAGGAATTGTCTGCGGAGATCAGTGTGGATGAGTTTCTTTGTACGGTGGAGTATGATTATCCGCAGTTTCACTTGACGATGCATTGCTATCTCTGCTCTCTCATTGGTGAGGCGCTGCATCTGAATGAGCACGAGGCAGCCCGCTGGCTCACTAAGGATGAATTGGACAGCGTGAAGTGGCTGCCAGCAGATATGAAGGTGATAGAAGATGTAAGAACTATCGTTTGGCAATAAAAATGAAAAAAAGAGTTTTTCATTTTGTATTGTGCTCGCTTATTCGTACCTTTGCACACAGAGATAAAATATGGTGCAATGACACAAGAAGAAAAAACAAAGTTGGAAGAACGCATCGTTGACGTGCTGAAAACCGTTTACGACCCAGAGATACCTGTCAACATCTACGACCTCGGCATGATCTATAAGATAGACGTGCAGGAAGACTCGTCGGTAGAACTCGATATGACTTTCACGGCCCCTAACTGTCCTGCCGCAGATTTCATCCTGGAAGACGTGCGCACAAAGGTGGAGAGCGTGGATGGCATCGCCTCGGCTAATGTTAACTTGGTCTTTGAGCCTGCTTGGGACCAAAGTATGATGAGCGAAGAGGCACGCGTGGAACTGGGATTTGACTAAGATAATGGAAAATTGATAATGGATAATTGACAATGAAATCGATATATTTCCTTTCTGATGCCCACCTTGGGTCGCTGGCCGTTCCACATCAGCGTATGCAAGAGCGTCGGTTGGTGCGCTTTCTCGACAGCATCAAGGAGAAAGCTGCCGCCATTTATCTGCTGGGCGACATGTTCGACTTCTGGTATGAATATAAATATGTAGTGCCTAAAGGCTTCACGCGCTTCCTTGGCAAACTGTCAGAACTGACAGATATGGGCGTTGAGGTTCATTTCTTTACGGGCAACCACGACATCTGGGCCTACGAATATCTGGCAAAGGAGTGTGGTGTCATCCTGCATAAGAAAGCTGAGACTACCGAGATTTACGGTCATGAGTTCTTTTTGGCTCATGGCGACGGACTGGGCGACTCCAACAGCTCGTTCAAGGTCATCCGTGCCATCTTCCACAATCGTGTATGCCAGTGGCTCTTCTCTGCCCTGCATCCGCGCTGGGGCATGAACTTCGGACTGGCATGGGCCCGCCAGAGCTACATCAGCCATAAAGAGAACGACGATACTGCCTATTTGGGTGAGGACAAGGAACATCTGGTGCTTTTTGCGAAGAAGTACATTGAAGAACATCCAAATATTGACTACTTCATCTTCGGCCACCGCCACATTGAACTCGACATCAAGTTAGCCCGCCATACACGCCTAATGATTCTGGGCGACTGGATTTCTCAGTTCACATACGCTGTCTACGATGGGGAACACATGTTCTTAGAAGAGTATGTCGAGGGCGAGAGTCAGCCTTGACGGGAATGGTGCTCCACAGACAGGAAACGAAATAACGAAAACTTAAAACAATATGAGAAGACTGCTATTATCACTATTTATCACCGCCCTTGCGCTGACTGCCGCTGCTGAGGACGGACACCAGTTGTGGCTGCGCTACCAGCCCGTCAACAAAGCCAAGGTTACAGTTACCGACAAGGTGTCCCCCACTATCGCCATTGCCAAACGGGAGCTGGAAACCTACTACGACGGCGAAAGCGTCACCCTGAAACTTGACGCCTCGATGCCCGACGATGATGGCTTTACCATTGACGGCACCACCATCACTGCCCGCCGCGATGCAGGACTGCTCTATGGTGCCTACGAATTGTTGCGTAATCAACAACTCTCGGCAGACGATGCCAACTACACGTACACGACACACCCCGCCTTCTCGCTCCGTCTGCTGAACCACTGGGACAACTTGGACGGTAGCATCGAGCGTGGCTATGCCGGTGAGAGCATCTTTTGGAAAGAGGATAACGCTCAAATCATCCCTTTCAACCCTCTGCTCATTGAAGAGTATGCCCGCGCCAATGCCTCGATAGGCATCAACGGCACCGTGCTGAACAACGTCAATGCCTCGCCGAAGATGCTGACAAAGCCTTATTTGAAAGAGGTCAAGAAGATTGCCGACATCCTGCGCCCATATAATATCAAGGTGTATCTCTCCATCAATTTTGCTACACCGATGGCCTTGGGCGATACCAAGACGGCAGACCCGTTAGACAAGAGCGTCGCCCGCTGGTGGCAGAAAAAAGCCAAGGAAATCTACAAGCTAATCCCCGACTTCGGCGGTTTCCTGGTCAAGGCTAACAGCGAAGGACAGCCCGGTCCCGGCGACTTCGGACGCACCCATGCCGACGGTGCCAACATGCTGGCCGACGCCCTGAAGCCTTACAAGGGCATCATCATGTGGCGCTGCTTTGTCTATGGTGCCAATCACAAGGGTGAAGACCGTGTAAAGCAGGCTGTCTCTGAGTTCAAGCCCCTTGACGGTCAGTTCCGCGACAACGTCATCCTGCAGACCAAGAACGGTCCGCTGGATTTCCAGCCCCGTGAGCCGTACAGTCCCATCTTCGACCAGATTAAGAAGACCCCTAACATGGTGGAACTGCAGATTACCCAGGAGTATCTGGGCCAAAGCCGCCATTTGGTGTACCTCGCCCCTATGTGGGAGGAGTTCTTCTCGTTTGTGGAGCCTTCATCCCTGAAGGGTATTGCTGGCGTGGCTAATATCGGTCTGGACCGCAACTGGTGCGGACACCACTTCTCGCAGGCCAACTGGTATGCCTTCGGGCGACAGGCATGGGATCCGGCATTGTTGTCTGAAAGCATCGCTAAGGAATGGCTCATACAGACTTTCACCAATGATGCTCAGTTTGTCAAGACTGTTTCAAAGATGATGATGGAGAGTCGCGAGGCCTGTGTCAAATATATGATGCCACTGGGTCTGCACCACATCTTTAAGTTTGACCACCACTACGGCCCTGAGCCTGACGGCTTCATTGCCAGCTATCCGTTGGAGTGGTGCCCGGTCTACTACCACAAAGCAGACAAGAACGGCATCGGTTTCGACCGTTCCAGCAAGGGGACGGATGCCGTCAGCCAGTATCGCCCGGAGATGGCTCGTCTCTACGACAACATCGAGACCTGCCCCGAGGACCTGCTATTGTGGTTCCACCATGTGCCTTGGGACCATAAGATGAAGGACGGCTCTACACTGTGGGAGTCGATACAGGCCGAATATAATGCAGGTGTGCTGGCGGTGGAAGCCATGCAGATTGTCTGGCGCTACAAAATGCGTCACTTCGTCGACGAACAGCGCTGGCGTGAGGTCGACGAACGTTTGCAGCATCAGGTGGAGAATGCCCGTGAATGGCGTGATGTCTGCCTGAAGTACTTCGGCGACATGCAAAAATGACACACTTTTTTCTCAGGCACTGCTTGCTTTGAGTTTGGAGGAGAGTCGACAGGAAAAGGTCAACTCTCCTCCAAACTTATAAAATATTGAGGTAAATGATGACATCAAGAGTGTAAAAACGTCTTAAATGATGTAAAACTATATAGTGTACAACTACTACATGTGCAAAATGTTTCTTCAGAGATGCCTTGTTATCGGGGCTTTCATGGTGCTAACTGCGCTACAGAATGGTGTGTCTGCCCAACAACAGTACCGTGTGGCTGCTTGCGACTGGATGATGCTGAAGCGCCAGAAACTGGGCGAGTTCCAGCTGGCACACGACATCGGAGCCGACGGTGTGGAGGTGGACATGGGACCACTGGGAAAGCGGGAGATGTTTGACAACAAATTGCGTGACCCGCATTTCCAGCAACTTTTCCGCCGTACGGCAGACTCGTTAGGCATAGCAGTACCCTCGATAGCGATGTCCGGTTTCTTTGCTCAGAGTTTATTAGCACGCGACAATTACAAAGAACTGGTTAGCGACTGCCTGAACACGATGGATGCCATGGGCGTCGACATTGCTTTCCTGCCCCTTGGTGGTAGTGGTCAGGAGTGGAAGGAGTCTGGCGAGGCTCACGACAAGATGGTCCTTCGTCTGCATGAGATTGGCGAAATGGCTCTGCAAAGAAACAAGGTCGTCGCCATCAGGACAGCCCTTGACGCACGTGCGAACCTATTATTATTGAAAGCAGTAAACAGTAAGGGTATCAAGATTTACTATAATCTGCAAGATGCGGTCGATCAAGGCTTAGACGTTTATAAAGACCTGAAGAAGCTTGGCGCAAAGCATATTGCCCAGATTCATGCTTCGCTGACCGACAGCGTTACGCTCGACAAAGACCCACGCATCGACATGCATCAGGTCAAATGTGTGTTGGACAAAATGAAATGGCGTGGCTGGCTGGTCGTGGAGCGCAGCCGCAATGCCAAGGACGTGCGCAATGTGCGTGGCAACTTCGGCACTAATGTTGCCTACCTGAAAGAAATCTTTCAAGATGAGAGATGAGAGATGATAATACAGGCCGCTCAGAAACTATTAAGCATTACACATTTAAGAATTAAGCATTAATAAACAATAAGTCAAACTAAATGAAAGATTTTATGAAGAAGTATCATTTCTTTACGTACGGTAAGATGTGCGTGTTTGCCCTCGCAGGAGCAAGCGCCCTCTTCCTTGCTTCGTGCGCCAGGGATGGTTACGACGACGAATCGTTCGACAGTGGTGTTACGAATACCCAGGTGGAGTCCATTTCTGCTGATGACGTGACGATAACACCCAGTGCCGACGGTAAGACGCAGACCATTACGTGGCCCGTCGTGATGGGAGCCGGTGGCTATCGCATCAGCTTGGTAGACCTTGGAAATCCCGAGGAACCGATTATCAATGACAGCATCGTCGACGGCTGCTCCGTGACCGGAAAGCGTGAGGAGGATGTCAACTACAAGCTGACCATCCTGCCTTTGGGTAACACCAAAAAGCACAACACGGACGCAACCACAACGACCGAGAAGCAGTTCTCGACGTTTACGCCGACCTACATGACTATTCCTGCAGGTAGCAACCTGAACGAGTGGTTTGCCGCCAATCCCATCCCCGATGACAAGATTGGCGAGAACCTGAACTACGACCTGGAGGCTGGTGCTGAGTATACGGTTAGCGATGAGCTGGATTTTGATGCCCACTGGGTGACGCTGCGTAGCAACAGCAAGTCGAAGCCTGCCACAGTGAAGTATACCTCTACTACATCGTGCATTAACTTCGCAGCACCATTCAATGTGAAGTATCTGCACTTCGACTGTACAGCCATGTCGGAGACTAACGGTGCTTTCGGCTTCAGCAAGGAGCCTACCTCACAGCGCTATTCGGAGTACAATGGCTATCCTGTCAGCGACTTTGTCATCTTCCAGGGTAACGTGACCTTTGTCAGCTGTACGTTTGATCACGTCAACGGTTACTTCTTCTGGGACAACCGTAAAGACCAGAAGGTGGCTGCCGTCCAGTTCCTGATTGACAACTGTGTGGTTGAGATGACTCCTCCTGCCTCTAACAGCGGTGCCGTCATCTGGACCAATAAGGGCGGTCACATCAACGACCTCACCGTCAGCAATTCCACGTTCTACAATTCTGCTGAGGGAGATATCAAGTATTTTTATCAGGCTGGTATGTATCGCGCTAAGGATATTGGCATGGGTGGCGCTGCCTCCAACCAGACAGGTCCTGGCAACAGCGTCAACTACTACAACAGCACCTTCTACCGCCTTGGCTGGAATGGCGGTCAGTGGGGCAACTACAATGGCATGAACGGCAAGGGTGACTCTTACTGGAACATGAAGGACTGCATCTTCTATGCCTGTAGCCAGAGTGGTGGCGTTCCCCGCCGCTTCCTCCACGGCAAGGCCAACCAGTCCACGGCAACCTTTGCCAACAACACCTATA
>JAEEGF010584969.1_pt1 | contig 10033 bp, 3 predicted proteins | sample 9134171 | NCBI WGS metagenome assembly JAEEGF01 (sample SAMN16246542, study PRJNA631951) | gut metagenome | biome: gut microbiome; feature: rumen; material: AP-attached | host: Bos | place: Iran: Karaj | collected 2018-10 | reverse complement strand
CAAATACAACGGTCGCATCACCTCTGAGCTGCTCGACGCCAAGACCTATACCACTGCCGAGTTTGCGAAGGTCGTGGCCGACTATCAGGCTTTAGAGGCACGCGCCCTCAGACAGTTCATCACCCTGAAACCCGAAGTTCGTGACGCCTACCGTCAAATCGTACTCTTCCCCATCCAAGCCATGGGAGCCGTCTATGAGATGTACTACGCCCAGGCGATGAACCACGAACTGGCAGCACTGGGTGACCCCGAGGCAAACTGCTGGGCAGAACGCTGTCGGAAGGCCTTTGAGCGCGACCAGCAGTTGAACCTACATTATAACAAAGAGATTGCCGGAGGTAAGTGGGACGGTATGATGATCCAGAAGCACATCAGCTATAAGATCTGGAACGACAACTACCCTGCCGACGTCTGTCCCGACCTCATCGAGGTGAAGACTCCTGCACAAGGACCCATTTTCTCTGCCAAGGACGGTTATATCAGTATCGAGGCCGAACACACCTGGAATCGCGAGGACGCATCAGCCGCGAAGTGGACGGTTATCCCCTATATGGGCCGTACCCTCAGCGGCATCGCCCTCATGCCCTACACCGTAGCTACCGACAACGCTCAGCTGGAATACCGCTTTAAGATATCTCCTTCCACCTTCTCCACAATAAAGATACACGTGGTGACGAAGTCGACGCTCGATTTCCTCGACAAGGGCGGCCTCATCTATGATGTCTCCCTCGATGGTGGCGAGCCCGTGAGTGTAAACTTCAACAGCAACCTCAACGAGAAGCCCGAGAACATCTACAGCATCTACTACCCCACCGTTGCCAGTCGTGTGGTAGAGAAAGAGGTGGAACTGTCTATCGGAGAGGGTGACATCCACACGTTGACTATCCACCCGCAGGATCCTGGTATCGTGTTCGAGAAGATCGTCATCGACCTCGGCGGCTACCAGCGACAGTTCCTCTTCGGCAACGAGTCGCCCAAGACCTATCAGAAACAATAATAATTCTATAACAAACAACAAAAGACATGAATATCAGACGTATCTCCTGCCTCGCCCTATTACTGGGTGCCGCAGCCGGCCTCTCTGCACAGAAGGCCATCACGCCCCCACAAGGAGGCAAACAAATCAGTGACGAACTCATCGGTATCTTCTTCGAGGATATCAGCAGTGCTGCAGACGGTGGTCTGTACAGCGAACTGATTCAGAACGGATCGTTCGAATACACACCTGCCGAGCGCGACGGCTGGGGCCCCGGCACCGCGTGGAAGGTGCAGCGCCCAGGACACTCCCTCGGACTGCTGGAAGTGAAGATGACAGGTGGTCTGAACGAGAACAACCCCACCTATATGCGTCTGCACACCGAGCGCGTGAAGGAGTACCGCGACTACAGAGGCTGGAAAGGTTTCGGCCTGCAGAACGACGGCTTCGACGGTATCTCCGTGAAGGGTGGTGAGAAGTACGACTTCTCCGTCTTCATGCGTAACATCGGTGAAGCTAAGCAGGTGCGCATCTCCCTCATCGAGCCCCAGCAGGGATGGCCTCCCAGAGATCCGAAGCTGTTGGCCGATGCCACCATCGACGTGAGCAGCAAAGATTGGAAGGAGTATAAGCTCGTGCTCACCCCTGACACCTGCAGCCAGAATGCCGTCCTGCAGATCCTCGTGCTCAATACCGGCGACCTCGATATCGACATGGTATCGCTGATGCCACAGGACACCTATAAAGGTCATGGTCTGCGTAAGGACCTCGCACAGGCACTCGCCGACCTCCAGCCAAAGTTCATGCGCTTCCCCGGTGGTTGTGTGGTACATGGCGGTGGTGACGGATTCTGGGATACCTACCGTTGGAAAAACACCATCGGTCCGAAGGAGCAGCGTAAAGGTCTGAAGAATACCTGGGGTTACCACCAGAGCATGGGACTGGGTTACTTCGAGTACTTCCAGTTCTGTGAGGACCTCGGCATGGAGCCCTTACCCATCCTACCCTGTGGCGTGAGTTGCCAGGGAGCCAACGGTGGTTGGAACCTATGGCCCGAACAGGCTCAGGACGTGGTGCCGATATCTGAGATGGACGAGTGGGTGGCAGAGGCCATCGACCTCATCGAGTGGGCCAACGGCGACCCTGCTACGAACAAATGGGCAAAGATGCGTGCTGATGCCGGTCATCCTAAGCCTTTCAACCTGAAGTATCTCGGTCTCGGCAACGAGGAGAAGATCTCTCCCGAGTTCTCTGAGCGCTTTAAATATATCTATGAACGCGTGACGAAGGCCCATCCCGAGATTGTCATCGTAGGTACTGCTGGTCCTGGTTCTCATCCCGAGAATCCCGACTTCCAGGCAGGCTGGGAACTCGCCAACGAGACCGCTATGCCCATCATCGACGAGCACTACTATGAGCCCAGAGCCTACTTCCTCAGCAGTCGCCAGTATAACTACTACCCCCGCGACCGTAAGACGAAGGTGTATCTCGGCGAGTATGCCGCCAAGGATAAGAAGCTCATCGACGCCCTGGCAGAGGGTCTCTACCTGTTGCATGTAGAGAAAAACGGTGATGTGGTGTCCATGACCAGCTACGCACCCCTCTTCGCCCGCAAGACCAATACGAACTGGAACCCAGACCTCATTTATTTCGACAACGAGCGTCCGTTCCTGACTTGCAGCTACTATGTACAGCAGATGTTCGGCCAGTCGAGCGGTAACTATTATTACGGTGACTGTGTGACCATCGACAACCCCGATGTAGCCCCACGCTGGCAGGGTCTGCCCAAAGATCAGGAGAGCGGCAATCTGCAGGATCAGAGTGTGGTGCTGAACACCAAGACGCGTCAGCTCTTCGTGAAACTCTGTAACGCTGGTGCCGAGGCAAAGACGGCTCATCTCGACCTCTCCCGTTTCAAGGGCATGAAACCCTTCGCAGAGAAGACCATCCTCACTGGTCAGCCTGAGGATGAGAACAACTACGACGCCCAGCCCATCGTCCCCACCAAGGAGACCATCAAGATGAAGAAGCGTATGGACATGGAACTCGCCCCCTATTCGTTCACAATGATTACAATCAACTTATAAAATATGAAAAAGTTATTATCAATTATTTTATTGTTGGTGTGCGCCATGACGGTGTGCGCACAGAAACCAAAGGCTCAGAAAGCCGTTGTAAAGGAACCCGATCCAAACTTCTACATCTTCCTCTGTTTCGGACAGTCGAACATGGAGGGAGCAGCCCGTCCTGAGGCACAAGACCTGAAGAGTCCCGGTCCCCGATTCCTGTGGATGCCCGCTGTGGACTATCCTGCTACAGAGACCATGCCCGAAAGGAAGATGGGCGAGTGGTATGAGGCCATTCCCCCACTCTGTCGTCCTAACACGGGTCTGACACCTGCCGACTGGTTCGGTCGTACCCTCGTGGCCTCGTTGCCCGAGAACATCAAGATCGGCGTTATCCACGTTGCCATCGGTGGTATAGACATCAAGGGATTCCTCCCCGACAGCATCGACAACTACGTGAAAACCAAGGCCCCGAACTGGATGAAGGGTATGCTCGCCGCCTACGACAACAACCCCTACCAGCGTCTGGTCACACTGGCCAAGAAGGCTCAGAAGGATGGTGTCATCAAAGGTATCCTGATGCACCAGGGTGAGACCAACACAGGCGATCCGAAGTGGGCAGGCATGGTGCAGCAAGTGTACGACAACCTCTGCGGCGACCTGCAGCTGAAGCCCGAGGAGGTGAACCTCTATGCCGGCAATATCGTCCAGGCTGGTGGCAAGGGTGTCTGCATCGGTTGTAAGAAACAGATCGACGAACTGCCTCAGACGCTCCACACCGCTCAGGTCATCTCTTCTGATGACTGTACCAATGGTCCAGACCGTCTGCACTTCGACGCAGCAGGCTATCGTGAGCTGGGCTGTCGTTATGGTGAGGCTGTAGCCCGTTTCTTAGGCTATGAGCCCAAGCGCCCCTACATCGAGATGCCCAAGAGGATTGAGGCCCCTGCCGATGCTTTCATCGCCGAGACCACCGTTCCCGGCAACGAGTATCCGAAGATCGACAAGGAAGGCCGTGCCTATTTCCGTATCGCTGCCCCTGAGGCTCGTAAGGTGGTTGTCGACATCTGCGATAAGAAGTACGACATGCAGCCCGACGGCAAGGGTAACTTCATGGCCGTCACCGATCCCCTCGTACCCGGCTTCCACTATTATTTCATGAATATTGGTGGTGTGAACTTCATCGATCCAGCCACCGAGACCTTCTTCGGCTGTAACCGTGAGGCTGGTGGTATCGAGATTCCCGAGGGACCCGAAGGCGACTACTACCGCCCGCAGCCTGGTGTACCCGCTGGTCAGGTGCGCAGCATCTATTACTTCAGCAACGAGCAGCAGACCTGGCGCCATGCGATGGTCTACACACCTGCCGAGTATGACCTGAAGGCCAATATCAAGAAGCGCTATCCCGTGCTCTACCTGCAGCATGGCATGGGTGAGGACGAGACTGGTTGGAGTAAGCAAGGCCACATGCAGCACATCATGGACAACGCTATCGCCGCTGGTCGTGCCGTGCCGATGATTGTGGTCATGGAGAGTGGCGATATCAAGGCTCCGTTTGGACAGGGTCAGACGATGGAGACCTACGGCACAACGTTCTATCCCGTCCTGCTCAACGACCTCATCCCCTATATCGACGCCAACTTCCGCACGAAGACCGATCGCGACAACCGTGCGATGGCAGGTCTCTCATGGGGTGGTCACCAGACGTTCGACGTGGTTCTCACCAACCTCGATAAGTTCTCGTACATCGGCACCTTCAGCGGCGCCATCTTCAACCTCGACGTGAAGACCGCCTACAACGGCGTGTTCACCAATCCCGAGGCGTTCAACAAGCAGATCCACTACTTCCTGATGTGTAGCGGAACTGAGGGTATGGACAAGATGTTCGGTACCAAGAAACTGGTGGATAGCCTCAACGAGATGGGTATCAACGCCCACTACTCTGAGTCGACGGGCACTGCCCACGAATGGCTCACCTGGCGTCGCGGCTTGAACGAATTTATCCCACATCTGTTCAAATAGTATATCAAAAGTAACATGAAAGTATTGAAATTATAACATTTATGCACTTTGAAACAAATGAAAAAGTTTCTGAAACAGAAAATAAAGCAGGTTTCAAAAAAATGATGTAATTTTGCAGCAGATTTAAGAATAAAATTGTTTTAGTTATATTAGTAGTTAGTAGTTTTTCCTTCCCCGGGACCCAAGAAAAGCGTTTCTTGTCCCGGGGTTCTTTTTAAAAATCAACTCAAAAGAAATATGAATAGACTATTGATCGCGATCCTGCTTAGTGGTCTCTCTACGCTGACCGCTCAGGCACAACAACACAAGTTATGGTATAGCCAGCCTGCCCGTCATTGGCTGGAAGCTTTGCCCGTAGGTAACTCCCATCTGGGAGCGATGGTCTATGGCAAGACAGATACCGAAGAGATCCAACTAAACGAAGAGACTTTCTGGAGTGGTTCTCCCCACAACAATAACAGTCCTGAGGCCAAGGCTCATCTGCAAGCCGTGCGCGATTCGATCTTCGCCGGCAAGGAAGAGGCTGCCCACACCATCCTCGACAAATATTTCTTCAAGGGTCCTCACGGCATGCGTTTCCTGCCCTTAGGCAGTGTGAAGCTGAAACTGGGGCACGACGACGTGAGCGACTACCGTCGTGAACTCTCTCTGGGCGATGCCCTTAGCACCACCTCTTATATATATAAAGATGTGAGATACGAGCGCACAGTCTTCGCCTCACAGGCCGACAATGTCGTCATCGTGCACTTGAAGGCATCGAAGAAAGGTGAATTGTCATTTGATCTGAGTTTCGATTCACAACTCGAAGCGAAGGTATTCGCTGTCACTGAGCGCGAAGGTAAGAGAGTCAAAGAACTGGCAGCCGTTGTAGAAGGTGTGGAACAAGAGGGTATCCCCGCTGGTCTGAAGGCCGAGTGCCGCATCAAGGTAGAGACTGACGGTGAAGTTGAGCTCAAGGGCGAAGGCAATCGCTACGAGATCGATGACGCTACGACGGCAACCCTCTATATCGTGGCAGCCACCAACTTTGTGAATTACCGTGATGTCAGCGGCAATCCCGTTAAGAAGAATAATGAGACATTAGCCGGATTACAAGGCAAGAAATACAAGAAGCTGCTGAAAGAGCATCTCAAGAAGTACCAGGAGCAATATAACCGTGTATCGCTGGATTTAACCAGTAATAACAGTCCCCTCCCCACCGATCAGCGTCTGGCCGCTTTCGACGGCACTGACCTCGACATGGTGTCGCTGATGATGCAATACGGCCGTTACCTCTTGATCTCCTCGTCGCAGCCCGGTGGACAGCCCGCGAACCTGCAGGGCGTATGGAACAACAAGAAAGATGCCCCCTGGGACTCGAAGTACACCATCAACATCAACGCCGAGATGAACTACTGGCCTGCGCTCGTGGGTAATCTCGCAGAGACGCAGCAGCCCTTCTTCTCGATGATCCGCGACCTGAGTGAGACAGGTGTGAAGACGGCTCAGGAGATGTACGGCTGCGGTGGTTGGGTGGCCCATCACAACACCGACCTCTGGCGCATCGCTGGTCCTGTAGACGGCACCACTTGGGGTATGTTCCCCACTGGAGGCGCATGGCTCACCACCCACCTCTGGCAACATTATCTCTACACGGGCGACAAGCAGTTCCTGGCAGAATACTATCCCGTGATGAAGGGTGCTGCCGACTTCCTACTCGACTATATGCAGTCCTACCCTGCCGACGGCTACATCAAGAATGCGGCAGGTTGGCTGGTCACCGCACCCACCGTCTCGCCTGAACATGGTCCTGTGGGTAAGAAGACCACCGTCACCGCAGGTTCAACGATGGACAATCAGATCGTCTTCGACGTGTTCTCCCAGACCCTCGCCGCCGCCAAGGTCCTCGGCAAAGACGCCTCTTACCTCTCAAATCTCAAATCTAAATTGTCTCAACTTCCTCCCATGCAGATCGGCCGTTACGGTCAGTTGCAGGAGTGGATGCAGGATGGCGACGATCCCAAGGATGAGCACCGTCACATCTCCCACCTCTACGGTCTCTATCCCTCGAATCAGATATCACCCTACTCCCACCCCGACCTTTTCACGGCCGCTGCAAACACCCTGAACCAGCGCGGTGACATGGCCACAGGTTGGAGCCTCGGCTGGAAGATCAACTTCTGGGCACGTATGCTCGACGGCAACCACGCCTTCCGCATCATCAAGAACATGCTCAACGTGATACCTTATACCACCGAGTGGGGACCTCGCGGAGGTACCTATCCCAACCTCTTCGATGCCCATCCACCCTTCCAGATCGACGGTAACTTCGGCTGTGCAGCAGGCGTCTGTGAGATGCTCCTGCAGAGTCACGACAACGCCGTCCACCTGCTCCCCGCCCTGCCCGACGACTGGCGTGAGGGCGCAGTGAAGGGTTTACAGGCCCGTGGTGCCTTCACCGTGGATATGTCGTGGCAGTCAGGACAGCTGCAACAGGCCACCATCACCTCGAAAATTGGTGGTACGCTGCGCCTGCGCTCATACGTACCCTTGAAGGGCAAAGGTCTGAAGCCTGCGTCAGGTGCATGCCCGAACCCACTGTTTGCGTCGCCGGAGATCAAATCACCCCTCCACTCGCCTGAGTTGAAGGAGCTCCCGCTTGTGCCGCTGAAGAAGGTGTACGAGTACGATATCGACACCACTCCGGGGCAAACGATCACAGTCAGCAGACAATAATCGCGTTTTTATCGCGATTATTTCTGCCCATGATACTTTAGCAAAAGTATTTGATACATATGGGAATGTCAGGTGCGGTTATTTTTCGTAACTTTGCAACCAAAATTTCCCAATTTTATGAATTATCGCTTATTATCAATTATTATTCTGTTCTGTGTCGGCCACCAAGTGTCGGCACAGAACTTTCCTTATCAGAATCCTGATTTGAGCGCCAAGGAACGCGCCAAGGATCTCTGCAGTCGTCTAACCCTTGAAGAGAAGGCCATGCTGATGCTCGACGAGAGCCCGGCCATCCCGCGCCTCGGCATCAAGAAGTTCTTCTGGTGGAGCGAAGCTCTCCACGGCGCAGCGAACATGGGCAATGTCACCGTGTTCCCGGAGCCCGTGGCCATGGCATCTTCGTTCAATCCCGATTTGCTCTACAAGTGCTTCGACGTGGCCTCCACGGAGTTCCGTGCCCAATACCATGAGCGCATGCAGCGGGGTTCTGGCGAGGACGAGAAGTTCCACAGCCTCTCCGTCTGGACGCCGAACGTGAACATCTTCCGTGACCCCCGCTGGGGACGTGGTCAGGAGACCTACGGCGAAGACCCCTACCTGACAAGCGTCATGGGTACGCAGGTGGTCCGCGGTCTGCAGGGGCCTGAAGATGCGAAGTACCGTAAGCTCTGGGCCTGTGCGAAGCATTATGCCGTTCACAGCGGTCCTGAGTACACCCGTCACTCTGCCAACATTACCAATGTGTCGCCACGCGATTTCTGGGAGACGTATATGCCCGCTTTCAAGACCCTGGTACAGGATGCTAAGGTACGTGAGGTGATGTGCGCTTACCAGCGTCTCGACGATGATCCCTGCTGCGGCTCTAACCGCCTGCTGCAGACCATCCTCCGCGACGAGTGGGGCTTCGAGTACCTCGTGGTCAGCGACTGTGGTGCCGTCAGCGACTTCTACACCTCTCACAAGAGTTCCTCCTCACCCATCACCGCCTCTGCTAAGGCTACCATCGCTGGTACCGACGTGGAGTGTGGCTATGGTTACGCCTATCGCAGCATCCCTGAGGCCGTAAAGCGCGGTCTGATCACGGAGGCTGAGGTCGACAAACACGTCATCCGTCTGCTCGAAGGGCGTTTCGACCTCGGCGAGATGGACGATCCCTCACTCGTGGAGTGGTCGAAGATCCCCTATTCAGCTATGTCCACCAAGGCGTCGGCACAGTTGTCGCTCGACATGGCCCGTCAGTCCATCGTGCTGCTTCAGAACAAAGAAAATATCCTGCCGCTGAAGAAAAATGCGGAGAAGATTGCCGTCATCGGCCCCAATGCCGACAACACCCCGATGATGTGGGGTAACTACAACGGCACACCCAACAAGACCATCACCATCCTCGACGGCATCAAGGCCAAGCAGAAGAAACTGTTCTATGCAGCAGGCTGCGACCTGACCTACGACCAAGTGATGGAATGCCATATCGCCTCCGAGTGCGTGGCCCCCGACGGCAAGAAAGGTCTGAGAGGCACCTTCTGGAACAACCGTAAGATGGAAGGCAAACCTGTTACCACACAATATTACACGGCTCCGATAGCCGTTACCACCTTTGGTATGCACAATTTCGCCCCTGGCGTACAGCTCGAGGACTTCTCGGCCAAGTACGAGACCGTCTTCACTCCGAAAGAGGCAGGTGAGTATGTCGTCAACGTCGACGGCTGCGGCCATTTCGAGCTCTACATCGACGGTGAGCGTAAGTTCATGCACCACATCTGGCGCACCACGCCCAACCGTGTGGCCATCCAGGCAGAGAAGGGCAAGAGCTACAACATCGAAGTGCGCTTCTCGCACATCCACACCTACAATGCCAATCTGGCCATCAACATCGCCCGTGAGCTGCCCATCGACTATCAGCAGACCATCGCTCAGCTGAAGGGCATCGACAAGGTGATCTTCGTGGGTGGTATCGCCCCCAGCCTCGAAGGTGAGGAGATGCCCGTCGACATCGACGGCTTCAAGGGTGGCGACCGCACGCACATCGAACTGCCGAAGGTGCAGCGCGACTTCCTCAAGGCTTTGAAGGATGCCGGCAAGCAGGTGATCTTCGTCAACTGTTCTGGTTCAGCCATCGCCCTGCTGCCTGAGACAGAGACCTGCGACGCCATCGTACAGGCCTGGTATCCTGGTCAGGAGGGTGGCACAGCCGTGGCTGATGTGCTCTTCGGCGACGTGAACCCCTCAGGCAAGCTGTCCGTGACCTTCTACAAGA
>JAEEGF011834034.1_pt1 | contig 10034 bp, 6 predicted proteins | sample 9134171 | NCBI WGS metagenome assembly JAEEGF01 (sample SAMN16246542, study PRJNA631951) | gut metagenome | biome: gut microbiome; feature: rumen; material: AP-attached | host: Bos | place: Iran: Karaj | collected 2018-10 | reverse complement strand
AGCCCATCAAGAGCGGGAATATGGTACCACCAAAGAGTCCCATAATCATCAGACCCGAGACCTCGTTCTGCTTGTCGGGCACGGAAAGCAGCGCCTCCGAGAATGCCATCGAGAAGATGTTCGAATTGCCGTAGCCCACCAAGGCAATAGCTACGTAGAGCATGGTTTTCGACTGTCCACCAAACATCAGCGCCATCGAGGTGACCATCAGCACGACACTGAAGATGAAGAACCAACGTGTCTTCATCACACGGAGGAAGAACGATCCCGTCAGCGCACCGATGGTACGGAAGATGAAGTACAGCGAGGTGGCAAAGGCAGCATCGTTGAGCGTCATGCCCACACGCTCCATCAACAGTTTCGGAGCTGTGGTGTTCGTACCCACGTCAATGCCCACATGGCACATAATAGCCAAGAACGACAGCAACACGATGGGCTTGCCCAACAAACGGAAGCAATCGACAAATTCAGCGCCAACGCTTTTTCCTGCTTCTTTTTTCTCTCCAATCTCCTCAACAATAGGTGTCGCCCACAGCAACAGCGTAGCCAGTACACCTACGACGAAATAGACGAGGAACAGCACGCGCCAGTCGTAGCCGAACGATGGCATTACCTGCGTGGCTCCCCACATAGCCAGATAGGGCGCGAGGAACGAGGCGATGGCCTTGACAAACTGTCCGAAGGTCAGCGTCGATGCCAGATTTTTGTCGCCGATGATCAGCATAGCCAGCGGGTTGATGCTGGTCTGCATCAGGGCGTTGCCGATGCCCAGCAGCGAGAAGGCTACCAACATGATGGCAAACGAGTTGCCCAACAGCGGAATGAGCAGCGACACGACAGTCACCACCAGCGAGAGCAGTACGGTATTTTTGCGTCCGATTTTGTTCATCAGCATACCCGTGGGAACGCTGAAAATCAGGAACCAGAAGAACACCAGCGAGGGGAACACGTTGGCCACAGAGTCGCTCAGACCCAGATCGGCCTTGACATAGTTCGAGGCAATGCCCACCAGATCCACGAAGCCCATGCAGAAGAAGCAGAGCATTACGGGAATCAGGAAAATCGATTTGTTGCTATTATGAGTCATCATCTTAGAAAGGATAAATAGTTACTTTTGCTTTGTTGGTCACTTTAATCTGGTTGTAAGGCTCCGTGGGGAACACCAGGTTGGTCATTGCCATCTTGCCGTCCGCATCGAAAGCCTCAATGGAGCAGTGGTCGATGAAGATGCGTAACTGCTGGACGTCGCCATACGTGGGTGCAACGGTGCAGATGGGGAATGCCTCGCTGAAGCTGGCATAGCTGCGCGTGCGGTCCATCGAGAAGGTGTGCTTCTCGGCATCATAGCGCATCACCACCTGTTCGCCCAGTGCGTTCGACAACGTAATCTCCGTCGTGCCCTTCAGGTCTACCACCACCTCACCGGCCTGAGGCAGCTTGTTGGCGGACTTACCGCGCAGCGTCAGCAACTCCTTCGAGGGAGTTACACTGCAGTACGTCTCGCCATTGTATTCAAACAATCCCAGGTCGCGAGGCACCGAGTTGGCACTGCGGAACTGCTTCGTAGGAACCTGGTTGGCATACTGCCAGTTCGACATCCATGCCAGCGCAATTTTGCGCCCATCAGGTGCATTGTCGAAAGTCACGGTGGCGTAGTGGTCCTTGCCGTAGTCCATCCAACGGGTGTCTTGGTGGTCACAGGTGAACTTCCTACCATTGAACTCACCAATGAAGTATTGGGTAGCACTGCCACCAAACGGGCCGCCAGGGTTGATGTTGCAAATCAGCATCCACTTCTGCTTGTCGGTACCACGCACCTGCAGCTTCATCAGGTCGGGACACTCCCATACACCGTCGTGGCAGCCATAGCCCTTGCCAAACGAACTCTCGTACGTCCAGTCCTTCAGGTTCGTCGATGTGTAGATGCGCATCTCCTGACCAACGGCCAGAATCAGGTTCCATTTCTGAATTTCGGGATTCCAGAAAGCCTTCGGGTCGCGGAAGTCCTCTTCCGTGCTCACCAATACGGGGTTGCCGGCATATTTCTCGAAGGTCATACCGTTATCCTTCGACACAGCCATCGACTGCGTCTGGCTGCTGCCTGCCGAAGTGTAGAACGCTACGACTTGATTGTTTGGTTTATCTACCACGCACGAACCACTGAATATAGTTCCCAGTGCGTCGGCCTCGATGGCGGCAGGCTGTGCCTCCCAATGAATCAGGTCTTTCGACGTCGAGTGGCCCCACGTCATGTTTTCCCACATCGAGCCGTAGGGGTTCCACTGGTAATACAGGTGGTAGACACCATCCTTGTAGAACATGCCGTTGGGGTCGTTCATCCAGCCATACACAGGTGTGTGATGGTACTTCGGGCGGAACCGTTCGCGGTTTGCCGTATCAAACTCATCGCCCTGCTTCATCTCGCGCCAGCAGAGGAAATCTTTCATGGCACCCGTAAAGCGGCGATCGCCGTAGAATGTGATGTCCAGCAGCAGTTCCTTCGCACCAAAACGCTGAATGTCCAGGGGTACATAGTAGTCCACCTTGTCCACTGCCAGGCGCACGTTCAGCGACTGCACCTGCTGTCCTGCCATAATCACGCGGATGTTGGCATTTTCTTCGCGCTCCTGTACTGGTAAGAGCAGATAGCGGTTTCTGACCTCTACCCTTTGCATGGCGTGGCTCTTGCCCAACACCTTTGGCTTCTCCTGTGCCGATGCTCCCGTCATCGCCAGCAGCGCGGTCAGCATAGTCAATAATACCTTTTTCATTTTCATTAATATTTTTAGTTATACGAAATTTCTGGTTGCAAAATTACGCTTTTTCTCTTTTACCTCCTATAAATAATGATACAAAGACTAAAAAAAAACGTTCATTGCATGATTTTTATCAGCAATGAACGAAAATTATTGTTTTATTGGGCACGTATTTTTTGTGCAATGAACGATAATTCTTATAAAAAGATGTTCGTTAAGCCTTTTCTTTTCCCTTGAACGATTTCACCTTCATGCCCAACTTGTCGGGCATAACGGCATTCAGCAGGATGCCCACGATGGCAGCAATGGCCAGACCCGACAGATGGATGGGTCCCAGGGCAATGTCGTCGTTGGCACCATATTTCACACCGATGGCCAGCACCAGTATGAGTGCTGCGACAAACACGTTGCGCGAACTCTTCAGGTCGACCTTCTCCTCGACCAGATTGCGCACACCAACGGCAGAAATCATGCCATACAGGATGAGGCTCACACCACCGATGGTGGCAGCAGGCATCAATTGTACCAGACAGGCAAACTTAGGACAGAAGGCCAGAATGATAGCCAGACAGGCTGCAATGCGTATTACCTTCGGGTCGAACACCTTGGTCAGGTTCAGCACTCCCGTATTCTCACCGTAAGTGGTGTTGGCTGGTGCACCGAAGATGGATGCCACCGCTGTTGCCACACCGTCGCCCGTCAGCGTGCGGTGCAGGCCGGGCTCAGAGAGGTAGTCCTTGCCTACGGTAGAACTGATGGCGAACATGTCGCCGATGTGCTCCATAATCGTTGCAAAGGCAATAGGCATGACGGCCAGAATAGTCGACAGCATCAGCGACGTGTTGCCGTCTTCAAACACAGCCAGAATGGTGTGGTCCTTTTCTATCGGGAAGCCTACCCAAGCAGCGTCGCCAAGAGGCGAGAAGTCGACCTCGCCCAAGCAGGCAGCAATGACATACGACACGATGACACCCAGCAACACGGGGATAATCTTGATGATGCCTTTGCCCCAGATGGACGCCACGATGACAGTTACAATCGACAGGATGGCCAGCAGCCAGTTGGTCTGACAGTTGGCAATAGCCGATCCCGACAGCACCAGTCCGATGGCAATGACGATAGGACCCGTGACGACAGGTGGGAAATACTGCAGAATCTTCTTCACGCCAAACGACCTGATCAGTGCCGCCATGACGAAATACATCAGTCCGGCACACGCTACGCCCAGACAGGCATAGTCCAGCGCCAACGTTTCGGAGAGTCCTTGCGCGACGCCCATCTCCTTCACCGAGGCATAGCCTCCCAGAAAGGCAAACGAAGAGCCCAGGAAGGCGGGCACATTCCACTTGGAAACGAAGTGGAAAATCAGCGTTCCGATACCTGCAAACAGCAACGTTACGGAAACGTCCAAACCCGTAAGCAGCGGCACCAGCACCGTTGCTCCGAACATAGCAAACAAGTGTTGCACGCCCAGTATCATCATGCGGGGCATACCCAGCTGGCGCGCGTCGTAAATAGCATTTTCTTTCTCTACCATAGTTTCATTTATAGGCACTTACATCATTTTCGCCTGCAAAGATACAAAAATCTCCTGTATTATGGCGAATACAGGAGACGTTTTTTCGATATTTTTTTTGATGGCATCACTTCATTACGACCTTGCGGCCATTGTGGATATAGATACCACGCGCGGGCTTCGACAACCGACGGCCCTGCAGGTCGTAGAAGGCGGAATTCTGGGGAACAGCGTTTGGCAGCACTTCACGAATACCCGTGGTAGACTCGTACTTCTTGAAGAAATTCATATATACCGTGTACCAGTTATCTGCTCCGCTGTAATTCACCTGGTGCTGCAACTCGGGGTTGATGACAAGCTGTTTGTCGGCAACTGGTGTCAGAAGGTTGTTGTAAGGTGCCAGATTGGTATGCGGCGGGCATACGTTGTCCTGCAGGCTAATGCTGGTAATGACGGGACATGAGATGCGCGTGGCCAGGTTCTTCGTGTCGTAGTAGGAGAGGAAAGCAAACATCTCTGCATCGGTCATCGTGCCTTTGTTGGCGTAGGCAACCGAAGCCGGCCAGCTGGCCAGTTCGAAGTAGTCGGGGAAATCGCCCAGGAAGGTGATGGCAGGGGCAATGGCCTTGAAGGGGTGTCCGCTCAGTGCCGCTGCAGCCACCGTGAGTGCGCCGCCCTGGCTCTGTCCCTCGGCAAAGAGATTGTCCATGTCGCTGGTGGGGCACGTTGCCATGAAATCGATGGCACGCACACAATCCATATAAGCTCCCCGATAGTAGTAACTGTCCTTGTTGCCGAATTGATAGGCAAACCAGTCTCCGTAGTCGTTGGTAAAGTCGCGGTTGATGCCATCGGCGCGCCCTGCTGCCGGACGGTTGTTTATGCTCTGTCCGCGAGTAGAGAGATAGAATTCGGCATACTCTGGGTTGTCGTTGCCACCAGGACAATATGGTATGTTGTCCTGACCTCCTGGAGCATAGCCCGAGTCGTAGCCCAGAAAGTGCATGATGACGGGATGTTTCTGGCCGTCCTGCGGCTCACAATAGTAGCCACGAACGGTGACAGCGTCTCCGCTGGGGCCGTCGGCCACTGACTTGAACTCGACGAGGTACACCTTACGTTTGCTGGTGCTTTTTGACGTAATCTCTGTCAGAACGGGTTGGTCGGAGGTTTCCACCTGCTCCAGTTGCGTCTGGGCGGCCTGCCAGAAACTGTCGAAATCGCTCTGCTTGTCGGGGGCAGAGACAACCTCCGTAGGTTTTACGGCAAAGAAGAAACCGCGTGCCAAGTCTTCGTTGACTGTTGCTGTAGCATGGTAGATGCCGGCAGCAGGCATGGCGTCGAAGGTCAACACGAAGTCGGCAGTGCTGTTTGCAGCAATCTCCTGGCTCTTCGTTGTTTTTGTCACGGGGACCATCTTGTCGGTAGCGATGTCCACTACAGCGTTCGCCGTGACAGCCTCGTTATAGGGGTTTGTTATCTTGATGGTGAAACTTGGCACGGCATCTGTGAACACCCAGCCGCCGGTGACGGGAACATGGAGTGTCAGCGTCTTCACGTCCGAGCCGTCCCATAATTCTACAGCGGTACATGTGAAGTTGACGCCACCGACTATCAGGCCCTTGTTCTTTAAAACGGCCAGCATGTCGGCAGTTATGGTGAAGTCGTGCTTGGTGCCGGCTATCGTTACGTTTTCAGCATCAGGCAGTTGTACCCAACCGTCAGGGTTGCGAAGCGACAGGAGGGCTCCCGCACCCAAATCTGTGAATTTGATGCGCAGCAGCTGACCTACGGCAGCATTCTTGAACGCATTGGCATCAATCTGGAACCCCGTCCAGTTGCCAACCACCGTTTCGCCAATCCAGACAGCATGGCTGTAGTCGCCGCCATCGCCTTCTTCGAGTTCTATCTTCGTCATGGTGCATCCAGTACCCCGAATCTTGGCACCCGAGGCAATGCCTTCGACCAGTGCTTGTGTGGCATAAATCTTCGATGTCGTCATGCCGGCAGTCAGGGCCGAATTGGCCAACACGTTGTAGCTGAGGTCCTCAATACGGAACTGGGGCCAGTTGTTAGCGTCGGTCACTTCAAAAGTAAACACAAAGCAGTCGCCAGCCTTGATAGAGCCCAATTGCTCGGTTGTCAATACAAACGAGTCGTCCCATCCAACGGCCTTGGAACCTGTCCAGACGGTTCTGGAACTTGCCGTGAGCGACATCAGTGCTACCAGCATCGATAATAACAGTTTTTTCATAAGTTACTTGTTAGTTAATAGTATATATATCACATCCGGCTGCAAAGGTACGACAAATAATCCAAAAACAATGATACTTTATTGCTCGTTTATTTGCATTTTACGAGAAATGTGTAAAAACAAAGGGGGCGGTTCCGCTGTGTGTATCAAGGGGTTGACCCCACGATACTTATTTGTTCTTTTCGCTGATTAGCTTCTCTATCGCCTTGATAAAGTCTGCAGCAATGGCGATACCGTCAACAATGTCCTGTTCCGACACGTCGAAAAAGCAGTTGTAATCACTCTTTTCGCGAAGTCTCTGAAGGTTATTATAGCAGTACTATTTTGTCGTGTTCAACATTCTTGTAGAATGGGGTGAAATGGTAGTCGGCCCATTCCTTTTTAGAATAGACTTGCGCATTGATCTCCTCGTTGATTTCCCAACCCAACTCGGTTAACGGATAACCATAATCGTAATCCTTGAAGGTCAAGCTCGGCTTGTCGAGCAATATCAGCAAGTCCCAGTCGCTGTCAGGACGGTTGTCACCACGGGCCCGTGAGCCGTAAAGCAACAACGAAGAATTGGCCGGCAACGTCTTGCCAGCGACCTCCTTGATGTTACTTATTACTGTAGCCTTCGTCATATTACTCACTATTTGATGCTGCAAATATACGGATTTTTTGAGATACTTCCCAAAAAAATAATCGACAACTTTCAAATTATGTGTAATTAGGAGGCGTCTTAAGTGTCTACTAGCGAGAGGCCGCTTTGCCAGGGGCGGAGACTTTATTCCCAGGCTGGGAACAATTTATTCCCAAGGTGGGAATGTTTTGTTCCCAAGGTGGGAATAATAAGGGGCAAGTATTGCAGAATAAGTGCCGAGTATTGAAAATTAAAGGCACCTTATTTGAAAATAAGAACTGGTTATTTGAAAAGTCCCTCATTTCTCCCGTCAACCCTTCGGAATGCCTTTATTTAAAGGTGACTTGGATGTTGCATCTCTCCCTCGATCTCTCCCATGATCTCTCCCATCATCACTCCCGTTGTCTTTCCTCTCTTGCCGATATTTTTTATAAAGGTGAAAAATTGGGAATTAAACTTGCAAATAATTGACGATTTTTGGGCGAAATATTTGCAAACCTCAATTATTTTTTGTACCTTTGCAAAGTCAAAATAGTGAAAAACATTGCATACTAAAAGCCCGCTGTGAAAAGCACGCTAATATCACTAAGGAAATAGCTCTAAGGAGTAGGACTAGACATTTGAAACTATATATATGGAGAAGTGTGAACTTTTGCCTGTAGGGACTCTAGGAGCCTCTCAGGAAGGAACGCTTGTCATAGAGCAGTTCCTGATGGCAAACTACCGTTTCCGTCGAAACATCCTTAACGGGAAGGTTGAGTTTGCGGTTCTGCCGAAGGCTGATAAAAAGGCTGACGGCAATACTGTCGAGCAAGGCGACAATCTCTCGTGCGCCTCTTTTGAGGCAGATTTGTATTATCGACCTCTGACGCCAGCTGCCCTGAACAGCATCATCATTCGTGCCAAGCGCGAACAGGTGCTTGAAAAGGGAAGTCCCAAGACAGAGATTACGGAGTATGTGCAGTCGGAGGAGGTGCCTGAACATAATCCTGTGCAGGCATTTCTGAAGAGCCTGCCTGCTTGGGACGGTCAGAACCACATTGCCAAGGTTTTCAGTCGCATTCCAGGTGTTACATCTGAACAGCTGAACTATCTCACCATCTGGCTGCGCTCTGCCGTAGCACATTGGTTGCAGATGGACATGCTGCACGGAAACGAGTGTGTGCCCACGTTCATCGGAGCTCAGGGCTGTGGTAAGACCACTTTCGTGCGTCGGCTGCTACCACCAGCGTTGCGAGAGTATTATCTGGACCATCTGAACCTGTCGAATAAGTTCGATAAGGATATGGCTCTGACGAATAATCTCTTTGTCAACCTCGACGAGTTGGAGGCTATCCGTCCCTCTCAGCAGTCATCGCTGAAGCAGACATTGTCTGTCAGCAAGGTGAATGGTCGCCCCATTTTTGGACGCACTCAGGAAGATCGCCCACGATTCGCGTCGTTCGTAGCCACCACCAACAATCGTCATCCGCTGAAGGATGTCACAGGCTCGCGTCGATACATCTGCATTCTGATACCGGATGGACAGCTCATCGACAATACGGGTGACATTGACTATGGGCAGCTTTATGCGCAAGTGGTTTATGAGCTACGAGAACAGAAGGCACCCTATTGGTTCAACAACGACGAGGTGGCCCGTATTCAGCAGCTGAATCAGGACTTCATGGAGAAGAAGGATCTCGGCGAGATGTTCGTTGCTTGTTTCCGTCAGCCGCATGAAGGTGAAGTGGTCAAGACCATGAACTGCGACCAGATGATTGACATCATGCAGAAGGATTATCCCACGCTGGAGAACACCATTGGCAACAGGGTCCGACTTGGCAAAACCATCACGGCGCTGGGTTTCGAACACAAAGAACACTCGCATGTGGCGTATTACAAAGTGGTTCCACTGAAGGCTGCATGAGAGCCGATGGGAGAGATGAAGGGAGAGATATGGGAGAGATTCTGGGCATCTCTCCCGTACTCAAACCCCTTTCTACAAAGGCTTTCCGCAAGATTTAGGGAGAGATGATGGTTTTTTGTTAAATAACTAAAAAAACGAATATGGAAGAAAGGAAATTGACTTACAAAGATGTTCCAATGGGATATCCGTTGTGCTTCAACGATGAATGCGCAAAGAAAGCGTGTTGCATGCACTATCAGGCCAGACTTCTGATGCCTGAGGGACGTTATTGTGGATCGGCAGTCTTTCCTACGGCTTGGCAGGATGGAGATTGCAAGTGTTTCCGTGAGAAGCGATTGGTGAAAAAGGCTTGGGGCTTTAAACACCTCTACGATAACGTTCCACAGCGAGACAAGGCTGAGGCCCGATATTGTGTACGCTCATCCTTTAGTGGAGGCAACGGCCCGTACTACCGAGTCCATAATGGTGAAAACATGATCAATCCTGAAAAGCAGGAAGAGATTATGAAAATCCTGGCCAAGTTCGGTAGTACCGAGGGCATCAAGTTTGACCATTATATTGAAGGGTGGGACTTCGGGTAAAACGTAGCATAGTTCAAACCTTAGGCCTTCCTTTGGTTCGGATTACTCAGGTTTACACAAAAGAGATGTTGTGCAAATGTTGTGCAAATTTGGGTATTAAAAAAGTTAACAGCCTGATAATCAGACTGTTAACTTTCGTGTTTGGTCGGGATTACTGGACTCGAACCAGCGACCTCGCGCCCCCCAGACGTGTGCGCTACCAACTGCGCTAAATCCCGATCGTTTTGCTCGTAAGCGGGTGCAAAGGTACAACGAATTTTTGAATCTTGCAAATTTTCTGCGGCTTTTTTGCAGAAAAGAATCAAAATATATGTTATTTCCTTGGCCGTTCATCAAATAAATCGTACTTTTGCACGTTATTTATATAAATATAAGAACACAAAAACATATGCAATATAC
>JAEEGF010421314.1_pt1 | contig 10034 bp, 6 predicted proteins | sample 9134171 | NCBI WGS metagenome assembly JAEEGF01 (sample SAMN16246542, study PRJNA631951) | gut metagenome | biome: gut microbiome; feature: rumen; material: AP-attached | host: Bos | place: Iran: Karaj | collected 2018-10 | reverse complement strand
GCGGCAGTCTCGGGGAACTGCTTGAGCAGAGAAGCATAGCGGGTCTCGCTGCGGATAAAGGCCTGGTAATCTTCAGTGGGATCCTTGCTGTCCAGGGTCAGAGGATTCTTGCCCTGCTCAGCCAGTTCCGGATTGAAGCGATACAGCGGCCAGTAGCCGGCGGCCACAGCCTTGCGGATCTCAGCCTGCGCCATGGACATGTTGATACCATGGTTGATGCAGGGAGCATAAGCAATGATCAGGGACGGGCCATGATAGGCTTCCGCTTCGTTCATTGCCTTAAGCAGCTGGTTGGGATTGGCGCTCATAGCCACGGTCGCAACATAGACGTAACCATAGCTCATGGCCATCATACCCAGATCCTTCTTCTTGGTGCGCTTACCGGCAGCAGCGAACTTCGCAACAGAGCCGGTCGGGGTGGACTTACTGGACTGGCCGCCGGTATTGGAGTACACTTCGGTATCCAGAACCAGAACATTGACGTCCTCATTCTGAGCCAGAACGTGATCCAGTCCGCCGTAGCCGATATCATAGGCCCAGCCATCGCCGCCGAAGATCCAGATGGACTTCTTGACCAGCATATCCTTATCAGCCAGAACTTCGCGGGCAAGCACGCACGCGTCACAGTTGCAGCCTTCGGTGATGCCTTCTTCGCAGGCAGCGACCAGCTTGGCGGCAGCAGCCTTGCTGCCTTCAGCTTCGTTCATGTTCTCGAGCCATTCCTTGCCAGCTTCCTTGATCTCAGCAGTCGCCCAGTCAACGGCGATCAGCTTTTCAACGGTCTCAGCCAGCTTGGCACGGCGCTGATTCACGGCCAGATTCATACCGAAGCCGAACTCAGCATTGTCTTCGAACAGGCTGTTAGCCCAGGCAGGGCCATGGCCTTCATCATTGGTGGTGTAGGGGCAGGTGGGAGCGGAGCCGCCGTAAATGGAGGAGCAGCCAGTCGCGTTGGCAACCATCATGCGATCGCCGAACAGCTGGGAAACCAGCTTGACATAGGGCGTCTCACCGCAGCCTGCGCAGGCGCCAGAGAACTCAAACAGCGGCTTGAGGAACTGGCTGCCCTTGACGGTGGCCTTGTTCACGGTGATGTCGGGCTCAGGCAGCTTCATGGCGAACTCCCAGTTCGCTTCTTCCGCGCTCTGAGTAGCCAGCGGCTTCATTTCCAGAGCCTTGGTCTTGGCAGGGCAGACTTCCACGCAGTTGCCGCAACCGGTGCAATCCAGCGGGCTGACCTGCATGCGGTAGTTGTAACCGGCAACTTCCTTGCCGATCGCCTTCTTGGTGGCAAAGCCTTCGGGAACCGCAACGCCTTCCTTGACGAGGATCGGACGGATGCAGGCATGCGGGCAGACCAGAGAGCACTGACCGCACTGGATGCAGTTGTCCACGATCCATTCGGGAACCTTGACAGCGATGCCGCGCTTCTCGAACTTGGTGGTGCCGGTGGGCACGAATCCATCAGGGGTAAAGGCGCTGACGGGCAGCTGATCGCCTTCCTGCGCAAGGATAGGCTTCACGATCTCGTTGAAGTACTCAGTCGCTTCCACAGCAACGGGCACAGCACCGGTCGTAGCATTTGCCCACTCGGCAGGAACCTTGACTTCCTTCAGACCGGAAATGGCGATATCGATGGCGTCCCAGTTCTTCTGGACAACGGCATCACCCTTCTTGCCATAGGTCTTCTTGGCATAAGCCTTCATGTACTTATCAGCATCATCGTAGGGGATGATGTCAGCCAGTTTGAAGAAGGCAGCCTGCATGATGGTGTTGATACGGCCGCCCATGCCGACCTGTGCAGCCAGCTTAACGGCATTGATGATGTAGAACTTGGCGTTCTTCTTGGCCAGCAGCTGCTTCATCTTTGCGGGCAGCTGAGCATCCAGCTCGCTCTCGTCCCACTGGCAGTTAAGCAGGAAGGTACCGCCATCCTTCAGGGAGGTCACCATGTCATACGCAGTCACATAAGCCTGGTTGTGGCAGGCGATGAAGTCGGCCGCGTCGATCTGGTAGGTGCTGCGGATGGGCGTATCGCCGAAGCGCAGATGGCTGACCGTCAGGCCGCCGGACTTCTTGGAGTCATAGGCGAAGTAAGCCTGAGCAAACTTATCGGTATGGTCGCCAATGATCTTGATGCTGTTCTTGTTGGCACCGACAGTACCGTCAGAGCCCAGACCATAGAACTTGCAGCTGACCGTGCCGGCAGGCGCGGAGTTGAACTGCTCGCCCAGCTTCAGGCTGGTGTTGGTCACATCATCATTGATACCAACGGTGAAGTGGTTCTTGCACTCGCCTTCGAGGTTCTCGAACACAGCCTTGACCATGGTGGGGGTGAATTCCTTGCTGCCCAGACCATAACGGCCTCCGACAACCTTCACACCGCAGCAACCGGCTTCACGCAGCACAGTTACGACATCCTGATACAGAGGCTCGCCCAGAGAACCGGGCTCCTTGGTGCGGTCCAGCACAGCGATCTTCTTCGCAGTGGCAGGGATGGCCGCCAGGAACTTTTCGCTGGCGAAGGGGCGGAACAGATGAACCTTGATCACGCCGTACTTCTTGCCCTGTGCATTGAGAGCTTCAACGGCCTCGTCGATGGTCTCGCAGCCGCTGCCCATGCAGACAATGATCTCTTCAGCATCAGGCGCACCGGCATAATCAAACAGATTGTACTTGCGGCCAGTGATGGATTCGACCTTCTTCATGCACTCCTCGACGATAGCGGGAGTGGCCAGATACTGCTTATTGGCAGCTTCACGGTTCTGGAAGTAAATGTCAGGGTTCTGCGCGGTGCCAGCCTGATGCGGATGATCAGGATTCAGGGCACGTGCACGGAAGGCATTCACTTTGTCCCAAGGCACGATCTTCGCGATGTCTTCGTAGTCGATGGCATCGATCTTCTGGATCTCGTGGCTGGTACGGAAACCGTCGAAGAAATGAAGGAAGGGAACGCTGGATTCCAGCGCTGCCAGATGGGCAACCAGAGCCATATCCATGGCTTCCTGTACGGAACCGGAGGCCAGCATCGCGAAGCCGGTCTGACGGCAGGCCATGACGTCCTGATGATCGCCGAAGATGCTCAGCGCATGAGCGGCCAGCGCACGGGCGGAAACGTGGAAGACGCCGGGCAGCAGTTCGCCGCTGATCTTATACATGTTGGGGATCATCAGCAGCAGGCCCTGAGAAGCAGTGAAGGTGGTGGTCAGCGCGCCAGCGGCAAGAGAACCGTGAACAGCACCGGCAGCACCGGCTTCGGACTGCATCTCGGCAACATGAACGGTCTGGCCAAACAGGTTCTTACGACCCTGGGCAGCCCATTCGTCCACGTACTCAGCCATCGTGGAGGACGGCGTAATGGGATAGATAGCAGCAACGTCGCTGAACGCGTACGCAACATGGCTAACCGCACCATTGCCGTCGATCGTGTACTTGAAAGACATGGGGAACTCCTCCTTTATGTATTATCTTTGTAACGCCTTTTCGCGGCATAGTAAACGCAACTATACCCGAATATTAATTATAGAGGCGGAATCAACAGTTAGTCAATACAAACTATGGGTTAGAACTCTGAATAATCAGTATTTTTAATGGGAAAAATCTTCCTATTTTGACATTACAGCCGCAGTCGGGCAAACGACTCTTTCGGAACATCATGCGTACGAAGTGCCTGACGCAGCAGCCCCTGCATCCGCCTTGCCGCTGAATCCGCATTCGCACCCGGCCTGCATAAGCTTTTCCGTAAACGTGTCATCTCCGTGCAGATAAAGGTCCGCATGAGTATACCGCAGCAAATGCTGCGGCCAAAGCTATTCATAAGACGGATTTTTCATTTCAAAGGCATCACGCAGTTCCTGCAAAAGTGCCTTTTCGGGATCAACATGACAAGTCGCCAAGGAATCATGAATGCCGTGCTGGGACGGGCTCTGGCCCGTATAGATAGAGATACGTTCTGGCGAGCATGCCGGCGATACACAAAAGAGATTGTCAAGCCTCGTACCGCATGCAGCCAAATGGTCCAGGTTTGAAGTGACAATCTCATCGTTTCCAGCGCAGTGCATACTCCAAGCACCCATATCATCCGCCATGAGGAACAGTAGGTTTGGTTGTTTCCTATGCGCTATTGTGTCCTCCATTACCGTCCGCCGACACGCTGGGCAATCTGCATCATGCGCGGAAGCGCATATTCGAAGAACTCTTCATATGCTGCACAAAAGCGTGTGCGTTCAAGTCTTCCCTTCCCGTCATCGCGATCTCGGCGGCAGCCGCCACGGCACAGTGGATAAAAACGGCACTTCAAGCATTCCGCGTCCTTTTCTGCAGAATCTTCCACAAAACGCAGCATATGCCGTTTCTCGTCCAAAGCTGCGAAATCATCTGTAACAAAGCTTCCCAGACGGTAATCATCGAGAACATAAAAATCGCACGGATAGACACTGCCGTCTGCCTCCACCGTATATTGCATACCACAGCAACCCATCATACCACAGTTCTCCGCCGGATGCCCGAGCAGCATGCCGATATAGTTTTCGAACTGCCGGATATAGATAAATCTCCCGTGCATAATATCGTCAGCCCAGCGATCGAACAGTTTTTTAAGAAACCGAGCATACTTTTCCGTTGTCAGCCATCCCTGATTCTCACCGAAAGCATCCAGGCAGGGAATATACTGCTGCCAGCGAAGATCATGTCTTGCGAAAAAGTCATAAATCAGGTCAAGCTTATCTGCAGTGTCGTTAGTAATCACAGTCAGTGTATTGAAAGTCACATTATGCATGCGTAAGAGCTCCGCAGCCGCAAGCACACGTGAAAGAGTACCTTCTCCTCTGGCATCAGGACGGTTTTTGTTGTGAATGCCGGCCATTCCATCAATGGACAGCCCCACAAGCACTCTTTCTTCAGCTAAAAAGCGTGCCCACTCCTCGTTCAGCAGCAAGCCATTCGTCTGCAATGCGTTTTCTATACGCACGCCCTTTACATTGTGTTTTTTTTGAAGTTCTACCGCACGGCGGAAGAAGTCCAGCCCACGCAGGGTCGGCTCACCGCCCTGGAAGCCGAACGTACACGATCCGTCGGCATATGCCAATGCCTTTTTTATCAGTACTTCAAGCACATTCTCGGGCATCATGCCGTAATCGCATATTTCACGATGGCTGGTCTCATCAGCATAAAAACAATAGCGGCATCGCATGTTGCAGCGGCCGGAAGCAGGTTTGATCAGCAGATTGAGAGGCGGCATGATATATACCCCCAATTATTCATGATTTTTTATTATATCAGATAGAAAAAAAGTCAGCAAGGCACGCTCAGTTGACTTTGCGTTGAATTACGCATGATATAGTGCTATTTGTAATTATCTGTCCATTTGCAAGGAGGCCTTTCATGAAGATTAAAATCACCTCGGACAGCACCTGCGATCTGACTCCAGAATTATTGGGGCGTTTTAATATATCCATTTGCCCTTTGTATGTCATCATGGACGGAGTCTCCTACCGTGACGGTATAGATATCACCACTGACAAGATTTTCACCCATGTAGCGGAAGGCGGCAATCTCTGCTCCACTGCTGCAGTCAGCGAAGATGACTATAAGCACTTCTTTGCACGCAAGCTGGAAGGCTATGATGGGTTGGTACATGTGACTATCAGCAGCGAAATGTCCGTCTGTTATCAGAACGCTCTCAGGGCAGCAAGAAAATTTGAGAATATCCATGTGGTAGACAGCCGTAATCTGAGTTCCGCTCAGGGGCTGTTGGTCATGGAAGGTGCCGAGATGGCACAACGCGGAGATATGACCGCCGAAGAGATTGCCAATGCTTTGAAGGAATTGACTCCCAAGATCGACGGCAGTTTCGTCGTTGACCGTCTGGAATATCTTCGCAAAGGCGGCCGCTGCTCCACTGCAGCCGCTCTTGGCGCAAATCTGTTGGCGATCAAGCCCTGCATCGAAGTTCGCGATGGCAATATGCTGGTAGCCAAGAAGTATCGCGGCAAGTATGACCACGTCCTGCGTGAATATGTACATGAGCGTCTTGCCGGCAATGAAACACTGCGTTTGCATCGTATTATGGTTACCCACACACCGGTCCCGGATGGGATCGTCGATCTCGTTAAGGAAGAGATCCGTGCATGCCAGCCTTTCGCAGAGATATTGGAAACAGAAGCCCTTGGCACTATTGCATGCCACTGCGGTCCGCACACGCTGGGCATCCTCTATATTCACAAATAACAACTTTTGTATAAACGCGGTATCTGCCGCGTTTTTGTTTGCGGTTTTTGGCAAAAAACGATATAATGTTTGGGAATAATGACAATGGAGGAATTGATTATGTTTTGGTGGATCGTAAAAATCGCACTGTGGGCGCTTGCAGGCTTTGGTGCTTCCCGTCTGATGAAGAGCGGCGAAGGAATGATTTGGAACATCGTTCTTGGCCTGATCGGCGGTGTCGTAGGTTCCGCTGTCGCATCCCTGATCGGTCTCAAGAGCACCAATGTAGTCGGCACTCTGCTGATCTCTCTGGGTGGTGCCTGCCTGGTTATTTATCTGTACCGCATTATCGCGCCTAAGTTCAAGAAGTAATATGTTCTTTTTTGCAGAGCAAGCCAAAATTCACCGTATCCTGCAACCGCAGGATGCCCTCAAAGCCGCCTATCAGGCGGCTTTTGGCGCTGAACATCTTGGCCCGGATCCAGATTATGCACGCAAGCTGCTGCATGAGGAGCTGAGCACCTGTACAGCATCTGCCAGCAAGTCATTGACCGAACCTTTGTCGGATGAGATCTGCAGAATCGACCTGTCCGCGTGGAAAGGCAGTGGTCTGCCCGAGGAATGGCTCCTTTCCCTCTTTCTGCGCAGCTGCACGCCTCGCAATGACAGGGTTCAGCGCTTTGAGGCGGCACTGAAGGAATGGGACTCTCTGGCTTTTGCAGGTGTTTTGCCTTTTTCTGACGCGGATTGGCAGCAAGCGAAAGCGGATTATCTTTCTTGCGGTGTGCGCCCGGTGCACCATTCGGAAGCATATAGGAATGCTGAAGTGCCCGCCTATCGCGTCATTAATACACGTTTGGCGAGGCAGCTTCCTATTCTATGCTCCCTAGTCGGTCAGGCACATGCTGTCATCGCAATCGATGGTCGCTGTGCAAGTGGCAAGACTACGCTGGCAACTGATCTTGCTGATACGATTGGTGCAGGTGTAGCCCATATGGATGATTTCTTCCTGCCAGCTGAGCTGCGCACTTCCGAACGTCTTCATACGCCTGGCGGCAACGTGCATTATGAACGCTTCCGAACAGATGTCCTGCCACATCTCTTATCTGCCGATGCTTTCTCTTATCCTCGTTTCGACTGCAGTATTATGACAATCTCCGGACTGCGCGAGGTAGTAGCCTCACCTTTCCGAATCGTGGAGGGAGCATACAGCTGTCATCCGGAGCTGGATAACTATATGACTCTACGTGTTTTCAGCGATATCACTTCCGAAGAACAGCAGCGTCGAATTGTTTCACGTGATGGCATAAACGCATGGGAGCAGTTCCGCACCCGCTGGATTCCCATGGAAGAATGCTATTTGAAGGCTTTCTCGATTCGGGAAAAGGCGGATATCGTGCTTTAGGAAAATGCAGTCAAACGCATAAAAAGGGAATCCAGATGGAATGAAATGCCTCATTCTCATCGGATTCCCTCTTTTTTCCGGCAATTTATACCACTGTTGTTTGCCGGCTTTCAGTATCTTATTCCGCGTCCTTCAGGAAAGCAGCATAACCTTTGAAAGCTTCATAAAGGTCGGCCTTGTTGATGATCTCCTGCGGAGCATGCATGCTCAGAACCGGTACGCCGCTGTCAACGACTTCCATGCCATACAGAGCGCAGATGTAGGCAATGGTTCCGCCGCCGCCGACATCAACTTTGCCCAATTCGGCTGTCTGCCAGAACACACCATTATCATCCATTATGCGGCGCACCTTACCAAGGAACTCGGCATTCGCATCATTGGAACCACTCTTGCCGCGAGACCCAGTAAATTTATTGAAGCACACACCACGGCCAAGAATAGCAGCGTTCTTCTTTTCGAACACGCTGGCGTACAGCGGATCAAAACCCGCGCTGACATCACAGGAAAGCATACGGCTGTTCTTCAGGGCACGACGGAGCGTCAGTTCACTGTAGCTATCGCAGGTCAAAGCAATCAGCTCAGCCATCGCATTTTCAAAATAGTGTGCACGCATGCCGGTGGCACCGACACTGCCAATCTCTTCTTTATCCGCCAGCAAGCAGCAGCAGGTATACTTCGGCACGGCAGGCAGAGTCTGCATTGCTTCCAGCTGTGCATATGCACATACACGATCATCATGGCCATAGCCAAGGATCATGCTGCGGTCTAAGCCAAAGTCACGCGCCTTTTCAGCAGGAACTGCTTCGATTTCAGCAGACAGCATATCTTCTTCCTCAATGCCATAGCGCTCTTTGAGCAGGGCCAGCATCTGCGCCTTGACAGCTTCTTTTTCTTCGCCATCAAGAGGACGGCCGCCCATGATGATATCCAGGCCTTCACCCGTCACACCTTCAGAGAGCTTTTTCCCCATCTGCTCCTGTGCAAGATGGATCAGAAGATCGCTCACACCCACTACAGGGTCGTTTTCGTCTTCTCCGATGACTATGTCCACCACCGTGCCATCTTTTTTGACTACTACGCCATGCAGAGCCAGGGCGCGAGCCACCCACTGGTACTTCTTGATGCCGCCGTAATAATGAGTATCCGCATAAGCAATATCCGTATCTTCATAGAAGGGATTCTGCTTGATATCGATGCGAGGGCTGTCAATATGAGCGCCCACAATATTGATACCTTTTTCCAGAGGCGTTGCACCCAAGTGGAACAGCATAATGGACTTGCCCATACAGTTGGAGTATACCTTGTCGCCTGGCTGCAGGCGGCGACCGGCCTTCACAGCTTCTTCCAGATCAATATAGCCATTCTTCACAGCCAGCGCCACGGCTTCCTTTACGCACTCGCGTTCGGTTTTGCCGCCATCCAGAAAAGCACGATAACGGGCACTGACACCTTCTAAAGAGGCAATCGCCTCAGCATCGTATTTTTTCCATGCATTTTCACGTTCCATAAACATTTCCTCCTTAAAGCAATAGATAAAATGATTTTATCACTTGCCTTGAAGCGGTGCAACAATCTGCCGATATATAGACAAATTAGATACAAAATATTATAATAAAGGGGAATATTGCTTAAGGAGAAGCTCTAATGTCACGCTTGCTGCTGATTGTCAATCCGGCCGCCGGCATGGGACGAGGCGCTGCACTGGAAGGCGATATCGCCCATCTCTATGCATCACAAGGCTGGCGCGTAACCCTTTGCGAGACTGCTGCCGCAGGGGACGCTGCGCGTTTTGCTGTTGAAGAAGCTGCATCACATAAGCTTGTGCTGTGCGTTGGTGGAGACGGCACTCTCTCAGAAACACTGGGCGGTCTGATCCGCGTACCAAATGCGCCGCCGCTGTGCTATGTCCCTATGGGCAGCACAAATGATCTGGCGCAGTCTGCCGGCCTGCCCCATGATCCGCTGGAAGCTGCAGCTGTAGGACTAAGTGGAAGGCCATTGCCAATTGATGCAGGAACCTTTAATGGTCAGCTTTTTTCCTATGTTGCCTGTTTTGGCGCATTCACACGTACTTCTTACGAAACCGACCGGGCATTAAAAAACCGGATCGGGCATTTGGCATACGTACTGTCTGGTTTGCAAGAACTGGGGCGCATTGAGAGTTATCCTGTTACTATCAGATGTGAAGAGGAAGAAATATCTGGCGACTTCATCTTTGGTTCAGTATGCAACACTCGTTCACTCGGCGGCATTCTGAAGTTGCCCTTGGGTTATGAGAATCTGCGTGACGGTCTGCATGAGCTAATCATGGTACGCCAGCCTAAGCGCGCTACAGACCTCGGCACACTGCTCTCAAGTCTGCTGGGCGGCCATCTTGATCATCCGCTGCTTGTATATCGACAAGTAACGAACGCTGTATTCA
>JAEEGF011405736.1_pt1 | contig 10035 bp, 8 predicted proteins | sample 9134171 | NCBI WGS metagenome assembly JAEEGF01 (sample SAMN16246542, study PRJNA631951) | gut metagenome | biome: gut microbiome; feature: rumen; material: AP-attached | host: Bos | place: Iran: Karaj | collected 2018-10 | reverse complement strand
TCTTGACGCCCAGTGTCTGAATAGGCGCTCCGCAGTTCGGACAATTGAGACCGATGCCCGTCTGGGTCGGCGGAAGTTTGCTGACATCCTGGATATAGACGAGGTCTGTCTCGTATTTCTTTTCGATCCAGTTTCCCGCATCGGTGCGGTACCCCGCCGAAGTCTGGCAGCGGATATAGCAGGTGCCTTCACTGTTGCGGTAATCGGAGATCTCTGTCTCGTGCAGTTCGATCTCCTGCGGCTTATCGTGTTTATCGGCGATACAGCTGCGGACATCCGTACGGACTTTCTGCCGGTACTCCTCCCAGTTAAATGCCGGGAAATCTTCCTGGATCCGCGGGAGCAGGAGCCTGGTCATGCCTGCCAGGCTCTTGGGCGCGGACTCGGCTTCCTGTTTGGCCTTCTTGAGTCCCTCGGCCAGGCTGCTTGTCCCGAAAAGGCTCTTACTGATCCGCCAGATCCTGAGGCGGATATACACGATCGCCCCGATGAAGCCCGCGGCAAACAGTATCAGTATGATCGAATTAATATTGAGTCCCATAGGCTTCCTTACTCTGCTTTACGATCTTCACGATCCGGCTCGTCCCGAGGCGGTCCGCGCCAAGCCGCAGGAATTCCTCTGCGTCCTCGATGGAACTGATGCCTCCCGCTGCCTTCATTTTCACATCCGGACCGATGTTGGATGCGAAGAGGCGGATATCATCGAATGTTGCTCCGGCCTTGGAAAAACCGGTGGATGTCTTGATATAGTCCGCTCCCGCCCTGGTCACACAGCCGCAGAGCGCGGTCTTCTCTTCTTCTGTCAGCAGGCAGGTCTCGATGATCACCTTCAGGATATGCTCTCCGCATGCCTCCTTCAGCTTGCGTATCTCCTCCTCGACCAGATCGAAGCGGGCTTCCCGGACCCAGCCGAGATTGACGACCATGTCGATCTCATCGGCGCCTTCGGAGATGGCTTCCTTTGTTTCAAACACCTTGACGGCGGTCGTATTGTATCCGTTCGGGAATCCGATGACGGTACAGACCTTCACCGAGCCTTCCGGACTGGCGGCGATATACTCCGCTGCCCGCTTCACATAAGAGGGCGGGATACAGACTGACGCCGTATGATACCGGATGCCGTCGTCACAGATCTGCCTGATCTCATCCCAGGTCGCTGTCTGCGCGAGCAGCGTGTGATCGCAATGCGCGAGGATCTCATAAATATCCATGGTTTCTCCTTACCTTTGTCCCTTGTCGTATGGAATGCCTTCCGCCTTCGGTGCCCTGGACTTCTTCGATGTGAAGGCCAGAACGATCAGCGTGATGATATAAGGCAGCATACGGTAAATGTGGGCGCTGATCCCCAGCTCCGCAAGCATGAAGCGGCCATCTCCGTTGATATCGATGCTGGAGTATCCGGCAGCGATACATTTAAAGAGGCCGAAGAGCAGCGACGCCCCCGCGATGTTCAGCGGCTTCCAGTTACCGAAGATCATAACGGCCAAAGCCAGGAAACCGAAACCGGCTACGTCGCCGTTTGCCGTACAGTTAGCGGTGGTCAGCGCATACACGAAGCCGCCCATTCCGGCAAGCGCGCCGGAGATCGTCGTGCCCGCATAACGCATCTTGTGAACATTGATGCCGAGCGAATCTGCTGCCTGAGGGTTCTCGCCGCAGGCTCTCAGACGGAGTCCGAAACGGGTCTTGTACATCAGAATCGACAGGATGATGAAAAGAAGGATGCAGATATAGGTCGCCAGGTAGACCTTGTGCAGGAAGGTATTTCCCAGGAACCCGAGGTCCGCGTTCTTCTCGAATCCGAGCGTGGATTTCTTGATCATGAACCAGCTTGCTGCATCACCCTTCTGCATCTGCAGGGTGTTCTGGTTCGCTATGATGCGGATCAGGAAAAGAACGAAAGCAGGCGCCATCAGGTTCAGTGCCGTGCCGCCGATGGTCTGGTCAGCCCGGAGATTGATGGACGCGAAGCTTAAGAGCAGCGAGAACACTGCGCCCATGACAGCCGCGGCCATCATCGCCAGCACTTCCAGTCCCTGCAGGGCCACCCAGTTTTTGGCGGCGCTTGCCTCCTGTACCCAGGCGGCATTCTGCATCATGTTGACAAAGAGTACACCGATGAAGGCACCGAAGATCATGATACCTTCAAGAGCCAGGTTGATGATACCGCTGCGCTCCGCAAAGACGCCGGCCAGTGCAACGATCATCAGCGGGATCGCATATAATAAAGTCTGCTGTACGAGGTATGTCATTCTTCCGCACCTCCTTCCTCCGTATTTGCTTCCCGGTCCGGGGCGGATACCTCCCCGGGATCTCCCGGTGCTGCCTCTGCAGCGGGTGCCCCGGCTTCATCTGCCGCCGGCGCAGGGGCCGTGGCGGGTTCTGCATTGGCATTGACCGTCTCGGGCTTTTTGCCCACATTCTTCAGCAGGGTACGGATGAACAGGGAGAACGCGCTCAGGTACACGATCACGGAAATGATGACGTCCGTGATATACTCGTTGTACGCGGTCAGGTTGGAAAGCTGAAGTCCGGCTATGCTCAGCATGGACATGAACATCGCCGCAAAGATGACGCCGATCGGGTTGCAAAGCGCGAGCAGCGCGACCGGGATGCCGTTGAAACCGATCGCCGGAAGGGACTGGTAGGTGGACCAGAAGAACTCGGTGTTGCCCGCCAGGTTGTAGAGCGCCGCGCCTCCTGCGGAAAGCGCGCCTGCGATGCCCATCGAGAGTACGATGTTCCTGCGGTCACGGATACCTGCGTAGCGGGACGCATGACGGTTGGAACCGCAGGCCTTGAGCTGAAATCCCAGTGTGGTCTTATCCATCAGGATATAGACACCGACTGCGAAAAGGACCGCCACCAGGATGCCGGCATTGATCTGGGATCCCGCGAAGATCTTGTCCAGGCCCATCTTGGCTGTCTGGACATTATTGAAGGAAGTTTTATAAATGTAGCCGGATTTGGTATTCTCCACCACTTTTTTATAGTCGGTGATATCAAACACGAAAGTAACAAGGTTGGCAGCGATCCAGTTGGTCATGATGCAGGCCAGGACCTCATTGATATTAAGGAACGCCTTCATGGCGCCGGCCACCATGCCCCACAGCGCGCCGGCCACCATGCCGGCAAAGAAAGCCAGGAACCAGATGATCTGCGGCGGAACGACCCAGGAAGGAATGCTCAGTGCCACGATCAGAGATACCATGGTGCCCATCAGGTACTGTCCGGGAGCACCGATATTGAAGAGGCCGGTCTTATACGCCATTGCGACGCTCAGGCCCGTCATGATCAGCGGTGTCGCGCGGAAGAGCATGTTGCCCATGTTCGCGCTGTTGAAGCCCCAGGTCAGGCTGCCGGAAGCATCGCGGCCGGTGGAGAACAGGCCGCCGAATACCAGGCGGATGCCGTCCCATACACTGTTCGCTCCGAGCGACGGATCCTTGAAGCCGACGATGGCAATGATCACAGCGCCTACGGCCATGCCTGCAAGGATCGAGATCAGTGAAGCCAGTACAGAACGGAAGCTGTCACTTGCAAAAAATGATTTCTTTTCCATCTCGCTTCACTCCTTTCACATATGCTTTGCGCCGGCCATGTAAAGACCGAGCTCCTGGACATTGGTCTTCTTCGGATCGAGCTCTCCGACGATCTCTCCGTTATGCATGACCAGAATGCGGTCGGACAGGCTCATGACCTCGTCCAGCTCCAGGGAGACGAGGAGGACTGCCTTGCCGCGGTCCCGCTCCTTAACGATCTGGGAATGAATGAATTCGATGGCACCCACATCGAGTCCGCGGGTCGGCTGCACCGCCACGATCAATGCCTTATCACGATCGATCTCACGGGCTATGATCGCCTTCTGCTGGTTGCCGCCAGACATGGATCTCGCGACAGTGATCGAACCCTGTCCGCTTCGGACATCATATTCCCTGATCAGGCGGTCGGAATATTCGCGGACAGCTTTGCGGTCAATGAAACCGTTATGCTGGAACTTTCCCTCTTCAAACCTCTGCAGGACCATGTTCTCCTGCAGCTGGAAATCCAGGACAAGTCCGTGCTTATGACGGTCCTCGGGAATATGGCTCATGTTTTTGCTCTTGTCACGGATCGTTGCATGGGAAATATCCTCACCGCACAGCGTGATACTTCCCGAAGACAGCTTATCGAGGCCGGAAAGACCGTAGATGAACTCCGTCTGGCCATTGCCGTCGATACCCGCGAGACAGACGATCTCGCCTGCATGCACCGTAAAGGAAACATTGTGCACCGCGTCACGGTCGTGGACATGGGACTTGATGCAGACATTTTCGACCTTCAGGATCTCTTCCTTCGGCTGTGCGGGAGTCTTGTCGATCTCGAGCTGTACCGGACGGCCGACCATCATGGAGCTGAGCTCCTGCTTGGTGGTGCCGGCAGTCTCGATCGTACCGATATATTTGCCTTTGCGCAGTACGGAAACACGGTCGGATACGGCCATGATCTCATTGAGCTTATGGGAGATAAAGAGAATCGATTTGCCTTCGGCAACGAGATTCTTCATGACCTTCATGAGCTCTTCGATCTCCTGCGGCGTCAGCACCGCGGTAGGCTCGTCGAAGATCAGGATCTCATTGTCCCGGTAAAGCATCTTGAGGATCTCGACGCGCTGCTGCATGCCGACGGTGATGTCCTCTACCTTTGCATCCAGATCGACGCTGAGTCCGTACTTCTTCGACAGTTCCTCCACCTTTTTGCGGGCTTCCGCCTTCTGGATGAATCCCATCTTTGTCGTCTCGGCGCCGAGAATGATGTTTTCCAGTACCGTAAATACTTCCACCAGCTTAAAATGCTGATGTACCATACCGATGCCGAGCGCCGTCGCGTCGTTGGGGTCATTGATCACGACTTTCTGCCCGTTCTTGCGGATCTCACCCTTCTCCGGCTGGTACAGCCCGAAAAGGACACTCATCAGGGTCGATTTTCCCGCGCCGTTCTCGCCGAGCAGAGCGTGGATCTCTCCGCGCCTCAGCTGCAGCGTGATGTCATCGTTGGCGATGATACCCGGGAAGACCTTGGTGATGTGAAGCATCTCAATTACATAATCCTGTGAATTATCCATATTGATCACCCGTTCTTCATCCAGTTTTTGCGGCAGTAAAAAGGCTGCCTGCAGTGTTGAGACAGCACTCTTTCGTTTCACGGGCTGCCCCGTTTTCCAAAGTGCCGGTCTTATAAAAAACTTTAGTTCATTATACCATACGGAGCTATATTTCGGTCCACTTTTTGGGATAAAAAGAGAGCCGGACATCTTAATAAATGTCCGGCCCGGATAAATCAGGTGTTCAGTGCTTCAGCTGGTGGCAGAGACCTTGGAATCGATATGCATGCCCATGCCGGCAGTGTGGGAAGCCAGCTCGGAGGAAAGATACAGGACCGCATTGGCGATCTCTTCCGGCTTTGCGTAGCGCTTGTCCATCGCGTAGTTTCCGGCCAGCATCGCCATCGCCTCTTCGTGGGTCATGGAATCGCCGAAGAAATCCTTCTCGATGCGCAGCATCATGGGCGTATCCACCGGACCCGGGCAGACGTAGTTGACATGGATGCCCACAGGTCCGAGCTCCAGGGCAACGCACTTGGTGAGGCCTGCGACGGCATACTTCGAGGAAACATAGGCACTGTTTCCGGCAGTGGGCTCATAAGCCGCAGCGGAAGCCACCACCACGACGGAACCGGACTTCTTCTCCAGAAGGATCGGGGCGGTATATTTCAGCGTCAGCATAACGGCGAAGACGTTCAGCATGTAGGTCTGCTCGAAAAGATCCAGGGTCATATCCTGCACCGGATGTGCCTTCCCCTCATAACCGGCGTTGGGGATGACGATATCGATGGTGCCGAAATGCGCCTTCACCTTGTCTACGAGGGCCTTGATGTCCTCTTCCCTGGTCATGTCCGCAACAAAGCCGGCAGCCTGGCCTTCTGCCGCGCCCAGCGTCGGCAGGAGGGCATCGATCTTCGCCTGGCTCGTTGAGGAGAACGCCACCTTCGCGCCCTCTCCGATATAACCCTTCACGATGGCGGAACCGATGCCGCCGGTGCCGCCGGTCACGAGGACTACCTTATCCTTCAGTTTCAGATCCATAGAATTCTCCTTTCTTTATGTCAGTGTGTTTCTCTGCTGCTTCTTCCGGACTCTTCCGGCACGGGCAGGATCCCCGGTGGTAATTTTTATTATAGCACAGGGGCGTGTTTCCGTCATTGCCGGAACAGGCATCATTATGATCAAAACTGCATGCCTCTCCTCCTTTTTTGCAGTCGGCACCGGGCAAAGAATACTTTGTTTTATGACGGCGTATAGTATATAATGTGCTTACAGTTGAAAGTATGATACGCGAAAACAGAGAGAACAGAAAGTTGAGAATTGACGAAAATGTATCGGATTGGAATCGATCTCGGCGGCACCAACATCAAGGCCGTCATACTGGATAAAAATAACAGGGTCCTGGCTTCCGACACCTGCCCGACCCACGCTTCGGATGGATTCGATGGTGTCATGAAGTCGATCTGCGGAAGCATTGCCCGTATGCAGGCTTCCCTTTCCGCGCAGCTGACTGATTCGGGTGATATTTCCCCTGACCCTAAGGAAGCGGTTTTTTCGCCGTTATCTTTCTGCGGCGGAATGACTGTCCCGGGCCAGATCTGCGGCCCCGGGGGGCCTGTGCTGTACGCCCCCAATATCGGCTGGCACGATGTGGATCCTGTCGGATATCTGCGGGATCATCTCGGTATCTCATTCAGGCTCGCAAATGACGCCGATGCCATTGCCCTGGCTGAGGCTGTGGTCGGTGCCGGCGCCGACTATCCCTCGATCCTGATGCTGGCACTCGGTACGGGCGTGGGCGGTGCCTACATCCTTGACCGGAAGATCTTCGACGGATTCGGGCTCTTCGGCGGGGAGTTCGGCCATATTCCGCTGGTACACGGCGGACGCCCCTGTCCCTGCGGCATTACCGGCTGCTTTGAGCAGTACTGCTCTGCTTCCGGCCTGGCACGCATCGCACGGGAGGCATTGGAGGAAAACCTGCAGGCCTGCAAAGACAACACCGAAAATGAAGATGCCTCCGGCATAACGCTCCTCTGGGAACTGTGCGGACATGACGCTGACCGGCTCACGACCGTACACCTGTTTGAAGCCGCAAAAAAAGAAGACCCCACTGCGGTGCGGGTCCTCTCGGATTTCTTTGATCATCTTTCCGAAGGCATCACGGGACTGGTCAATATCTTCCGACCGGGCGCGGTGATCGTCGGAGGCGGGCTCGCCGAAGCGGGCGACGCCCTGTTCATTCCGGTCAATGAGCGCGTATCCCGTATGACCTACGGCAGCAGCTATATCCCCGCACCTCCCGTATTGAAGGCTTCCGGCGGTATCTACACGGGCGCGGTCGGCGCTGCCCTGCTGCAGGAAGCGTAAGTTCACAATCCGGCAAGCTTCAGCAGTTTCTTCTCTGACTGGATCTCATGGGAAAGGAATTTCCCATCCCTGAAGATCGAGAAGTTCGTCACCGGTGAAGGCGCATTCTGTGCCGCCTCGCGGCTGTCGATGTGGATCACTTTCAGCGGGATACCATTTTCTTCCGCCGCTTTTTCAAGCCGCGGCACCCAGTAATATGTAAAGGGGCACTGATCGGAGTAATAGATCACAAAACCCGGATCCGTTACCAGCGGATGCTTCGCGCACTCCTTGAAGCGCGGGGCATCCGTATTATTTTCGAAAGGAAGATACCATAGCTGTATCCCGGTATCCGACTCATCCGCGACCTGAAATCCCTTGTGCTTCAGATATTTCGGATCAGCCAGAAACCCCTTCTTTTTTGCGGATGACAGAATACAGAGTCCCTTTTTGCCCTGTTCCTTTGCATCCCTTACGCATTCATCCAAAAGGTCGCTTGAATACCCGTGGCCTTTCAGCGAACCGGAGACCCACAGACAGTTGATATGTATATATCCGTCTGCTTCCAGCGGCTGCCACGCGGTCTCGGCGGGCATATATTCAATAAAGCACTTCCCCCGTTCTTCGCTTCGGTAGAATACAAGTCCCTCTTTGAAACGCGCTTTAAGCCACTCTTTTTTCTGCAGGCTCTGGTTGTTTGACATCGCGCAGCAGATGTGCTCTTTCCCGATATTCTCTTCTGTGATCCTGATGTATCCCATTTTCACTCCTGTTCATCTCAATATACGCATGGATCAGCCGCTGACCTGCAGAATCCCCGGTAGAACCACGATCCGAGGGCGGTCGTCAGCAATTCCGTCACGGGGAAGGTCAGCCAGAACCAGTCCAGTCCGAATCGTGAGAAAAGATATCCCAGCGGAACGAAAAGCCCGACCGTCCGCACCAGGGTGATCGCGGCGCTCTTCAGTCCCTGCCCGATCGCCTGGAAGAAGACCGGAAAGATCTGTGCTGCCGTCATTGGCAGGAAGCTTACGCCGATGAAGGGGAATGCCCACCTGCCGATCGTAACGACAATGTCATCCGACGTGAAGATCCGCAGCATGGGCTCCGGGATCAGGACAAAGCAGGCTGTCCCGAACGCCATCAGTACCAGCCCGAAGATCATGGAATCCCGCAATGTCTCCCTGCAGCGGGTTATATTCCCGGCTGCGTAATTAAAGCTGATGACCGGCACCACACAGGTCTGCATGGCACCCAGCGGTATATAAAAGAAAGTCTGCCACTTATAATAGAGGCCCAGAGCCGTCACTGCCTGATCGGAGAATGTCGCCAGAATCAGGTTGAGCCCCAGGATATAGATCGTGTAGGTGCATTGCATGAGAATATTCGGAAGTCCCATCTGGTAGACACTGCGAACGAGCCGCATCGCGCCCTGACGGGCAGGCGGTCTGCGGAATCCGCCTTTCATCACGATCAGGGCGGCAAGGATCTGGCCGGTCACAGTCGCCAAGGCGGCTCCCAGGATCCCCAGCTCCGGCAGTCCGAACATCCCGAAGATCAGAATAGGATCCAGTACGATATTCGTTACCGCCCCGGCGATCTGTGCCGCCATGGGGATCTTCATATTGCCGTTGGCCTGCAGAACCTTGGTCCATGAACTCTCCAGACAGAGTCCGAAGCTGAAAAAGCAGATCACTCTCCCATAAGTGATGACTTCCCTGATCACCTCTTCCGATCCCGTAGACATCCGGGCATATGCCGGCATAAGAAAGAGCCCGATCATGGCAAACAGCAGCCAGATGCAGAGCGCAAGGGGCGTTCCGAGACCCGCAAAGTCTTCCGCCCGTTTTTTGTCTCCCATACCGAGCCTTGCCGCTATGTTGGTATTGATCCCGACACCGGTCCCGACTGCCAGGGCGATCATCAGCAGCTGCAGGGGATAAAGTATGGAAAGAGCTGTCAGCCCGGTCCCGGAGTATCGCCCGATGAACAGGCTGTCGATGATATTATATAAAGCCTGGATGAGCTGTGCCAGCATCACCGGCGGAGCCAGCTTCAGCAGGAGCTTCCAGGTCTTTTCTTTTGAAAAGAGTTCACTGGTATCCATATACAGAGAAAAGCCGCTCACAGAGAGCGGCTTTATTAATAATTGCTGCTTCGGAATAATTACAAATCGTTATCAGATGATGTTCAGCGTCAGGTTGCTCCAATCCTGCTCAAGGTTAGCGAAATCCGCATCGATCTCAAGCTCGCCGGATACGACTGCGTCGAACTGCTCCTGAAACTCTTCAACAGAATAGTTCTCCAGCATCCAGGTGTCGGTCGGAAGGCCGGTAGCGCCGTCTGCCGCGCCAAGAGTCGTGCCGTTGTTGCCGATATCGGACCAGGTGCCGTCGTAGGACTTGCTGATCGCCCACTCAGCTGCTGCGCCGACCTGCTTCAGAGCGGAGGTGATAACGGTATCGGAATCACCGGACTGGTCGGAGTCAACACCGACAACATAACCGTCGTTGGCAGATGCTGCTGCCGCGATGGAATCAAACATGGAGCCGCCGCATGCGAAGATGACTTCGGTGCCGTTCTCATACCAGCCGGATGCCATA
>JAEEGF010418020.1_pt1 | contig 10035 bp, 6 predicted proteins | sample 9134171 | NCBI WGS metagenome assembly JAEEGF01 (sample SAMN16246542, study PRJNA631951) | gut metagenome | biome: gut microbiome; feature: rumen; material: AP-attached | host: Bos | place: Iran: Karaj | collected 2018-10 | reverse complement strand
CGGAGATCAGGGCCAGCTTGGTGGTGGTGGAGCCGCAGTCGATGCCCAGCCAGGCTTTACCTTCATAAGAGGCCAGCTCTTTCTCGGGCAGGGTGGCCGCGGCGTGACGGCGGCGGAAGGCTTCTCTTTCCTCCGCCGTGGCGAACAAGGGGGCCAGCCGGCCGCTGCGGGGGGCGGGACCGGCCTCCTCCAGCTGGCGGCGGGCCTCGATCAGGGTGAAGCGGCGCTCGTCGGTCTCCGCGGCGTAGAGGGCGGCGCCCAGAGCCACGGTGAAACGGGCGAGATCAGGCAGGCAGCCGGTCTTTTCGTCCAGCCCCAGGGTCTCCCGGAAGCGGCGGCGCAGACCGGCGCAGTAATAGAGGGGCCCGCCCAAAAAGAGCACGTTGCCCTTGATGCGGCGGCCCTGAGCCAGGCCGGTGATGGTCTGATCCACCACCGCCTGATAGATGCTGGCCGCCACGTCGGACTTGACCGCGCCCTGATTGAGCAGGGGCTGCACGTCGCTTTTGGCGAACACGCCGCAGCGGGAGGCCACGGGATAGAGGCGGGAAGCCTCAAGGCTCGCCTTATCCATCTCGTCCACGGTCATGTCCAGCAGCACGGCCATCTGGTCGATGAAAGCGCCGGTGCCGCCGGCGCAGGAGCCGTTCATGCGCTGATCCGCGCCGCCGCTGAAAAATATGACCTTGGCGTCCTCGCCGCCCAGCTCGATGGCCACGTCGGTCTCGGGCCACAGCCGCGACACCGCCCGGCCCGTGGCGTAGACCTCCTGCACGAAGGGCAGGCCCGCCCGTTCGGCCAGGCCCAGCCCGGCGGAACCGGACAGAGCAAAGCTGAAGCTCTCCTCCCCGATGGCGGGGGCGGCCTCTTCGAGCAAGGTCATCGCGCACTGCCGCACCTGGGAAAAGTGCCGTTCGTAGCGGGAATATATGATATCCGTGCCCCGAGCCGCCACCAGCTTCACCGTGGTGGAGCCGATATCCAGACCCAGAGAGAGGTTGTCTGAGGAAGTTGCCATTTTATGCCAATTTAATACGTGGGATCGCGACGGGTCATTCCATATATTATAGTCTTAAACAGCGGCAAAAGGAAGAGGTATTCGACGGAAAAACTTTCTTTTCCGCGCTTTAAAGGCCCTCCGGATTCAGGACGGGAACGCGCTGCCGCAAAAGTTTAGCTACCTTTCATTTGACAAGGAAGGGGGCGGCAGTTAGAATAATAATAGAGTAGTCTGCCTGCAAGGCAGGCCTTTACAGGAGGAACATACAATGGCCGTTTTGCTTACCGGCGGCGCCGGTTTCATCGGTTCTCATACGGCGGCGGAGCTGCTTGCCGCCGGCTATCAGGTGGTGCTGGCCGACAATTTCAGCAACAGCTCCCCCAAGGTCCCGGAGCGCATCGCCATGCTCTCCGGCAAGCCCGTGCCCATCTACCGGCTGGACGTGGCCGACGGGGAGGCGCTGGAAAAGGTGTTTCAGGAGAACACCATCGACGCGGTGATCCATTTCGCGGGCCTGAAGTCGGTGGCGGAATCCGTGTCCCAGCCCCTGCGCTATTACCGCAACAACCTGGATACCACCCTCACCCTCTGTGAGGTCATGCAGGCCCACGGGGTGAAGCGCATCGTCTTCTCCTCCTCCGCCACGGTCTACGGCGTGCCGGACGAGGTGCCGCTGCGGGAGGACATGTTCTGCAAGGGCTGCACCAACCCCTACGGCTGGACCAAGTACATGATCGAGAAGATCCTCGGGGGCGTATGCGACGCGGACCCGGAGTGGAGCGTGGTCCTGCTGCGCTATTTCAATCCCATCGGCGCCCATGAAAGCGGCCGCATCGGCGAGGATCCCCAGGGCATCCCCAACAACCTGATGCCCTTCATCACGCAGGTGGCCGCGGGCCGTCTGGACCACCTTTCGGTCTTCGGCAATGACTACGACACCCCCGACGGCACCGGCGTGCGCGACTACATCCATGTGGTGGACCTGGCCCGCGGCCATGTCTGCGCCATCGAGTACATGATGAAGCACCGCGGCGAGAACGTCTTCAACCTCGGCACCGGCGTCGGCTACAGCGTGCTGGACATGGTGCACGCCTTTGAGCGCGTCACCGGCGTGAAGATCCCCTATGAGATCGTGGACCGCCGCCCCGGCGACCTCGCCACGGTCTACTCCAGCCCCGACAAGAGCGCGCAGTTGCTCGGCTGGAAGGCGGAGTACAACCTTGAGGACATGTGCCGCGACACCTGGGCCTGGCAGTCGAAGAACCCGATGGGCTACGAGGCCTGACCTTTTTCGAAAACAGAATACTTTTCAAAAGATACGGGAAGAATCTTCCCGTATCGCGGGCAGTCGCGCTGCGGTTGCCCGCGATACAAAACGGCAGCCTCCTGAAGGCTGCCGTTTTGCTTGATCGAACGTGAAGAGAGGGCTCCCGCCCCCTCTTCACAATCTCCCCCTGCATGTTGAAAGCTGCGGCATCTGTTTCCGCGCGGCAGCGAATACTTTTCAAAAGATACGGGAAGAATCTTCCCGTATCTTTTTGTTGGGAAGTTTTGCCATGAAGGTTTTAAGCGTTTTCGGCACGCGCCCGGAGGCTGTCAAGATGTGTCCGCTCGTCCGTGAGCTGGAGCGGCGCGGCGGGATCGAGAGCGCGGTCTGCCTGAGCTCGCAGCACCGCGAGCTGCTCTACGCCGTGACGGAGCTCTTCGGCGTACGGGCGGACTATGATCTGGCGCTGATGCGCGAGCGGCAGAGCCTGGGCGATATCTTCTGCGGCGTGCTGCGGGGAATGGAGCGCGTGCTTGCCGAGGCGCAGCCCTCCCTGGTGCTCGTCCACGGCGACACCTCCACCTCCTGCGCCGCCGCGCTCGCCGCCTTTTATCGGCAGATCCCCGTGGGCCACGTCGAGGCGGGGCTGCGCAGCGGCGATCGCTACTCCCCTTTCCCCGAGGAGATGAACCGCCGTCTGACCGCCTCGCTCGCCACGCTGCATTTCGCCCCCACGGAGCGGAACGCCCGGAATCTGCGCGCCGAAGGGATCAACGAGCATGTCTTCGTCACCGGCAACACCGTGATCGACGCGCTGCGCTATACCGTGCGCGGCGACTATGCGTTCCACGCTCCCGCGCTGCGTGACGATCGGCTTTCTGCAAAGCGCTGCGTGCTGCTGACGGCGCATCGGCGCGAGAACATCCCTCAAGGTCTCGCCTCGATCTGCCGCGCCGTCGCCCGTCTCGCGGAGGCCTTTCCCGATACCTGCTTTATTTATCCCGTGCATCCCAATCCCGCGGTGCGCGAGATCGTACTGCCGCTCCTGCGCGGCAAAAACAACATTATGTTAACCGATCCGCTCGATCTGACGGACATGCACAATCTCATGGCGCGCTGTGCGCTCGTGCTGACCGACTCGGGCGGGCTGCAGGAGGAGGCGCCGGCGCTGGGCGTGCCCGTGCTCGTCCTGCGGGAGGAGACCGAACGGCCCGAGGCCGTCGAGGCGGGGACCGTCCGGCTGGCCGGCACGACGGAGGACGGCGTTTTCCGCGCGGCAGCCGCACTGCTCGGCGACGAGGGCGCACGGCTGCGGATGGCGCGCGCCGTTTCGCCCTACGGCGACGGGCACGCCTGCGAGCGGATCGCGGATCACGTCGAGGCCTTCCTCCGCCCGCGGAGGGCGGCGGGATGATCGCTTCGCTGCTGCGCGCCGCTTCGAAATACGGCTTTCTGCTGCGCGAGCTGATCGTGCGCGACTTCAAGGTCAAATACAAGCGCTCCGCGCTCGGCATGCTGTGGAGCCTGCTCTATCCCGTGCTGATGATGTGCGTGATGGCCGTGGTGTTCCGGAACGTCTTCCGCTTTTCCGTGCCCGGCGTGAGCTATCTGAGCTATCTGATGACCGGGCTGACGCTCTTCAATTACTTTTCCGAGGCCTCCAATCTGGCGATGAGCAGCGTCGTGGCCAACTTCGCCCTGCTCGGCAAGGTCTACATGCCGAAGTATATCTTCCCGCTGTCGAAGTGCCTTTTCGTCGGGATCAATTTCCTTCTGACGCTGCTGCCGCTCTACGCGGTCATCCTTCTGACGGGCACGGGCCTGTGCTGGCAGCATCTGCTGCTGCCCTATGCTTATCTCTGCCTTCTCGTCTTCACGCTGGGGATGGGGCTTTTTCTTTCCGCGGCGGCGGTTTTTCTGAGAGATCTGTTCTATATCTACGGCATCGTGCTGACGGTCTGGACCTATCTCACGCCGATCATGTACGACATTTCCATGATCGGCAGCGCGCCGCTGATCGCGCTGATGAAGCTCAACCCCCTGTATCAGTATATCTCCTTTGCGCGCACGATCGTGCTCTTTCACGCCGCGCCCTCGCCGCGGCAATTCCTGCTCTGCGCGCTCTCCGCCGCGCTCGCGCTGCTCGGCGGCGCCGCCTTCTTCCGGAAAAAGCAGGACCGTTTCATCTATTATGCCTGAGGAGGCGCTTATGCAAAACGAAACGGACGCGTTCATGGTCATGGCCGAGGGGCTCTCCATGCGCTTCAATCTCGGCATCGAGCGCGGCTTTTCCCTCAAGCAGTGGTTTGTGGACGCATCCCGCGGAAAAACGCGCGAGCGGAACGAATTCTGGGCGCTGCGCGGCGTCTCCTTCCGCGTACGGCGCGGGGAGGTCGTCGGTCTCGTCGGTGCGAACGGCGCGGGGAAATCCACCCTTCTGAAGCTCGTCGCGGGCGTGATGAAGCCCACGGAGGGCAGCGTGCGCTGCGGCGGGACGGTCTGTCCGATGATCGAGCTCGGCGCGGGCTTCGATCCGCAGCTCACCGCGCGGGAGAACATCTATCTCAACGGGGCGATCATGGGCTATTCGCGCGCCTTTCTCGACAGCCGCTTTGACGCGATCGTCGACTTTTCCGAGCTGCGCGGCTTTCTCGAGGTCCCGGTGCAGAACTTTTCCTCCGGCATGAGCGCGCGGCTGGCCTTTTCCATCGCCACGCAGGTCGAGCCGGAGATCCTGATCGTCGACGAGATCCTTTCCGTGGGCGACGCGGCCTTTCAGGCCAAGAGCGAGGAAAAGATGATGCGTATGATCCGCGGTGGGACGACCGTGCTCTTCGTGTCGCACTCCGTCGAGCAGATCCGCAAGATGTGCACGCGCGTGCTCTGGCTCGACCACGGCGCGCTGCGCGAGGACGGAGAGGCCGACGCGGTCTGCGCGCACTATCTTTCATCGCTGTTTCAAGGGGGCTGAACCAAACGGAGTTTCTGCAAAAAGCCGGACGCTTTATCCGGCGCTTTTTCTCGCACCTGCTGCGCGGCCGTCCTTCCGCCGCCGTCGGCGAGCTCCGTGTCCTGCTGCGGCGCTCGGTTCTTTTTCTGCGGTCCCGCGCCGGGGCGCGGCGGCTGCGCGCGGAGCTCGGCGAACTCGTCGAGGGAAAACGCGTGATCGTCCTTCCGCCGACGCTCGACTGGCATCTGCCGCTTTATCAGCGCCCGCAGCAGCTCGCCCGCGCGTACGCCGAAAAGGAAAACACGCTCGTGCTGTACCTCACGGCCAACAGCGCGCACGACCGCGTCGCGGTCGCGGAAAAGATCGCCCCGACGCTGTATCTCGTCAACGCCTCGCTCACGCACGAGCTCGCCCGACTGCTGCGGGGCGCGTCCGAGACGGTCCTCTCGCTGAGCTGGACGGCCAACCGCCGCTATGTCGAGCTCCTTCGGCCCGACAGACTGATCTATGAGTATATCGACGAGCTGGAGATCTTCGACGGCTACGGCGAGGCGATGCGCCGCGATCATCTGTATCTGCTGCGGCGCGCGGACCTGACGGTCTGCACGGCGCAGGCGCTGTATGAAAAGGCCCTCCCCTATGCCCGCCGGGCGATCCTCAGCCCCAACGCCGGGGACTACGCCCATTTCCGCCGCAGCCGCTCCGTCCCGCCGGCGCCGGAGGCGGCGGAGCTCGCCGCGCGCTTTTCCCGCACGCTCGGCTACTACGGCGCGCTCGCGGGCTGGTTCGACTACGCGCTGATCGCTTCCGCCGCCGACGCGCGCCCGGACTGGCTTTTTCTGCTCGTCGGCATGGACTACGACGCAACTCTCCCGAAAAGCGGCCTGCTTGCGCGGCAGAACGTGCTGTGGATCCCGCCGCAGCCTTACGCGCGGCTGCCCTCGTTCCTGCGTCTGTTCGATATCGCGCTGATCCCCTTCGTGCTCAACGAGATCACGCGTTCGACCTCGCCGGTCAAGCTCTTCGAGTATATGGCCGCCGAAAAGCCGATCCTCTGCTCGCGGATGCCGGAGTGCCTGCGCTATGAGAGCGTCGAAACCTACTCCGACGTCGACGACTTTCTGCAAAAGGCCGAAGCCCTTCTGCTCCGGCGCGACGACCCCGCGCTCGGGAGCGTCCTTCGCCGCGAGGCGCTGGAAAACACCTGGGATGCCCGCGCGGACGAGATCCTCGCGGCGCTCGAAACGGCAAAACAGGCGGAAAGCCTTCCTTTTTCAGTTCATGCCGAAAAGAAAGCGGTCTCCGGATAACGGAGACCGCTTCAAGCTGTCGACAAAGCGTCGACAGCTTGAAAGGCAAAAACAGGGACTTTCTGAAAAGCTCCTGTTTTTGCTCGATTGAACGAAGAAAGGGGGCTCTCCGCCCCCTCTCTTCGCTCTCCCCCTGCGTGTCAATAGTTTGCCGCAAGGCTTTGTCTGCAAGCTCAAGCGGTCTCCGGATAACGGAGACCGCTTTCTTTGCCTGTTCCCTTATGCTTTTTTCAGATTCAGCACAAGCGCCGCAGCGCCGAAGACTCCCACAAAGAGCACGGTGTAGATCATGCCTCTTCCGGCGTAAAAGCTGACGCCCTCCGCCGCGGCGGCGGATACGAAGGCAAGCGCCGCCGGGAGCAGCAGCTTCCGGCCCTGCCGGTCCCGGAAGGCCGCGATCACCGCCAGGATACCGAAGACGGCCGCGGCGAGCATGGCGATCGCGGCGGCGAGCCGCAGGGCGTATTCCCTCTGCGTTTCGACGCGGCGCTGCGCAAGCTCGATCTCCGCGCCGGCGATCAGATCGTCGAGCACACGAACACGCGCAGCGATCCCTTTATCGGCGAGAAGCGCGTAGCGCAGGGTCGAAAAACGGTCCTTTTTCTCCCGGTATTCCTCGACCTCGCGCAGCATCCCGTCGAGTCTGAGCGCCTCCTCTTCGAGCGCGGCTTTGCGGCTGTCAAGCTCTTCCTTCGTCGTCAGCTGCTCGGCCTGCTTCTCCTCCAGCTCCTTCTTGCCCGCGATCAGCTGCGCCTCCGCGTAAATGAGCATGTCCTTGGCCTTGTCCAGCTGTTTACGACCCTCGTCGAAGGCCGCCTTGGCCTGCAGCAGCGCGGGCTCGCCCTCCTTCAGGGCGGCCTCCGCCTGGTCGAGCTGCGCCTTCATCGCCGGCAGGCTCTCGATCAGCGTCAGCGTCTGCTCGGAGCTTGCGATCGCGCTGTCGAACGCGCCGCTGAGGCTCTGTCCCGATGCGAGGATCCCCCGGGCGGCGGCGATCAGCTCCTCCTCGCTCATGCTCCCGCCGGCGGCGGTGCCCGCCTGCTCGCCCAGGGCCGCGACGGCGCTCATCGCCTGGCTGAGCTGCTCGGGGCTGTACTCCTCCGACAGCCTTGCCTGTACGGACGCCAACTGACCGCTGAGGACGAAGAGCTCGGCAAGAAGCTGTGCGCGCTGTGCCTCGCCGTCGACCTCGCCGGTCTCCGGGTCTAGAGGCGGGTTTTCCAGCGTGTTCTGGATCGCGTCGAGCGACGCGGAGATCTCCGCCTTCGACGCCTTGAGCGCCTCCAGCGCGCTGCGCATGATGGCGCTGTCCGGCAGCTTCTCCTTCAAAGCGGCGGCCTGCTCGTACTGTCTGCGGCCCTCTTCGAGCTGAGCTTTTCCCGCGAGATACTGCTCGTAGCCCGGGCGGAACTGCGCCTCCGCGTCGTTGAGCGCCTTTTCGCCGTTGTCGTGCTCGATCCAGCCCGTGCGCAGCGCGGCGTAGCCCTCGTCGAGTTTTTCCTGCGCCTGCTTGAGCGCGGCCTCCGTCGCCGTGTAGATTGACAGATCCTTGCGATAGCTCAGCTTTTCGCTGTCGTAGCGCTCTTTTGCCGTCTCATAAGCGGCGTTTTTCTGCGCAAAGCTCGTCGGCATCGCATCGAGCTCGGCAAGCAGTTCTTTTGCCTCGGCTGTCTTGTCGGAGAGGCGCGCGATGTTCGTATTCTGTTTTTCCCGCTCGTCCGCGGCCTTCTTGATGCAGAGGGCCCCGGAGATCAGCGTGATCGCGCTCACGACCGCGAGAAACACGGCGAAAAAGCGCGTCAGGGCAGGATGCCGCAAAACGATCCCCTCCGTAAATGATCCGCTTTATGACAATTTATACTTCTCGGCGTAGCCCTCGTAATACTCGTCGAAGCGGTGGGCATGGAGCTCCTTGAGATTGATGACGTAGCCGTGCGTGTCGAAATCGTCGCGGTTGAGCTCGATCATCGCGATGGCGACGTTCGAGCAATGGTCCGCCACTCGCTCGAGGTTCGTGATCAGATCGTTGAAGGGGAAGCCCTGGTTGAGCGTGCAGACGCCGCTCTTGAGCCGGTCGACGTGATGGAGCTTCATCTCGTCGCAGAGCTCGTCGATCCGTTCCTCCAGCGGCTCGACGGCGTAGGCCTGCTCGAGGCTGTCCTTCTCGAAGGCGCCCAGAGAAAGATCAAGGATCTCTCCCACGGCGGCCATCAGGATCCGCATCTCCTTTTCGGCTTCGGAGGAGAAGCGGACTTTGTTTTCGCTCATTTTCTGCGCGACCTCGGCGACGTTCATCGCGTGGTCGCTGATACGCTCGAAGTCGCTGATCGTGTGCAGGAACTTCGAGATGTCCTCGTTCTGCTTGACGCTGAGTTCGCGTGCGTTGAGCTTGACGAGATAGGTGCCGATCTTGTCTTCAAACTCGTCTACCAGGTTTTCCTTGCGTTCGATCGCGTCAAAGCCCGCCGGAGTATACTGCCAGACGAGCTCCGAGGCGTCCCGGATCGCTCCTTTCGCCGCTTCCGCCATGTCGTTGACGGTCAAACGGCTCTGCTCCAGCGCGAGGCTCGGGTGCGTGAGGAAACGCTCGTCCAGGCGGTCGAAGGCGGCGTTCTGGCTGCGCTCGGTCTCGCTGACGCGGACCAGCTTTTCCGCCAGGGCGATAAAGCGGCGGTTGAAGGGCATGAGGAAGACGGCCGTCAGCACACGGAAGGCCGTGTTGACCGCGGCGATGGAGAAGGGGTCCATGACCCGGCTCTGCAGGCCAAGGCCGACGGCGGCGTCCAGGCCGTAATACAGCGCGGCGAACAGGATCGCCGCAACAAGCTCGACGAACAGGTACAGGAAGGCCGTGCGCCGCCCTTCCACCTTTGCGCCGAGCGCCGAGAGCAGCACCGGCACCGAGGCGCCGACCGCGATGCCGAGGATGATCGGATAGGCGACGGAAAACTCGATCGCGCCGGTCGCGGAGAGAGCCTGCAGGATACCGATGGCAGCGGACGCGCTCTGCAGGATGGCCGTGACGGCCGCGCCGAGCAGCATGCCGACGAGGGGGTGGGAGAAGGTCGTGAGCAGAGAGAGAAAGGCCGGGCTGTCCCTGAGCGGCGAGACCGCGCCGCTCATCGACTGCAGGCCGTACATCAAAACCGTGAAGCCCAGCAGGATATCGCCCCCGTGCTTCTGCGTCGGGCGCTTGGCGGTCATGCGCAGCAGGATGCCGACGACGGCGAAGACCGCGGCGATCGTCGAGGTGGACAGCAGAGACGCCCAGCCGCTCTCGCCGCCGAGATAGGACAGGCAGATGATCCAGCCGGTGATGCTCGTGCCGATCAGCGCGCCGTGGATCACGGAAAGCGCCTGCTTCGTCTTCATCATGCCGGAGTTCACGAAGCCGACCACCATGACCGAGGTCGCGGACGAGGACTGGATGACAGCCGTCACGCCCGCGCCGAGCAGCAGCCCCTTCAGCGGCGTGCCGGAGAGGCGGAAGAGGATCAGCTCCATCTGG
>JAEEGF012097266.1_pt1 | contig 10036 bp, 4 predicted proteins | sample 9134171 | NCBI WGS metagenome assembly JAEEGF01 (sample SAMN16246542, study PRJNA631951) | gut metagenome | biome: gut microbiome; feature: rumen; material: AP-attached | host: Bos | place: Iran: Karaj | collected 2018-10 | reverse complement strand
GACACGGAATGGCAGCCCATCGACTGCGACTATCCCATCGCGTTGGACAAATTCTGCACGGCGAAATTCCCCAAACCAGTCAAAGCCAAGATCTTCCATATTGAAATCAAGCTGAAGGAAGGCTTCTCCACCGGCATGACGGAAATCCGCCCAATCTGTGAATAAATCTAAAAAATATTACTCCTTTAATAGTTGTAAAACTCCATAAAGAAAGATAAATTTCTTTTGAAAAAATGAATTAAAGTTTAGACATGGAACAAAAGCAGATTCAAGACTAGACAGCACCGACAGCGTGAACGATACCATGGAGGGATAGGATGAAAAGGTCGCAATATGGAGAAAATGCCATGATGAACCGCACCATTGAACTGGATTTCAACGGAGGTTTGCACAGATATTGCAACACTGATGTCGGTGTGGATATCGCAGCGCATATCGCGCCCAGCGGCATTTCGTTTGACCGTTGCAACCGCCTGGCGGCCAAGCTGAACCATACATCTAACGGTATTCGTTTTGTGATCGGCAGCCATGCCGATGCGACAATCCATATCGGCAAGACCGATGCCTTCAACCGCTTTGGGCATTTCGCAGGCCTTGCGGAAGGCATTGGTTCAGGCAACGCTTTCGTAATGTTGGATGATTCATCAAGTGACGACGAACTGCTCACCGTCATCCGTCATGAGGCAGGACATCTCCTCGGTACGCTTGACCACGGCGGCATGGGGCTTGAAAGATACGCCACTGTCGTGAATTTCATATATAACGAGGATAAACCGAAATCAGAATATTACGGATACGACTATTACCTGAGCACCGTTTCTACAACTAATGTTACAATCAATGACCAGTTCCAGCCTGTCGGCATCTATGATAACACAATCAAACTACAAGCACTTCACGACCAACGCATTATCCAATACGTTTGGGGCTTATATGATGTTGATGAAGGTCATAGAGACACCCAATATGTAACAGAAGACATGGTATATGACAACTACCGTTATGCATCTGATTGTGAAGCTTACGAAATTGATATCTATGGCGGCTATGCCATGAATTGCACAGCCAATACCATATTCATCAGTCGTCAAGTCGAAGCCGACACATATGTCTGGCAGAGGTCCACATACGACACAAACAACGACGAATATTCCTATAGCAATTATATGATTACTCCTGGGGGCGCAGTTGAATGCAAGGCGGACTCCCTTTTGATCTACGGTGGCGGTATGGCATACGATTGCGCTGTTTCAAGATATCTGTACGTAATGGCCGAGGAATTCGAGCCTACGGGGGAGATATTGCGTGGCAGCATCAATGGCGGCACAATGAAGTCCACCGATGAGGACCATGGCTGCACATTGGAAGTGGATTACGGTGCCACGGCCCAGAACATTCTCATAAAGAGGAATCCTAACTCATTCATATACACTGACTGGGTGTATATAGGTGATTATGATTTCGACGAGGAGAAATTCAAAAAATTAGGCTATGCCGAGGCGATCGACCTGACGGTAGAAAATGGCGATGTATATGTCTATAATGGAGGCAAGCTCCATAATGCAACCATCAACGGGAAGCTTCATGCCGTGGCGGGCGCTGTTCTGGAAGGCGACATCGTCTGCTCCAGCGTTGATCTTGAGAACGTGACACCCACCAACAACATCACCATCAAAGTGGATCTGCGCGAATATGCCCAACCATTCTTCGAAGAATGGGAGGACAACATAAAAACCGAATATTTCGCCAACTACACGACGAAATCCTATATCTATGACCCGGAAAGCATAGACTACTATGAATGGGAGGGGGAAACCTATTCTTATTACACCGACCTCATAACCGTCACGAATGGCTACTTCGACAACAAGGACGGCCGCTTCGACATGAAAGATGTCAAGCATTCTTTTTCTGTCAGTCTTGGCAAGGTGGATGAACTGGCCCTGTCCAAAATCGTTATTGATTTCGATGGCACCGATGCGTACTTTGACGACGGATATTTCTATTTCGAATATCCTTACCAGGAAGTTGAAGTGGATGATGAGGTATACATACCGTTCACCGAATATGATCTTCCCTTCCAGTTCAAGGGAGACAAACGCAATTACTCCGTGGAATATTCCTGGGGAGGGGACATTGCATTCGTCTATGATGGGTCTCTGGTAGGCAGGACGGAAGAAGTCCTGTGGCTGTCACACGGCGAGGATGCCAAATATGACATCACGCTGGCGCCAGTCATGCTGGAGGCCGTGGGAGGAGAGGCCGAAATCCAATCCGATGAAGGTAGTATTACGGTCGCACCGCTGCACAATTCCACATTGACCGTCGCAGGCAATGCTCTGGGAGGCGTCAACATGGTCGTCTCGGCGGAGAATGCCGACCACCGCGATCTGACGTGCGATGTGGAGCTGCTAGTGGTGCCGGAGGAGATTCCCATCGTCGGCAAGATCGGCGCAAAAGAATTTTCCAATATGCTCAGGAAGGCACAGAAGGGCCGCCTGAGCAAGGTCAGCGCACAATTTCCACACAATCTCCATGCAATCGTACTCGACATGCCGATTGACTTGACGAACGTCGGCGCCACGCTCAGCGCCGACTGGACAACTCACGAGGCCGAGATGAAATTGCAGGGCAAGCTGGAGTGGAACTGGAAGAATGAGACGGCGGGCACCGGCAAGAACGTGAAACTCGTCATCGACCTTTCGGGCGACAACTACTTCTCCATCACTACCAAGAACAACAAATACGACTGGAAGCTGGTAGGCGAAATGAAGCTACCCGACTTCAAGCAAGGCAAATTTGGTTTCTCCAATATGGTTTTCAGGGTTGATACGGTGAAGCAGTCATTCTTCGCCAGCACATACGTCCAGTTGCCCGGCTTCAACTACTCCTTCGGCGGTGACATCACCATCGTCAAAGGCTCCATCGAAAGCATCCACATCGGGGTGGACGGCCTGAACGTGATGCTTTGGTCAACAGGCCTATACCTCCAGGCCATGGCTGGCGGCTTTTCGGGCCTCACCAACCCAAGGCAGAAGTTTGGCTTCGACGGCAAGCTTGGCCTCACCTTCGGCCGCAAGATGTCAATGCCCGCCATCGAATGGCTGGGCATCGACGGCGGTGAGTTTTCTCTCGCCGAAATAAACCTCGAAACAACAATCAATATTGCCGGTGAATATACGGGCAAGGCGACGATATCGCAGCAGTGCGACTTCATCAAAGGCGAAGGCGAACTCCACATCAGCAAGGGGGATTTCTCCATCAAAGGGGACATCTCCCTGTTGGCAGGTTGCTTCAGCGGCGGTTTATCAATCAAGGCCTCCGGAGGCAATTTCACCGTCTCCGGCAATGGTACCATGGCCTTGCCACGTGAAAAAGTTCTAGGCCTCCTGGCCGGCCTTGGAGGCTCTGTCAATATCCGCGCAAACTTCAACGACGAGAGCAACGCGAAGAGCTACGTCATGGCGTGGAGAAATGCGGAGCTTTTCGGCAACAAATTCACCGTCGGCATCAAATGCTCTTTTGATGGAACTGTGAAACGCCTCAGCTACACCGATCTGCTTGGCGGCGACGATTTCAATCCCCCCGACGACCAGAACGGCAAGACACGTAATGGCGACGCCTCTGCCAGCGCCACCTACATCGTCGAGACTTCCGGCCTGACTCTCTTCCAAATCAACTTCACCGTTGATGGCGCCTACGCCTCCCTTACCTACGGCTTGACCGAATATTTCCAAGCGGACATCGCGGCGGGAAACTACGAAGACATCCAGATCGTCAACGACTTGTCCAGCGTGTCTGACGATGGTGCTATCCTCACCATCGCCGTCAACAATGCGGGAGTCGGCGAATGGATTGTCAGCGCCTACGGCGACGCGAACGCCACATTCGGCGCATACGCCTATGCGGGCAGTACGCCGGAACCAATCATCACGTCCATCACAGTGGGCGAAGACGCGCGCAGCGCCACTATCCGCTACACACTGGGCGATCTCTCCGCGCTGGAGAACGCCGTCGTCTCCATCTTCCGCAACGACGGCGACGCCACGGATTACGAAGGAATGCTTATCGGCAGTTTCTCCGCCGACGAGGCGAACGGCGTTTTCGACTACGCCATGGGTGAATCGGCTGGCGGTGACTACGCCTTCTACATGATGGTCGAAAGCGACAATCTGTCACCCGCTTACAGCGAAATCAGCGGACTATATAACTTCCGTATTGTGGACGACGAGGCGCCGGACCAAATCCAGCTCATCAACGCCGAATGGCGCTCCTCCGGCACAACGCTGTCATGGGATGTTCCCTACGATGACAACGCCGTCGCGGGATACAAAATCCGCTTCTTCATGGATGACGAGGATATGGCGGAACGGGATGTCAAGACACCGTCGTTCATTTTCGACGATGTCCCCAACGGCACGTACTCTTATCAAGTGGCGGCCTACGACGCAGAAGGCAATAAAGGCGCATGGAGCGTGCAGGAAAGCGCATTGGTCCTCACCACCGCCAACGCGATCTATAAAAACACCACGATCACGGACGATCTGGAACTCGCCACATACGAAAGTGCGTATAACATCACAATGACGACGGCAAAACTCACGACCGCCGAAAACTCGCTCGTCTCCGCCTCGACGATTGGCGACGCGGAGATCGGCGGCATTCTGGAGGATTCCGCCGTCGACGGCACGGCTACGCTGCTGGAGGGCGGCCAAGCCATCGGCATCACCGTGAACGGCGACTTCACGATCTTTGGAACTGCCGACGGCATCACGGTCGCCGACGGTGGGCGGCTGACCATCGAAAACGGCGGCGTGGGCACGAACATCACCGTCGAGGCAGGCGGCGCGCTCTATCTGATGGATGGCGCGGAATATGAGAATGTCATCGTTGACTATGACGCGACCCTCACCATTCCAGGCACTGGCGTCATCCGTCTGGAAGGCGACATCACCACGGCGAGCCCCATCAGCCATTATTGCTACATTAACGGCGGCGGATACGCCATCCATTTCGAACAGTACAAGCAGTTCGATTATTACATCCAGGAGAACAGAACCTTCTGCGACGAAATGGCGCTTGTCACCAATATGGACAAGTATCTCGGAAACGTGCTGGACATCGTCATCGACACCGCCTCCTACGGCGATTTCAAAATAGCGGACATGGCCGGCCACTTCAAAGGCGGCCTTAGTGTCACCGACCACGCCACAGGCAAATCAGTTCTCCTCCATCTCGACACCGCAACCCTCTTGGGCGACGCCCTCTGCACGCTTTACAAGGATGCTGACGGGCTATGGCTTAATGTCCTGAATCCATGGGATTACGAGAACATCACCATCGGCACGGGCGGCGACTACCAAGGCGCCTTCAGGCTGGAAGGCAAGTGGGCGCACAACGTCACAGTCGTGGAAAACGGCAGATTCAGCAGTGACAAAGACGCCGTTGTCGATGGACTCGTCATCAATGCCGGCAGCGCCATTGTCACCGTCGCCAACACCACTGTTACCAATGCCGTCCTCAACAACGGCAAATTCAACCTGAACGCCGACGGCCATGTCACCGATATCGTGGTCAACGGCGGCCATTTGGTTTTAGGGGACGGCACGCTGGACGGCGCCTTCATCGGCGCGGATGGACGCATGGAAATCGAATTGGCCAGCCGCCGTCCGAACTTGAAAGGTACCATCACGGTCCAAGGCGGCGTCTATCTTCCCGACAACTACGCGCCGATTGAGACGGACGCGCATTTCGTCTTCGATCTTGAAGGACGCAACGCAAACAGCGACAGCTACTTCCTTAGCGAAGGCACCGCCTTTATCGGAAACACCTCCTACACGATACAAGCCGCCGAACAACAGAAGACAGGCTCCTACAGCATCACCCGCATTTCCACAAGCAGCCCGATTTTCGAGACATTCTCCATCACGCTGACCACTGCGGACGGCTTGGCGCTGGGTGATTTGACGATCGACGGCGAAGCCATCCGCGACAACGGCCTCGAATACAAGTTGTACAGCCAAAACAGCGACATCTACCTTGATGTCAATACAATCGTGGAGCCATACGCAGTCACGGTACAGACGCAGGAATGGGAAGGCGCGGACGGTATTTACATTATTGAATACAGTAGAGACGACTTCCAGACGGCCGTCCGCGCAAGCGTGGCCTCCACGGCTGCCGATTCCTACGGCATGCCGTCAGGCGACTACCGGTGGCGCGTACGCCCGCAGGACGGCGATGAATGGACGGCGAATGGGACATTGGCCGTGAAGGATGAAATAGACAACGAGCCGAAGCACATCGTCTCCAACGACAATGCCATTACGGATGTCTTTTTCGCCAAGCCGCGCGGGACGTGGAACGGCGGCTTCGAAGCGCGCCACCTCGGCAGCATGAACGGCTGGCAGGGGACAAATGAGGCGGTTTCGCTCCGCAACAAGAACAAACTCGCGGATATTGTCGAAGGCTCGGACGACGCGAACATCCTCCTGATGACCGACGACGCAAACGGCGACGCCCTCTTCGTGGACGACATCTACTCCGCCCTGCCAGGCGACATCGACGAACAGCAGTCACGCCTTGCGAAAATCGACGAAATCCGCGCCGGCGCGGGCGATGACATCGTCGATCTGACCAGCCAGGAATTCGCGTATGCCGGCGGCGGCATGACCGTCCGCGGCGGCCTCGGCGACGATGTCGTATGGGCCAACAACGGGAACAACTGGCTCTTCGGCGACGCGGGCAACGACCGTCTTGTCGGTGCCGCAGGCAACGACGTCATCATCGGCGGCGCGGGCAATGATTCACTGCATGGCGGCGGCGGCAACGATATCATCGCCTTCGGCGGCGACTGGGGGCAGGATACTGTCGAGCAGCTTGCCAATGGAAAGGTCACGCTATGGTTCGACAATGGCGACGATAGCAAGTGGGATGCCGCTACACTGACCTATCAGGACGGCGACAAGTCGGTGCATGTGTCCGGTGTCACGGCAAAAGACGTGACGCTGAAATTCGGCGACGACGGCAGCGGAAAATACACCGATCTTTTGTCGGCCGGCGCGTTCGCCGAATTCACCAGCGAAAAAATCTTCGAAGACAGAAACAGAGGAATGCTTGCGTAATGGGAGACATGACGATGAAAAAAATCCTTCTGCTGATTTGCTTTCTGCTTTGTCTGATGGCTTCCGCCGCTGTGAAACCCATCGACAGCCAGACCATCGACCTGAAGCCTGGCTGGAATCTTGTGACGTTGGAACGCCCTGTAATCGCCACCGATGCGGAACGTTTTATCGCCCTCAAGCCGATCACATTGGACGCCGCACAAAAAAGCTATGTGTTTTGTTCTGATAAAGACAAGCTCAAAATCGGAACTGGATACTGGATTTTCTCCAAGACGGCGCAGACCATTGAACTGACGCGGGATCAGTCGCAAACAACTTGGGAGACGGCTGGATTGAACAACGGCTGGACTCTCGTCGGCGTGGCGGACAACTCCACGTGGATGAACCAGGCGACCGACATCTGGCAGTGGCTCAACGGCAAGTTCCAAAAGGTCAGCAAGGAGGAATTGAAGGCGGGAAAGGCGTACTTTGTCCGTTGAGCTGAGGATGGCATTCGCCAGAGCATGGTTTCGAGCCGTTGGCCAGGCTGGCATCCTGAAAAAGGAAAGTTGTTGGAATCAAGGATACAAGATAAATTGTATTAAAAAAGATTATGGAGAGTGGGGCGAAAATATCGGAAACATCATTGCATATGATTGTTGATTGGCTATATTATCATTTGTCATGAGCTTTTTTAAGCCATGGAACGGGATGCGCGGATGCCATTCGGGAGAATAGCAATGAAAGAGTTGACCACCAGTATTTTCAGTTTTGAGGATCTAATACAAGGCAATTTCCTATATGTGGATAAGACCGAGTACATCTGGCAGCTGGTAAAACCTGCCAAGGAAATGTACTTCTTTTCACGTCCGCGCCGTTTCGGAAAGTCGCTGACCATCTCAACCTTGAAGGCCGTCTTCGAAGGGAAGAAGGAGCTTTTCAAAGGGCTGGCCATCTACGACAAACCATACGATTGGAAGCAATATCCGATTATTCACATAAGTTGTGGTGACTACAATCCAATAAACGACACGGCTGAAAAACTGAACCTGTATTTTCTGCGCAAGATCAAAGAAGTGGCCAATGATTTGAAGGTCTCCCTGACGGTTGATGACGATGCATCGCAGGCTTTCGCCGAATTGATGGATTTCTTCAAAGGCAAAGAGCAGGTCGTTATTCTGGTTGACGAATACGACAAGCCGATTCTCGACAACATCACAAGCCCGAACATCAAGGAGATTCAGCGCTGTCTGAAAGGATTCTACAGTGTCTTGAAGGACCGCAACAGCCAGGAGCGTCTGCTCTTTGTCACAGGCGTCAGCAAGTTCTGCCATGTCTCCCTCTTCTCCGATTTGAACAATTTGACAGACATCACGATGGATGCGCATTTTGCCACGATGCTCGGCTTCACACAAGAGGAAATGGAGGCAAACTTCGGCGACCGTATCGCCGCATTGGCCGATGAACGTGGCATTGACGTTGTCAAAGATGAAATCAAAAGATGGTACAACGGCTACCGCTTCGAGAAAAACGCCAAGACTGTGTACAATCCAGTCTCTTTGGCGCAGTTCTTCAAATCCGGCGGTGAATTCAACAACTATTGGTTTGCGACGGGCACGCCGACCTTCCTGCTGGATTTGATCATGAAATCCAAATTCGATTTCTCGCTGTCACTGGGCAGGCCTGTCTCAAAGTCGTTCTTCGATGCATTCGAAGTCACCGATCTGGATCCCATGGTGATGCTGTTTCAGACAGGATATCTGACTATCGACCGCGCTGAACAGCGGCTGGTTCCGTACACAAAAAAGGTTATCACCGAATACTATCTGCACTTTCCCAACATGGAAGTGGAAGAATCTTTCAACAACTCCCTGCTAACCTACTGCACCAACGTCAAAAAACGGGATACGCAGGAGCTGATGCTGAATCTTGTCACGGCGGTCGGAGCATGCGACGTAGATGGTTTTATAAGACTGTTCCAATCCATTTTCGCGGGAATCCCCTATTCAATCCACGTGAAGGACGAGCATTACTACCAGACCGTCTTTTATGTCGTCTGCGATCTGCTGAAGCTGATGGTACAAGCGGAGGTCTGCACTGGCGACGGACGCATTGACATGATGGTCTCCGCTGGAGAATGGATCTATGTGATTGAATTCAAGCTCAATAAGACCGCAGAGAAAGCAATGACGCAGATAGAGAACAAGGAGTATGCGCTGAAATATATCAAAGAAAACAAACGAATCATGCTCATCGGCGTCAATTTCGACTTCAACACAGGCAACATCACCGATTGGCTCAAGGAAGAATACCACAGGTGAACTCTTTCTCGCTCTTTGCCACAGGAGTGGACTATATTTCTATGACAAACCGGCCGGTAGCCATACACGAAATCATTATTTGTGTATCCAAATTTTATATTCAAAAGATTTTACTTTCCCTTCATGAAAATGTAATAAAATAAATTTTTCTTTAGCTCCAAACAATGAAAATTTCTTTCTAAAATCAATGCCCCATATATCTTTATTCAATAAAGAATCTGAATCACTTGACGCTTCTTCGACTGATGAATAACAATGGGATACGATTGAACCGTCGGTATTCCAAGTTAATATAATGACCTCTCCTTGCTTTGTTTTGGGAGAATAGCTGAATGTCTGTCTGAGAACGTCATGTTTGGTCATGCCTATCAGTTCTTTTGTATCAAAAGAATCTGGATAACAAGATATACAACAAATAGTAATAAGAAGAAATAATCTCTTAAAATAAATGCCTCTTCTATTCAGATTCCGCTTGCGAGCCATGTCTGAAGACTTTCTTGTCTTGCTTTTTATCGTATTCCCGTACATGCCTTTCTCCTTGTGTTTTCTTTGGACTTGAAAGTTTTCTTCGTCGGCATTCGTCCGATGCCGTTGCTATTTTTTTAAGCAAAT
>JAEEGF011533894.1_pt1 | contig 10036 bp, 4 predicted proteins | sample 9134171 | NCBI WGS metagenome assembly JAEEGF01 (sample SAMN16246542, study PRJNA631951) | gut metagenome | biome: gut microbiome; feature: rumen; material: AP-attached | host: Bos | place: Iran: Karaj | collected 2018-10 | reverse complement strand
GGAGTAAGTCGCGGCGTGATGCAGGCATGCTGGGATGCAGCTGGCGAGGTAATCAAGGCTTGGGCCACCGAGGGCCACAGCGTAGCCATCCCCGGCTTGGGTAGTATGCGATTCGGCCTCCGTGCCAAGAGCGTTGCCAACGTGAACGAGGTAAAGACCTCCCTGATTCGCAGTCGCCGTATCATCTTCACGCCCGATGTTGACCTGAAGGACGAACTGGCTAACACTGCCATCCAGATCACTTGCTATGACCGCAACGGCGAGGAAGTGAAACGTGTAACCTCCAGCGACCCTGGCACCGTTGAAGACCCGGAAAATAACCCCTCTCCTGACTCCCCCGAGGGGGAGGGTGGCCTCACCCCTAACCCCTCTCCCAATGGTGACGGGAACGATAACGGTGGTGACGGTGACGACGGAATGACGGAGGATTAACCCCCCTCCCCGAAGGAGAGCCTCTCCCCTAACCCCTCTCCCTCAAAGCTCCCCTCGCCTTTGGATGAGGGGTCGGGGGTAAGGCCTTTTCAACTTTTCATTTTTATCGTACTTCATTCACTCCTCCGCCGCCGTTGTTCACATCCACGTTGCCGTTCACGTCGTTGAGGTTGTTGTTCTTGTCATCGTCGTCGCCGGAGTTGGCTTTCTGCCATTCGCCGTAGAGTTGCTCGACGAGCGTCTGCTGTTCCGCGGTCGCCCGCTGGAAGACGTAGCGGTCGGAGTCGGTCAGCTTGCCGTCGGCGTAGGTCAGCGTCCTGTGCGAGGACGTCTTGTCGTCGGTGATGCTCACGGTGCTGCCCGTGATGGTGAAGTGCAGCGCGCCTTCGTCGCGCACCAGCACGGCACCGGCGTAGTTCTGGCCGTCCAGCAGGTAGCTTTCGTAGTAGCCCGTGCCGTCGGCGTTGAAGCGGTAGTCCTCCAACGCGCGCGTCCACGTCCGTTCGCCGTCGGTCCCGCTCTCGGCGTACTCAGTCACCCAGAGGCCCGCCAGCTGTTCCGCCGTCAGCGCCTCCACATTGTCGCCGTCGTCCTTGCTGCACGATGCGGCAGCGAAGCTGATGCCGCAAATCAGGGCTGCGGCCATCGCCCATTGGAAAATCTTTTTCATATACATAAAAGATTAATGGATAATTCTTCGCTCATTGCTTTCTTTTTTATTGGTGCTCAGGCGAGCAAGCTCGGAGCGTGTTTACTTTACTTCAGCTGAATGGTGTAGGGGTAACAGAGCGGACATACCGCCCAGCCTTCGTGGTCGCATACATCGATGATAGCCTCTGGACGCTGGTGTACGAAGTCCCACCACTGGTTGCCGGTGGTGGTCACACTCTCCTTATAGCCATTGCCTTTCGAGTAGGTCCAGAGCCTCATGCCCGCACCGATGTAGATGCGTTCCCATCCTGCCCAGCCTATGTGGCAGCCATCACTATGTGACTTGTGGTAGGCACCGATGCCGCCGCTCCAGTTGCCGCAGTCGGCGCCAGCCTTAGCCTCCACGCGACCGCCCGAAATACCAAGTACGCCGAAGGTGGCATCCTCGCCAGCGCCGATGCCTGCACCGTAGCCCTTGCCCTGGGCATAGACCTTGCCGCCGTGGATTTCAATTGTTCCCGAGATGATGCCGTCTTTTTCATATTCCTCGCCGGTGCCGATGCCTGCAGCATCCTCGCCGCCGTAAGCCGTCACATTGCCGCCCTTGATGATGATTTTGTTGACGCTGCCGTCCTGTCCGCTGCCGATGCCAGCGCCGTAGCCGTTATGATTGCCACTGGCGTTGCGGTCGCCGTAGGCAAGGACGTTGCCGCCCGTAATCAGAATGTCGCCACTGTCGCCGTCCTCACCGCCACCGATGCCAGCGCCGTCAACACCAGAATAGGCAAACACCGTACCGCCGTGAATGTTGATGCTCGCCAGCCTTTTGTTGTCGCCGCCGCCAATGCCGGCAGCATATTCTCCGCCCTGTGCTGTCACATTACCGCCATAGATATAGACGTGGCCATAACCGTTGGGAGTATCCTGACAACCGCCAATGCCAGCAGCATCGTTACCACCCTGTGCGTTGATGGTTCCTCCGTAAATGATAATGCTGTTGAAATACGGTGCTCCGGGTTTATCCGGGTCTTTTCCAGCACCTATGCCGGGACCGCCTGTGATAGGAAAATCATCTCCCTTCGCTGTGATGTAGCCGCCGTGGATTTCAATGTCACAACCACTTTTAAGAGATGCGCCGATGGCCGGATAATCTCCTCTTCCTAGGGTTACGTTGAGTTTGCCCGTGCCATTCTCCTGACCGAAGATGCGCAGTTTGGAGCCCTCGCCATCCACTAAGATACAATTCAATTGTAACTCAGCGCCATCGCAGAGGATGATATTCAATTCTTTACCTTCAGTAACCCTGAAACCGCCGCGGATTCTGTGAGAGCCGGTGACATACCAAGTGCCCGAGTAATCCGCAACAATAAATCTGTCGACGGAGATATCGTTCAGCCTGTTGGCTTTCACCACTTTGTTCGTCTTCACCACTTGGGTACCGTCCCACGAGCATTCCACATAGCCGATGTCATCACTACTGGAGTTCGCGCCGTTGTCGTCAGGTTGAACGACGGGGGGCTTGTTCTCGTCATCATTGTCACTGCCGCATGCGGAGAACACACTCAGGCCGCTAATAATCAGGGTAGCGGTGAACACCCATTGCATCATCTTTTTCATACGTACCTTATTTTATTATATATTTCTTTCCGTTCTTGATGTAGAGGCCTTTGGCTGTTGGCTTTTGGCCATTAGCTATTTTACGGCCGTCGAGCGTGTACCAATTATCATTTATCATTTGTTCTTTATCATTTAGACGCATAGCGTCGCTGATTCCTGTTGTGTTGCCGTCGCCAAAGTTCACCACGACGCCGCGGGTAGCAGCGGTGGTGTTCAGCTGGAAGTAGGCGCGGAAGGGGTTGATGGTCATGGCGCCGTTGGGCCAGTAGAGCGTGTTGCCGGTGCTGAAGTAGAGTTTGGTGTTGTCGCCCTCTTTGCCGATTTCAACGGGGTCGTAGGTACCGCAGAAGGTGACGCTGGCGTCGCCCTCGGTGCCCGGCGCGAGTCCCGGCGTGATGCCGACGGGCTCAGCGGCGGTGACGATGACATCGGCAAAGGCGGAATTCACAATGGTGTTGGCGCTGCCGATACTCGTCACGACAGGTGTTATCACGCCGTCCTTCACCTGCCAGCCGTCGCCGAGGGCAGCAGCCAACTGCTCGTTGGTCATCGAGCCGATGACGTTACCCTGTGAATTGCCAACATTATTTACGTAGTAGCAGTTCGTGACGGTTATGTCGTTCGAACTGTAACTGAATGGACGGGTATTAGCATCGTTCATAGAGACGCAGTTCTTGAACGTACCTTTTCCAACAGCAACAAAGCCCGAACGAACGCTAACGCGATCCGATTTGAAGGTGCCGTCGAAGAGACAGTCCGTGTAATTGACGTCGCCTGAGGCCACGAAGCCACCATAGATCATACCATTTGTCGTATTGTCTATTTCCACGCTGCTGCGGCAGTTGCTGATGTTGACCGTTCCTTTGACGGAATACACAAAGCCTGCTGCCATAGAAGCGGTGATGGTTCCTGCCGTACGCAGGTTGACGATGGTGCCATTGTCAACACTGATGAATGGTGCGCAACCTTGTCCGCCAGTCAGGTTGAGGTTCAGCGTGTGACCACGGCCGTTGAACGTGCCTCTAAACGGATGGTCGGTAGAGCCTGCCGTGGTCGATACCTCGATGTCATTTGCCAGTGTCACTACCTTTCCGCTGTAGTCCGTGCCGTTGTTGACCGCCTTGGCAAAGGTGTCCCACTCTGCCGTCGAGCTGATGACAAGGTCGGCATACTCTCCCATCCACTTGATAATATAAGGTGTGCCGGCGGTCAGCGTCTCTACGGGGTCGCTGAAGTTGAGCGTCAGCGTGCCTGTCGAGTGGTCAAATATCGAGCCGATCAGTGTGCGCGCCTCAGCACCGACCAGTGTCGAGCCGTGCAGTGTGACGTCGAAGGGCAGGCACAGCGTGTTCCAGTTTCCGTCCAAGTAGAGCGTACGGTCCTGAAGGGTTATGTTGATGGGCTGGCCGCTGTACCTGGAAGCCATCTCGCCGATGATCTCCGTGTTCGCGGCGTTGTCAATGAGGCCAACGTGGTCAACATAATATAGGCCGTCGTACTTCAGACCCCGGGTGTAAGCCTCAATGCCGCTCACGTCGTAGGACGTACCTGCCGTACCGACGTTGGCAGGCAGTGCGAAGAAGCTATAGCTTTGCTTGCAGCCGCCGGCAGTCTGAAGCACGGTATCGTAATAACTGTTGACATAGGTGGCACCATTATTGTTGTCTCTTGAGCGGCAGAAGGTGTGGCTGTTGCTGCCACCCGGCGTAGCAATGTCAATGCTCGCCGGTGCAAAGAGACAGTCGGTAAAGTTGACCGTGTTATAGTTATTGTATTGATACTCTCTCCAACCGACGAAGCCGCCCCAGTTGGTGGCTTTGTCACCCAGCAATTCGCCCGTGAACGCACAGCCCTCAAAGGACACTTTGCTATTGTTGTCGATGAGACGGGCGATGAAGCCGGCATTGGTGCAGTCGCCGTCTCGGTTGCTGTTGATGCTGACGCAGCTGATAATGTTCTGGATGAGGTTCCCAGAGCCAGTGGCTTTGTAGGCGAGGCTGGCATTGAATTGTTCGGAACTGTAGATGCTGCCGTCGATGACGAGGTTCCGAATGGTTGCATTCTCGATGCAATAGAACGGAGCATACGACTGGTTGCTGTATTGATCCGGGCTGCCGAAGGCGAGTGCCAGCGTATGTCCGCCACCGTCGAAGGTGCCCCGGAAGGGATGGCCATCGCCGCCCGCCATGGTCGAGGCCGCCACATCGGCGGTCATGGTCACCGTCTCGCCGGCATAGTCGCTGCCAACCCTGATGGCGTTGCCGAAGTCGTTCCAGTCTTCAGCAGAGGCAATCTCTATGGGGTGTGCCCATTTCCATGCGTGGATAACCGTATTGCTACCCGTCATAGCCAGCGTATAGGGGTTCGACGTGCCTGTGAGCGTGCCGCCGCTGGCATAGTAGCCTACCTTGTCGGCAGGAATGGCGGTGCCTAAGTACTTCAGTGTAAGGCTCACCTGCTCACCGCTGGCACCATAGAGTACATCGTTGTACTTGATGCCAGTGCCGTAAATGGTGATGTTGCTAACATCGTATTCCGCGCCTGCATCGACGCCCTCCACAGCGACTTCCTCGTCGCCAGTGATGCTATAGACTTGCTTGCCGCCATCGATTGTGCCAAGTGGTTTCAGATAGAAGCAGTTGGCAAAGGTGGTCCCTTCTGTGGTCTTGGTTCTCGTGCGACAGAAGGTATAGTTCATGGCATCACGTACGTTGAGCCTCGTCGGGTCAAATAAGCAGTTGGTAAAGTTGACCGTGTTGCGGTTTTTGTTGTCATACGTTCTAAAACCGACAAAGCCTCCAAAGCCACTTGGCTCCACTGTCCACATGGAGGCTTCTGATTGGTATGCCACAAATTCGCCCGCAAAGACGCAGCCCTCAAAGTCAACGTGGCAGCCGTCGCCACTCATATTGCCGATGAAACCGCCATTACCACAGTCGCCGCTCCAGTTGCAGTTGATGCTGGCGCGGCTGATGCAGTTCTTGATGAGGTTACCTGTGCCTGTAACCGTTCCGACAACGCTGGAGTTGTATTGTATGGCACTGTAGTTGCTGCCGGCAACGACGAGATTCTGGATGGTTGCACCGTCGATGTGACGGAACGGGGCAAGCACATGATTGAGGAAATTCTTCAAACTGCCGTATGCTAAAGTCAGCGTATGGCCACCGCCGTCGAAGGTGCCTCGGAAGGTGGTGGCGTCATGATAGTCGGGAATGAAGGAGGTGGTGATGTCGGCGGTCATGGTCACCGTATCGCGGGCATAGTCTTCATCCTCATGGACGAGCATGCGAAAGGTGTTCCAGTCTTCTTCGGAAGCAAGCTCGGTGGGTCGCAGATTCTTCCATGCCACGATGGTGGCGTCCTGATTCGGCATCGTCAGGGTATAGGGATTTTCGGTTCCGGCCAAGGAATGGTAGCCATCGTCGCGGTATCTGTTAGTGGCAGAGCCGGAGAGATTGAGACTCACCTTGTCACCTTTACCGGCATAGAGCACATTGTTCATCTTAACACCTACGCCGTAGCTGGTGATGCCACTAACGGTGTATTCGGTAGGCATAGCAACGGCCTCCATGGTGACATGCTCGCCGGCGCTGATGCTATGTATTTGCTTGCCGCCGTCGTTAATCTGAAGCGAGGTCTGATAATAGCAGTTTTTATAGCTGATGTTAAGGCCGATTTCATTCGAACGGCTAAACGTACAACTGTTGCTGCCGTCAGGCATGGCAATATCGACTTTCGTGGGGGCGAAGAGGCAGTCGGTGAAATTGGCTGTGTTACGGTTCTGGCTTACATAATTTCTCCAGCCGACGAAGCCGCCCCAGTTGGTGGCATTCGTGCCCACCAATTCGCCCGTGAACGCACAGCCCTTAAAGTCAACATGGGTGCTGTTGGTGTTCATCAGGCCGACGAAACCGCCGTTACTACAGTCGCCGTCCCTGTTGCTGTTGATGCTGACGCGGCTGACGCAGTTCTGGATGAGGTTTTCCAGTCCGAACGCTTTTCCTACAAGGCCGCCAGTGTATTGTCCCGAGGTGTAGATGTTGCCATCGACAATGAGGTTGCGGATGGTTGCATCTTGGATGCTATAGAACGGGGAACATATCATATCGAGGTATTCGTCAGGACTGCCGAAGACGGCAGTCAACGTATGTCCGTCGCCGTCGAAGGTACCACGGAAGGGATAGTCGGGGGTGCCCAGCCTATCGCTGACAGTGATGTCGGCGGTCAGTTTGTAGTGCTTGCTATTCTGCGCTCCTCCGCTTCTAAGCTTGTTGGCTATCAGATTCCAGTCGTCGGTAGATGTAACCAGATAAGGGTCGGAAGCTGTGCCGCTGCCCACGAGGTCGGCAGAGGTCTGTGTCGTTGCGGTGATGACATAACCTTCGTTCTGCGATGAATTGATATTGAACTGGTAGGTGCCGGCAGTGGTTCCCACCTCGGTGCCGTTCACCTTTACGCTGGTGATGCTGTAGTTGGGGTCGCTGGCCACGGTGAACTTGGCTGTGCCGGCAGGATAATAGGCGGTATCGTTGAAGACAACGCCGCTTGCTGACGTGTCAAAGCGGACGGACACACCTTCCGAATGGTCCAGATAGACAGGGTAGGCACGCACGTCATCGGGATTGCCAACCGCAGAGCCACCATGGGCATAATAGGTATGTATGTATTCGTGAGAATGTTCTACAAAGCCGACGATTGCCCCCACGTTTTTGTTTCCCGAAACCTTGCCGCCCTTAAATAGACAGTTGATGGTTTTGGGAATGCCATCAGCACTGGTAATACTCCGTAAACTACTTCCGACAATGCCACCTACATCTTGGTAGCCCGAGACGCGGGCTTCACAATAAATATTCTTCAAACTGGTAGTAGCATAAATTTTGCCTGCCAAGCCACCTACGTAATAGTTACCCTTGACGTAGGCTTTTTTAATGGATAGGTTTTGGATAGTAGCATACAATAATCCATCCACATTAGCGAAAAGTCCTACGTAATTGTAATTTGCATTGATATACATTCCACTGATGGTATGCCCGTTTCCATCGAAATCGCCTTGAAAAAACGAATCTTTACCTATCGGCGTCCATTCGTGGGCACTCAGGTTGAGGTCTCTGTTCAAGACAATGGTCTCTCTATAAAATGAATGTCCCTTGTTCACTCTGTAGCTAAGGAGGGCCAGTTCCTCTTCACTCTCGATGTAGTAAATGCTGCCTACTACATGGCTGAACTCCGCGGCACGATAGTCTATCCAGTTACCGGTGGGGCCGCTCTGCGTCACCTCGCCGCTGCCGTTGGCCGATAGCTTGAAATCGGAATTGGAGTGGAAGAAGGTGTTGGGGTCGGTGCCGCCGTTGTGGGTGGCATAGCCGGAGGTGATGGTGCTCACATCGGGGCTATTGGTTGAGACACAAATGCTGGCACCCTTGGCGAGCGGTCCCGTCACGTTGATGACTTGGCCGTCATTGAGATAGACGTCATCCGGATAGCCAGATGCGGTGTTGCCGGTGATGACGACGTTGCCCTGAATGTTGAGCGTGCCATGACTGCCAAAGAAGCCATCACGTTCAGTCCATATTCCACCGCCTCGTCCATTACAGGTATTGCCCGTGATGGTACCGCCGGTAATGGTCAGCGTGCCTTCGTTGTAGATGGCACCGCCGTTGTCCGAGCTGGCACCGCCGGTGATGACGCCGCTGTGGTCGGCACTCGAGTCCTGGATGGTCAAATGGCCCAAACCAGGCACAGTGACGACGGTGCCTGATGCAGCAGGTTCTTTCAGCCCGCGGTTCAGTGTGTGGCCGTTCAGGTCGAGGGTATTGACTCCGGAACCGAAAGTGACCGTTCTACTCACGTTGATGTCGGCCATCATGCGGATGTTGACATTGTTGAACGAAGCGACGTCAAGCAGTTGCCGGCTGTTATATACATCGGCATGGTTGCTGGCCAGGCCTCTGGTGATGTGCATGTAGATGTCGTCGCCGCCGGCACTTGTGTTGAGGTCGCAGGGCTCATCGCTGCCATTCCGACCCACGGCACCCGACTTCTCCCCGTTGATGGTGATGCTGGTGAGATGAACTAAATGATTGTCATCCTTGGTGTAGTAGAGCTGCACCCACCTGCCGCCGGCATTGCAGTTCAGGTCGCCGCCACTACTGATGAATCTGCTGTCGCCATCAGCGCCTACCCGGTAGTAGGTGCGGCCCTCGTGGACAAGACTGGCAGGACCAGGGCCGTCGCTCAACCTGAGGAAGACGTTGGTGATGGGCGTGCCGCTGTTTTGCGGACTCTTGTTCGTCTTATAGACCAGGTGGATGTAGTGTCCGCCCGCGCCGTCGTTCAGGTCGCGGTCGATGCCTATCCAGCCCGCGCCCTTGTAGTTGTCATAAAGATACCCGACTTGACGTTCACTATCATGGCCTATCACCACAATGTCGGTGACGTAATCAGCCCATGCCCGCTGCGCCGTAATCAGCAGCGCGGCAATTATCAATAGAAACAGTTTCTTCATCATATCCATTTTCAGTGTCGGGGGGCGCGGGCGACTTCGTCGGTGTAGCTGTCGCTGACATCGGTCTTGACGGTGGAGTCGTCGTCCTTGCTGCCCGTGTTCATACCTTGCCAGTCGCTGTAGAGCTGTTCGACAAGGGTCTGCTGCTCCGTGGTCGCCTTCCGATAGACGACGCCATTTTCAGTGTCCGTCAGTTTGCCGTCGGCGTAGGTCAGCGTCCATTTGACGATGCTGTTGTCGCAAGTGACGGTGACGGTGTTGCCGCTGATGGTGTAGTGCGTCGCGTCGTTGTCGCGATCGGCCTCGGCACCGACTAACTGATTGCCGTCGAGCAGGAAGCACTCCCAGTAGCCTGTGCCGTCACCACGGAAGAGGAAGTCCTCTACTACGCGCGTCCACGACAGCCCGTCGTCCGTTGCACTCTGGGCATAGTCGGCCACCCAGAGACCCGCCAGCTTCTCTATAGTCAGTTGGTCTTTCGGCTCCTCCTGCTTGTTGTCGTCGCTACTGCTACACGCGGTGAGCGTGAGCAGTGCGACTGTGATTATCCAAAATATCTTCTTCATATTCTTATTTCTTTATGTACTTGCGTCCGTTCTTGATGTAGATACCATGCTCGGGGATGCGCTGCAGCTTTCGTCCGCTGAAGTCGAAGATCTGTTCCGTACCATCGCGGTCGATGGTCTTCACGGTCTCAATCTCTGGCTCCTCGATAGCGGTGGCGTTCTCATTCTCAGCGTCCTCCAACTCCATGTCGAGGCTTGCTGCACGGTTGCAGACGCTCAGCAGCAGGTAGGCGCGGTAGGCCGGGATGTAGGCCTTGCGGTGGGC
>JAEEGF010705982.1_pt1 | contig 10036 bp, 3 predicted proteins | sample 9134171 | NCBI WGS metagenome assembly JAEEGF01 (sample SAMN16246542, study PRJNA631951) | gut metagenome | biome: gut microbiome; feature: rumen; material: AP-attached | host: Bos | place: Iran: Karaj | collected 2018-10 | reverse complement strand
GAGAACTTCTCCTCGAGCGTCCGGTCGGCGCTCCGCGCGGCGCCGGAACGCGTTCCCGCGGCGGAGAAGGGGCTGAAGGCGCTGACGGTTTCCAGCGCGACGCTTCCCTTCGCGGCGAACAGGGCGCGCAGCGAGTCGGCGTCGGCCGGGTTCACGCGGCGGTCCGTCAGGACGACCTTCACGTATTCGCCGCCCCTGCCGTTCGCGTTCTCCCGCGCGACGATTTCCCCGAACGCCCCTTCGACGACGCGGAGCGGATGCAGCGGCGCGATCGGCAGCGTGCGGACGCCGACGTTCCCCTTCGCGCCCAGTTCCACGCGGACCGCGCCCTTGTCGGGCCAGCGGGCCTCGTCGAAGTGGTAGCAGAGCGGCGAACCGGCGTAACGCGCCGTGTCGCGCCCGACCGCCTGGGCCTTGTGGACGTGGCCGAGCGCGACGTAGTCGAAGGCGTCGAACGCGGAGACGTCGACGCCGCCCACGCCGCCGATCATCGTCTCGGAGCCGCCCCGTTCGGGGTCCCTGCCGCCGTGCGTGACGTTCTGGTGGGCGACGAGGACGTTGCGCCGCGCCGGGTCGAAGCCCTCCTGCGCCCCGAGGTAGCGCCGGACCGCCTCCGTGTAGGCGCGCGGAAAGTCTTCGTTTCCGTCTTCGCCGAGCGCCTGCCGGACGGCGGACGGGAACGTGTAGGGCATCAGCCAGAACGAAACGGGGCCGTGTTCGTCCTCGAGGTCGACGCGCTTCATCCGGCGCTCCGTCCCGCCCGCGAGGAAGAGCCGCTGCTTCTCCAGGATCGAGGACGCGAACGCGAGGCGCGGCCCCGAATCGTGGTTGCCGGCGACGACCATCACCGCGAGGCGGTCGTCGGCGTCCAGGAGGTCCGTGAGGAACCGGTCGAACAGTTCCACGGCCTCCGCCGACGGGGCGGCGCGGTCGTAGACGTCGCCCGCGACGACGACCGCCGCCGGACGCTCCTTGCGGACGAGCGCGACGAACTTCTCCGTCCAGTCCCTCTGGTCCTCGGCCAGGCTTTTGTTCTGCAGGATCTTGCCGAGGTGCAGATCCGCGACGTGCAAGACGATCATGGTTCCCTTCTTCTCCGTTTCCAGAAAGCGAATATACCCGGTCCCGGTCGAAAAGTAAACCGGGACGGAAAAAAGGCGTGTCGGCCGGCCCGCGGAACTACCGGCCGGGAGGCGGGACGAGGCCGGAGCGGCGGGAGATGCCGTTCAGCGCGCAGTGGCGGACCGCTTCCGCGGAGCCCCAGACGGCGACGGTCTTCTTCGTCCGCGTGATCGCGGTGTAGAGGATTTCGCGGGTCAGCAGCTTGCAGGCGTTCCCCTCCTCTTCGCCTTCCGCCGGGGCGTCGCCGCCGTCCGGCGGCGCGTCCTTCCCGGGTTTCTTCCCGGACGGGTTCGGCGGGAGGACGATAGCCACGTCGTCGAACTCCGATCCCTGCGCCTTGTGGACGGTCGAGGCGAAGGCCAGTTCCGGGTCCGGGAGGAGTTCCAGCCGGACGCTCCGGCCGCCGGGCAGGCGGAGCGTCTTCGGGTCGTCCGGCATCACGACGCCGACGTCGCCGTTCTCGACGCCCAGCCCCCGGTCGTTCTTCGTGACCATCATCGGAACAGGGCACTTCTTCGGCAGCCGTCCCTTGATCCACCTGGCGGCCTGTTCCGACCCGAAGGGTCCGTGCCGCAGGGCGCAGAGCACGCGGAAGTCGTTCAAGTGCGCGAGCGCGAACTCGACGGGGTCCGCCGGTTCGCCTTCCTTGCCGTCCGGGCCGGCGGCGAAGCGCGCGAAGCCGGACAGGACCCGGTCCTCGAAGCCGGGCCATTTCGCGGGATCGAAGGCGTCGTCCCCGGCGAGAGCGGCGAGGTCGGCGTAGGAGACGACGCCCGATCCTCCTTCGAGGACGGCCATCGCCTCGTCCGCCTTTTCCGCGGTTCCGGCGTTCACGGCGGCGGCGAGTTTCGCGATGTCGCCGCCGGGCGGGAAGCGCTCGCTTTGCGCCAGGCGGGAAACCGGGACGCCCGGGAAGCGGCAGAGGTCGCCGAAGACGCGGCCGCGCTCGACGGAGGCGAGCTGGTTGGCGTCGCCGACGAGCGTGAGGCGGCAGGAGTCGGGAAGGGCGTCGAGCAGCTTCGCCATCAGCGGCAGGTCGACCATGCTCGCTTCGTCCACGACGAGCCAGTCGAGCGAAAGCGGGTTGTTCCGGTCGTGCTTGAAGGTGACGAAGTCGTGGTTCGGACCCAGCAGGGAGTGGACGGTCGAGGTCTGCGGGACGTCGAATCCCAGGTCCTTCACGGCCTTCTCCAGCGATTCGGCCATCCGCGCCTTGGCCTTGCCGGTCGGCGCGGCGAGCCCCAGCCGGAACTCCGGGTTGCGGTCCCGGATGAACTTGACTGCCCGCGCGACTGTGTACGTCTTGCCGGTTCCGGGTCCGCCTGTGAGGATTGAGAAGCTGGCGTTGCACATCTCGATCACGGCGGCGCGCTGCCCTTCGTTGAGATCGGCGTAAAAGGGGTCGTCCGGGAGTTTCGCGACGTCGTCCGTCCGCTTGCCGGCGCGCTCGGCGACCCAGTCGCGGACACGCCGCTCATAGACCCAGTTGCGCCGCGTGTAGAGCAGGTTTCCGGCGACGACGAACGGCGTCCGGACGGTGTCGGGCGGGGTGTCCTCCTTCGCGAAGAACGCGATGTCCGGAACATCCTTGAGGAGCCGAAGCTGCCCGTCGTCGAGCGAAAGGCAGACGTTGCCCTCCTTCAGGTCGCCGATGGTCTCGGCGCAAAGTGCCGCCACGTCCTCGGCGTGGTCGTTTCCGCCGGCCATCCGGCGAATGAAGTCATAAACCGCTTCCTTCATTTCAACGGTCCTCCAATCCAAGCTCCTGGCACAGGCGGTTGAGAAGTCTTTCAGACGGGCGATCAGAGAATACGGGCGCCTCGCCGTCGGCGGCAATGCCCCGCAGGAAGTAGTAGAAGACGCCGCCGAAGTGCTTCTCCCATGAATAGGCCGGCCCCATCGTCTCCTTGAGGAAGCGGTGGAGGACGGCGGAGTAGAGCAGATACTGGAAGAAGTAGCCTTCCCTGGCCATTTCGTATTGAATGTGTTCCTTCGAGAAGTTCTTCTTCTTTCCGCCCACCTTGTTGGACTTCCAGTCGACGACGTACCAGCGTCCGTCATGCTCGAAAACCAGGTCGAGGAAGCCCACGAAGAAACCCTTCGGAATCTCCCGGTCCCAGTTCTCCACGGCCTTGAGGAATAGCGCTTTGTCGGGTTCCCCCGCCCATTCCTCTTTCAGAATCGTCGCAAGTTCGGGCGTGCGGTCGGCCGCCCCTTCCGAGGAGAAGTCGAACTCCCATTCGCTGAAGCGCTCGGACATTTTCACGGCGCGAAGCGTGAAGGGGTCGCCGGACCTGGGGGCAAGTCGCCAGTCGAGTGTCTTTTCAATCATTTTGGCGACGAGGCGGACCTGGTTGTCCACCTCCGTCTTGTCACCCCTGGCGAGGCCATGGAGCCGCATCGACTTTTCGGTCGCCTCCCGGATCGCCTCCTCCCCCGCGTCGAACGGGAGCTTCTCCAGGATGTCGTGCCAGCAGGTGCCTGTCCGGGCGCCGCCGCCGATATCGAAGATCGGATGTTCACTGGTCCCGCCGTCGGTCGATTCGTCGTCGGACAAGCCTCCGTCCGTGTCGCGGACATCGGCTTCCGCGCCAGCGCCAGCGACGTTGCCGTTGCCCGTTTCTTTGTCCTTTGAATCGTCCTCGGCGACCTTCGTCGACGGGGAAAGCGAGGAATAGCTGCCCTTCCTCTTCGCCTGGAACGGGCCGTAGTCTCTGGGGACAAGGGCATCCGCGAGCGCGGTTACGCCGGTGGCCTCGCCGTCGGCAGGCGATTCGCCGTCGGTTACGTCTCCGTCATCAAGCATTTCGTCGCCGACTTCCTCGTCGGCGTCCTCGCCGTCGTCGTCCGTGGATGTCGGCGGATAAGTCGACCAAAGAATCGGGGAACTGTCCTCGCTCTCGCCCGCGCCCTGGCGGCGCGCGTTTTCCAGAAGGGGGTCAAAGGCGGGAATGTGATTGTCCGGCGTGATGACGACCGTGCGTCGTGTCGCCCGGGTAAAGGCAACGTAGAAAAGACGCGTTTTCTCCGCCTCGGCTTCTGCATCGGCGGCGGCCTGGGCTTCGTCACGTCCCGCGAGGAGATTCCCCGCCTCGTCATGATGGAAGCACGGCAGATTGACTTTTTCACTTCCGCCCTTTCCCACCGAAGGCACGGGGATGATTGTCACGGGGAACTCAAGTCCCTTCGCCTTGTGAATAGTCATGATTTGGACGGCGTCGGCGTCGCTTTCAAGTTCGCGGGCGTAGGCGTCGGCATCCGCCTCGGATTTGTCGCCAGAGCGATTGATGCGTTCCGCGAGCCAGTCCACGAGGGCGTCCGGCGAGGGTCCGCGCTCGCGGATGGCGTCGCCGGCCAAGTCCACGATCTGGAAGAGGTCGGCCAGCCGCCGCTCCCCGTCGGGCAACGCGGCGAAACGGGCGCGAAGATTGCACCCGTCCTCCAGTTTCGCGAAGGCGGCGTTGAAGCCGCGCTTCATCCAGGTCCGGTTCAGGTACCCGAAGAATCCGACCATTTTCGCGAAGGATTCGCCGTTCTCCGTTTCCATTTCGTCGACGGGGAAGGCGAAAAACGGCGTCATGAGCGCGGAGCGGATTTGTCGACGGCCCCCCAGTCCCGCCATTGCCAGAAGGACGCAGCGAAACGCGGTCGCAGTCTCGCCGCTGAAGACGTTCCCCGACTTCGAAACGACGGCGGGGACGCCGCGGGAGCAAAGCTTCGCGCGAAAACTGCGTGCCGCATCGTTGGACGTCACGAGAATCGCGATGTGCTTCGGGCCAAACTCCTCCTCGACGCCTTTGATCTTGATTGTCCTGCCGGCCTGCTCGGCGAGCGTTTCCAGCACGGTCTCGACGACGGCCTCGTCGCGGACGCCGGCATTGGTTGTGCAGACGATGCGGAAGGGGTGCGGATCTTCAATGGCGCCGTCGGGCGTGGCGATGGTCAATCCGTCGATTTTCCGCTCCGGCGCCGTCAACGGCTTTACGTCCTCCTCGTAGGGGATCGCATCGTCGCCGAAAGTATGCTTGACTGTCTTTCCATCAGGGTCCTTCAAGTCGCCGAAGATCTTGTTAACGGCTTCGACGAGGCCCGGTGTCGCTCGGAAGTTCTGGTCGAGCCAGTAGGTCCGGCCGGACTCCTCGCACATCTTCGCGGCGACGCGGTACGTGTAGATGTCTCCGCCCCGGAAAGCGTAGATGGCCTGCTTTGGATCGCCCACGAAGAAGACGGGCGGGCGTTCGTTTTCAGGAACGCCTTCCAAAAAGGCCTTCCAGAAGATGCCGTACTGGACGGGATCCGTGTCCTGGAACTCGTCCACGACGACGGCCTTGAACTCCGCCCGGAGACTCCTGGCCAAAGCCGGGCCGCGGATCGGATCGCCGAGAGTGCCGCGCACGGCGCGCAGCAGGTCATTGAAAGTCTGCTTCTCCCGGAGCGGCCGGTCATCCTCGTACTTTTCGACAATCTTCGCCGCGGCGGCGAGGCAGGGATCCTCTTCGCCAGTGGCCGGGTCTTTTTCAATGCTCCAGCCAGTCTTGCCACCGAGTCCGCTCACAGCGGCGACCAAGTTCTTCAAGGGGAAGGACGGCCGGTTGACGCTCCACCAATCCCGGGCGCGGCGTTCGAGCTCGGCGCCGCCGTCGTCCCCGATTTCGGTTTGGAACCCGGCGCCGGTCTCGAAGGCGAAGCGGACGAGCGCGCGCCGACAGAAGCCGTGGATCGTCGAGATGGCGGCCTGGTCGAATTCGAGCAGCGCCAGTTCAACGGCGTTTGTCGCCCGCCTGTCAGCCGATTCAAAAGTGCCGCCGAGTGCGACCCGCGCGCATTCGCGCAACTTCTCCAGCCGTTCGATCTCGTCCGGATTCAGTTTCGCCGTGTCGCCGGCGAAGAAGCGCTGCAGATTGGCAAACACGGTGCGAATGCGGTCACGCAGTTCCTTGGTCGCGTCATCCGTGTAGGTCATCACTTGGATCTGCGAAACGCGCAGCCCCCGCTCCATCACGAGACGGGCGCAGACGTTCTGGATGTTGTGGGTCTTGCCCGTCCCCGCCGAAGCCGCCACCAGGTGCGGCCCGTCTAGCGGGAAGGTCGGGGAAAAAACCTCCTCGCGGAAAACCTTTGCAGTCGTTTTCACTTTTCTGCGCCTCCCTTCTTGCCGTTGCCTCTCTTTTTCTTGAATATCAGGTAGGCGTTGTAGTCAAGCGGTTCCGCATACGCCTCCGGAAGTTTGTCCTCTTCGCCTTTGGTTTGCCGCAAGTTGACCGGCGTTTTCTTCGTGGCCAGTTCAAGTATCGTGCGGAGACGGCGTCTGGCCTCGTCATGGGGAACGGGTACCAGCAACCGTGTCACAGTCGGCCAGAACAGGATCCTGGAGGTGGGTCCTGACACGATTTGCCTTACGAGATGCCGAATCCAGGCCTTGATGAAGTCGGACGGGTATGTTTTGCCGTCAAAAAAGACCAAATCGTTGCACGTCTGATTCCCCGAGGCGTTCGTCAACATCGCCGGAGGGTGGAACGCCCCAACAATCCTGACGGTGCTCCCGCCGAGGTCGAAGGCGTCGGACCTGAACTTTTCCGGGGTTTGGGCAAGATACGACAAATAGTTGCCGTAAAGCGGGTCGTTCGGGCATCCGAAGTTCTTTTGGTCGTCCGAGTTCTGCGCAAAGCTCACGACCAGTGATCGGAATGTTTCGATGGCATCCGACGACACCGCCTGGCGAATCGCCGCCGCCGCCGCGCCGCAGCCGAATGCGGCGCCTTGCTCCACAAGGCGCTCCGCCTCGCTTTCGACGGCCTCGTCGGACAGGACCGCCGATTCCGTCAAAAGGGGACTTGCAGCCCAGTTCACCGCAATCTCGGCCAGAAACTCTTTGTCATCAAGAGAGGATTGCTTCAGACTGGGAAGGAGCAGGTGAAGCCGTTTGGTGGCAAGGAACCAATTCGGCCCTCCGCAGAAATCCGCCAGGTCATCCAGATCAATCTCCGTCTCACGCCCGTCGTCGAGCGGGAACGGGATGATCTGCGGCAGAGAATCCTCGCCGGTCATTTCACTCGCGTTTCCGGCTGCAAGGACCGCCGCAGCGTCATGATTCGCCTTTGAGTAGCTTCTGGGAAAGTCCCCGTTGTCGAGGAAGTACTTCCCGCTATAGGACTGGAGCGGGTGGACGTACGTCTTGACAGACACGTTGGCCTCCGGCGCCTGGAACCATTCAAGCAGGTCGATCAGGGGAACCGCCGCGGGAAGCTCCTGGTTGGTGTGGATGTCGCGGCCGACGTAGCTGAGGCAAAGCTTTCCGCGCGCGCCTAGCGCGGCCTTGAGGAGGGCCAGCGCATTGCGTTCGCGCGGCGTGACGTCGTACATCGTCGGGTACCGATCGATCAGATCAAAGGTCGGTCTGTACTCGTTGCGCGGAAAGGTGCCGTCATTCAGCCCGCAGATCCAGACGAAGCGGGCGGGAACGGCGGAGCCGTTCGAGAGCGGGGCAATGCGGACCGCGTCGCCTGCGGAGGACAGCGGCCGAATCCGGTCCCGGACGGCGGCGCCCACAGCCGCGCAGAAGACCTCGCCGGGAATCTTCTCCCCGGAAGAACGTCCGTCCGTCTCGCACGCCCGGATTGCCGCTTCGGCCGTCGCGTCGACGGCTCGGCGCAGGCCGAGGAGTTCACCAAGGGCGTCGTCGTTTTCCAGGTAGAAGTCGTCAATGGCGGAAAGAAGCCCTTCGCGCCAGTCCGCGGCGGCGTTGGCCTTCTGAAGGAAGCCACGGAGACGCATCAGACGCTTCGTGAACCGGAAAAGCCCGCCGACCAGGGTCGCGCGTTCCGACTCGACATGCCCCACGGGCAGGAGCTGCCCGAGCGCGCCGGCCTCGTAAAGGGCATCCTCGTCCTCGCGCTGGCCGAGCAGGGCGTCGAGCGTCAGGCGGTCGAGGCCGCGCTGCCAGGTGAAGCGACAGCGCTCCTCCTCCGACTTTTCCTCCAGCCCCAGGACGGACCTCACGTCGTCGTCGTCGAAACCCCAGTGGATGTTGTCTTTCGACACCATGTCGCGGAGGACCGAGAGGCCGTCGGCGTCGATCCCGAACTTGGCGCGTATTTCCGGGAGGCCGAGAAGGGCGAAGACCTTTGTGACCTCAAAGCGGTTCTTGCGGAAGTCGAGAAGTTCGCCGAAGGAATGCGCGATAGGCGACGAGGCGGCAATCCCCGCCGTGACGACGGGGAGGCCCTTGTCATCGCGTCCCTGGCCGTCCTTTCCGCCGAAAACGGCCTCGATCAGCGGCGAGTATGTCTTCCAATCGGCGCAGAGGACGAGGGCGTCGGACGGCTTCGCATCCTCATTCTTCCTGAAGAAATCGTGTAGCGCGTCGCGCGCCGCCTCGAGTTCGCGTCTCGGCGAATGGCAGACGTGGACCTCCGTGTCGGCGGCCTGGAGCGCGGCGAAGTCTTCGGCGTTCCCCAGCCACTCGCAGTCCCCGGCCGTCAGGTCGAGCTGGTTGGCGAGCATGCCGCGCGTCCCCATGGCGAGGGCGCCCAGCAGCCGGGTGTCGGGGGAGGAGAAGTCAGGGTCCTCGGGTTCTTTCTCCGGGGACTCCCCACTCGCCAGCGCCTTGCGGAGCAGGGCGGCCTTCTCGCGGATGGCTTCCCGCTTCGGGAGATCCTCGATCCAGAAGCCGCGCGACGGATTGAAGGTCCAGAACGTCACGGGGATTGCCTTCGAAATCCTCTTCAGCATTGCCAGATACGGCCACGGCGCGTCCATGACGTCGAAGACGTGGACGGCTGCGTAGCGCGGGAATCCGTTCCCGAAAGCCTTGCAGGGGTCGAAGTCCGGCGCGAGCGCCTTCGCGTAGTCCGCGGCGTAGGAACCGGCGTTCTTCGTCAGTTCGCGGTAGAGGAGGGCCTGCCAGCGCTCGTCCCCGCCGGACGGGATGTGCCCGCGCTCCCAGGCGGACAGCTTGGCGTGACGGGAGACCAGATAGTCGTCGAACATCTGCGCGAGGCGGGTCGCGAGGTCGAAGCGGCGGCGGTCTGCCGCGGCGTCGCCGCCTGCGGCGATGTAGTCGGCAAGCGTCTTGAACTCCGGGTCGCCGGCCTTCTCGCGGAGAATGGCGTCGATCCGCCACGCCATCACCCTCTTTGAGAAGGGATGGTCGGCGGGGTCGCGCGGCCCCGCGCCGGTCGCGCCCACGGCCGCGGCCAGCCAGTTGTTCACCAGCTCCGGCAGCGGCTTGAAGTCGATGTTGGCCAGGATGCGCCGTTGTCCAGGCGCGCGGTGCAGCAGGAACCGGTCCTTGAGCCAGTTTCGCGTGGCCATGTCCCCAACGGCTACGCAGGTCCGTTCAAACGGGTTCTGCGGGTGATGGGACGTCCATTCGTCGAGCATCTTGTCGGCCATTTCCTCCAGCCGATCGCTCCAGAAAACACGTAAACTCATCTTTGGTTCCTTTCCTTCGTTCGGACTGTCGGGCTATGCCTCGACCCAGCCCTTCTTGACGTTCTCGGCCAGATCGGCGACCCAGTCGGAGTAGAGGATGGTGAATGACATGGTTTTCAGGTGGTGGTTTTAGATTTCCCGTCGGCGGAGGCGGGGGTCGGCGGTTTGCCTGGGTCGTCGCTCCATTCAACCCAGCGGTTGCCGCCGTCGAGGTCCTGCAGTCGGCTCGAACGGCTTCCCTTGACGGCCTCCAGGACGGTGTCGGCAGCCAACAGAACGGCCTCGACGTGCGTGACGACGCCGACGAGCGTGCCTGACGTGCCGATGCGGTCAAGTACGTCGATCGCCGCGTCGAGAGATTCGCTGTCAAGTGTGCCGAATCCTTCGTCGAGGAACAGGTTCCCACAAGCGCCTCCGCCGCGCAGCGCGGCGAAGCCAAGCGCGAGGGCGAGCGAGGCGAAGAACGATTCTCCTCCGGAAA
>JAEEGF010107568.1_pt1 | contig 10036 bp, 10 predicted proteins | sample 9134171 | NCBI WGS metagenome assembly JAEEGF01 (sample SAMN16246542, study PRJNA631951) | gut metagenome | biome: gut microbiome; feature: rumen; material: AP-attached | host: Bos | place: Iran: Karaj | collected 2018-10 | reverse complement strand
AGAGAAATTTCCCAATGGACGAACTGGTACTGTTTGGCTCAGAGCGCAGTGCCGGAACGAAGTACAATTTTAAAGGTAAGGAGATTGAGGTCAAACTGCTTCAGCACAACGACGACTTTAAGGATGTCGACATCGCCTTCACTTCAGCAGGTGCAGGCACATCGAAGGAGTTTGCCGAGACGATCACTAAGTATGGTGCAGTGATGATTGATAACTCGAGTGCATTCCGTATGGACGACGATGTGCCCCTGGTGGTGCCCGAATGTAATGCCGAGGACGCCCTGAACCGTCCCCGTGGCATCATCGCCAACCCTAACTGTACCACCATCATGATGGTAGTCGTGCTCCAGCCTTTGGAAAAGCTCTCTCACATAAAACGCATCCATGTTGCTTCTTATCAGAGTGCCTCTGGTGCAGGAGCCGCCGCTATGGCCGAGCTGCAGCAGCAGTATAAGGAGATGGTAGAAGACGGTGAGGTGAAGACCATTAAGAAGTTCGCTCATCAGCTGGCTTACAATGTCATCCCTCAGATTGACGTGTTCCAGCCCAACGGCTACACCAAGGAGGAGATGAAGATGTTTAACGAGACACGCAAGATCATGCACACCGATGCCAAGTGCTCGGCCATGTGTGTACGTGTGAGCTCATTGCGCTCTCACTCTGAGAGTGTATGGATTGAGACCGAGCAGCCTATCAGCGTTGAGGAGGCTCAGAAAGCCATCGCTGCCGCTCCAGGCTGTACCCTCAAGGACGATCCTGCCACCCTCACCTACCCCATGCCTCTGGAGACAGCCGGCAAGGATGATGTCTATGTAGGTCGAGTACGCAAGGACCTGAGCGACGACTGTGGTCTGACCTTCTGGCTCAGTGGCGACCAGATCCGTAAGGGTGCCGCCCTGAATGCTGTTCAGATAGCAGAATATCTCGTTAAGGTAGGAAACGTGAAATAAGACAGCGTGAAGCGACTGCTGATATTATGGTTGCCGCTGATGCTGATGGCATGCGGGACAGGTGACGATGACGGGCGCCGTTTGGGCGAGCTGGTTGTTGGCACCTGGCAACGCAGCTGGGACGATGGCGACATCATCATAGAAGGCGACACCGACCTGGAGCCCGAGAACTTCACTTACGACCAGTTTGTTTTTCGTGGTGACGGCACCTACAACGGTATGGTGCGTAAAGGTACCTTCACCGCCTACAACACCAAGGGCGAGGTGATTTACGAAGGCGACTATCAGTGCGACAATCATAATCTGAAGCTGCAATTCCTTGATGAAGGAGGCGCCAAGCGTTCTATCCTGGCACAGGTACTCTCATTTACAGAGAATACCGTGCGTATCAGATATGATCACGATCAAAACGGCATAACCGTTACTTTCATTATTCGCAAACTGAGTAATGAGAGTAACGGTTATTATTCTTCATCCTCCACTACATCATTGTAGTAGAAATCCTGATAAAACGCGATTTCGCTATAGGCCGAGAAATAGCCTAAGCAGCCCCCTGTGAAGTTATCTATGGGGTTGGTATTGGTGTTCTCCATCTGCTGCATCGAGTACAGATAATCGTAGGCACGCTCGTCGATGGCACGGACCACAACACGCAACCTCTCTCCCTCCACCAACACATCGCTACCATGCTCCCCTTTACGGAAGAAGGTGAACAGCTGCTGCAGTTCCTTATTCGGATTTGTATCATCCTTCATCACCGCCCAGCGGTATCCCAAATCGCCGCCATCACGGTAGATGTGCATAAAATAATAGTTGGTCTCGTTGGGGATATCCTGCAATCTCAGATCGCCGAACAGGTAGCGCTCCGTCAGCATTTTCTTCCACACCAGCTTGAAGGTATTCATCTTAGGTAGGCGCTGCATGGTAGAGGTAGAGGAAAAGTGATGTCCATCAACCTCCACATCCAAGTGATATTCTGTTCCTGGCACGCCTTTCAACGCGGAGCGATAGTAGCCGTTACGGATAAAGGGGATATCCACAACAGTACCATCCTCAACAGTTATTCTGACAACGGCATTGTCCACCTCACTCCTGATTGTGTTATCATCCATGGCATTGGTTGTGCTCACGCGTACCTCCGTTCCCTCGGTGTTGATATGAGCCTCGACCACATACCGTGTCTCTGCCCGATGATAATCCATCGAGATTTCCTTCTCACAGGCCGTCAAACACAGCCCCATCAACAGTATAGCTATCAGCTTTCGCATAACCTTCAGAATTTGATATTAAAGTTAACACTGGGCACGATACCGAACAGCGAATACTGTTTTGCCTTGGTACCAGCCCCATAATTGCCATCCTCGAAATTGATAAGGAAAGGATTATAGCGGTTATACAGATTATAAATGCCGAACACCAGCTGGTGCGTTCGATTCCGATAACGCTTGCTCCAGGTGGCGCTCACATCAAGATGGTGGACATCAGGCGCACGATAGCCGTTACGCTCCGTGTAGTAATACACCCAGTTGTCTTCTACGATATACTTGCCACTGGGCGCCGTAAAAGCCTGTCCGCTGTTAAACACCCATGAGGCACTCAACTGCCAGCGTTTATTCAGACGATACATGGCCACGATGTTGATATCATGACGCCGGTCGTTGTTTGCATCATACCAGCGCCCTTGGTTTATCCCATCAATCTTGGTTTTCGACCACGAAAGGGTGTAGCCCGCCCAGCCCGTCAGTCGTCCGTTATTCTTGCGGGCGCTCAACTCCACGCCGTAGCCCTTCCCTTTTCCAGCCAACGTCAGGCGCTCTATCTCAATCTCGCTGGCAAATGATTTACCATCACGATAATCCAGGACATGATCTATCTGGCGGTAATAAGCCTCTAACGCAAAATCGTAATCCTGCGTTGGTGTCATCAGGTACACCCCGCCACTCACCTGACTGGCCACCTCGGGTTTCACGATATTGCTACTCATGGTATAGCGGTCAAAGGGTGTAGAGGTGCTCTGGTTACGTAAGGCATGTACGTTCTGCGAGGTACGGGTATAACCCAGTTTGACAGAGGCAACAGGCGAGAGCCGGTAGTTTACCGACAGACGTGACTCAAGTATGGCATAGGTCTTAACCACCTGATTCTTGCCATAGTTATAATACCAGCCTATGCTGCCATCAGGTTCGATATCATAATAGAGCGAGCCGCCTAATGGCGAGAAAGCAGACAGACGTAATCCTGCAGAGATGTTCAGTTGACTGGTGATGGGTGCCATCACGTTCACCCAGGCAGCGTTGTCCCATGCCCGCCGTTGTTCTTTTTCGTGTAGTGCTTTCTGTTTCCACTCTGCCGACTTGACATTCAGTAATGCCGTTTGGAAGCCAGCATCGATCAGATAGCGCCCCAGTCCCAAATGGAAATCCTGTCGAAGGCCCGCCTGGTGGATATGTCCGGAGAACCAGAGGTTCATGCCCATGAAGTCGATGCCATTATCCGTTTGATAGCCACTATAGTAGGCTGTCGACTGCGCATAGGCATCCCCCTCAAAGTGATGCAGCCACTTGAAGCTGGTCGACAGGTTGTGCCATCGTATATCAATCATATCCTCAAGGGCCGTCCGATCATGGCCTGTAAAGAAACTCAGGAAGAGTTGATTACGTGTGTCAATAACCCAGTCGGCCTTGGCGTTGATATCATAGAAATAAAGCGTGTTACCCCTATACTCAGGTGACAGTTTCAGAAAGAGGTCCAGATACGAACGACGTGCTGTAACAAGGAAGCTGGCCTTATCCTTGACAAGCGGTCCCTCGAGGGTGCCCTTTGCAGCTAACAGACCGATGCTGGCGCCGCCATGCCATTCACTCTTGTTGCCGGTCTTGCCAATGATATCCATCACTGCCGACGAAGCGCCACCAAACTGTGCAGGCAGCAGTCCCTTATAGAGCGTGGCCGACACGAGGGCATCGCTGTTGAAAGCAGAGAAGAGGCCAGCCAGGTGTCCCACGTTATAGACAGGTGCCACATCGATCAGAATCAGGTTCTGTGCCGATGTGCCGCCTCGCACCTGGAAGCTACTCGAGGCATCGCTCTCACTCTTCACACCTGTGAGCAGTTGCATGGAGCGCATGATATCCTGTTCGCCAAACAATTGTGGCGAACCTGTCAGGTCTTTCAGTTGGACCTGCTCCGCACCTGTCTGCAGCTGACGCAGACGCTGGCGAGCCGAATTCGACTTCACCACCACCTCATCAAGCCGTTCCTGTCGCAATGTGTCAGGCATGTCAGGCATAGAGAAGAATGTTGATAGCAGTAATGTTAATAGAAACATGCTGCAAAAATATAAGTTTTTTTTGGAAACTCCAAAAAAATACTTATCTTTGCCACCGATTATGATAAAAAACTAATTGTTATGAAAAAATTACTATTAGCCCTAGTGGCAATGGCAGCACTTTGTGCTTGCGGAAATGGCGAGAAAAAGTATCTCTCCTATCGTGGACTATCTATGGGAATGTCATTCAAGACCTTCTGCGACTCACTCACCGCTCGTGGTTTTGCCGTCGACTCCGCCAAGACCGATTCCGACTTCAGCCGAGTAGCCATGTTCAACCCAGCGCTGAATTACAGGCTGATGCTGGCACAGAAGGATGACACCCTGAAGGCCCTGCAGGAGAACTACGTGATATCAACCAACGACAGCACCCGTCGGATGTGGCAGCAGATGCACGATGATTTTGAGAAGCAGTTAGGTTCATGGCCTAATATGTTGAAGGACGGCAAGGATCACCGCATCGCAAAATTCGAGGATGACGGTGGTTTCATCACCCTCACCCTCGAAAACACCTATAGACCCACACTCAGTGTGTTGTATCAGTTAAAATAAAAGGATGGTATAAAGGTAAACGACAGCAGCAGGAATGGCGAGCAGCGACGAGTCGAAACGATCCAGCATACCCCCATGTCCTGGCAGGATGTTACCACTATCCTTGATACCCAGTGTACGTTTGAAGAGGCTCTCTACCAAGTCGCCCCACGTACCAAAGACTACAACGGTGAGGCCGAGGCCAGCCCACTCGATAGCCGTGAGTCCCAGCTGATTCAGCTGATACTGGTCGGTCAGCCACCATACCAGCACGGCAACAGCTATCACCAGGATGCCACCACCGATACTCCCTTCCCAACTCTTTCCCGGCGATATGCGGGGGAAGAGTTTATGTTTACCCAGTAACGAGCCACAGATATAGGCACCGGTATCATTGATCCACAGGAACACGAACACCGAAAGCGGCAGTACGGCATCGTAGGCCACAAGCCCCTGAGGTGTGGCATGGAACGCCAGTGTGCTGAGCAAAGAGAATGGCAGAGCGATATACAACTGCGCCATCATCGTATAAGCCCAATCATGGATAGGATCCTCGTTCTTCAGGTACAGTTCTGCCACCATCAGATAGATGATTGAAACCAGATACGGGATAAACACTGCCGATGGCGTGAGTTCACTGGTGAATCCTGCCATAGCAAAGAAGAAATACACGCCAGCAACGGTTGAGATCAGCCGATTCACCGTTACTTTCTCACGATCGTTCACCAGTCCGGTAAACTCCCAGATGGTGAGTCCTGTGATGAGTGCAAACAGCATCACCATGGTCTGCGGTCGCAAGAAGCTGCACACCAAAACGGCAACAAACAGTATACCTGTAATGGCTCTTACGATAAAATTACGCATCCTTATCCTCCTTTTCTTCTGATTGATTCTCTAACGCCTTCTGATCCTTAGCCTCAGCCTCCAGCTGCTTGGCCCGTTCCTCGGCCATACGCTCTGCATCGGCTTTCATCTGCGCCTCCAGCAGTTCTTCTGCACGACTGGTCCATGGGCGTTTGCCAAAGATCCTCTCCACATCCTCTGCGAAGATAACCTCACGCTCTACCAGCAGCTGGGCCAGCTGAGCATGTCCTTCCTTGTGTTCTGTCAAGATCTTCTTAGCGCGCTCATACTGCTCATTGATCATGCGCAGCACCTCATCGTCCATAATCTTGGCTGTTGTCTCCGAATAGGGTTTCTGGAACTGATACTCAGCATTGTTATAGTAGCACACATTAGGCAGTTTATCGCTCATACCGGCATAGGCAATCATGCCATAAGCCTGTTTGGTGGTACGCTCCAGGTCGTTCATCGCACCTGTCGAGATATGTCCCACAAACAGTTCCTCGGCCGCACGTCCACCCAACAGCGAGCACATCTCGTCGAGCATGGCCTCCTTGGTCTGGAGCACGCGTTCCTCGGGCAGATACCAGGCAGCACCTAAGGCCTGGCCACGAGGTACGATTGATACCTTTACCAACGGATTGGCAAACTCTGTGAACCAGGAGATGGTGGCATGTCCGGCCTCGTGAATAGCAATAGAGCGTTTCTCAGCCTGTGTCATCACCTTGGTTTTCTTCTCCAGTCCACCGATGATACGGTCTACGGCATCCAGGAAGTCCTGTTTTGTGACCGTCAGACTATTATGACGTGCAGCAATCAAGGCTGCCTCATTACATACATTGGCGATGTCGGCACCAGAGAAGCCTGGTGTCTGACGTGCCAGGAAGTCGATATCAACACTTTCATCGGTCTTCACTGGTTTCAGATGCACCTTGAACACCTCCTTACGCTCGTTCAGGTCGGGCAGGTCGACATGTATCTGACGGTCGAAACGTCCAGCACGCAACAAAGCCGAGTCGAGCATGTCCGCACGGTTGGTAGCTGCCAGGATGATGACACCACTGTTAGTGCCGAAACCATCCATCTCTGTCAGCAGGGCATTCAGTGTGTTCTCACGCTCGTCATTACCGCCCATGGCAGGATTCTTCGAGCGGGCACGTCCCACCGCATCAATCTCATCGATAAAGATGATACAAGGACTCTTCTGCTTGGCCTGCTGGAACAGGTCGCGCACACGAGAGGCACCCACACCCACGAACATCTCGACGAAGTCGGATCCACTCATTGAGAAGAAAGGAACGCCAGCCTCGCCAGCCACGGCCTTTGCCAGCAGGGTCTTACCTGTTCCTGGAGGGCCTACCAACAGGGCACCCTTGGGTATCTTACCACCCAGATCGGTATATTTCTGTGGGTTCTTCAGGAAATCCACGATCTCCTGTATCTCCTGCTTGGCACCTGCCTGTCCGGCTACGTCCTTGAACGTGATGCCCAGCTCACCACCCTTTTCATACATTTTGGCTTTGCTCTTACCAACGTTGAACACGCTACCGCCAACGCCGCCTCCTCCGCCGCCCATACGGCGCATAAAGAAGATCCAGATGCCCACGATAAACAGGATGGGCAACAGATTGGTGAGGATCAGCGAGAAGAACTCGTTCTCCCGACGATTATCGAACGCCAGATCACCCGTGAACACTTTGTCCTCTTTGGCTTTAGCCACGAACTGCTCAACCTGATCCACACTGCCAAACTCCACCTCCAGATAGGGTTCCTTACCCGTCTGCTCTAAGCTCTGATGGAACACATCGCGGATATGTTCAGGCTTGACATACATACGCAAAATGCTCTGCGGTTTGTTTACCACAATCTTCTTGGCATAGCCATGCTCAACCATCGATTTGAAATCGCTGTAAGAGGCAGTCTTAGCCACACTGCTGCTAGAACCGCCACTTGTAAAGTACAGCAGTCCTAAAGCAAGGATCGAGATGAAATAAATCCAGTTCATGTTGAATCTGGGCATATTCATCTTTGGACCGTTAGCGTCGCTATTCTTATTTGGTTTTTGATTATTCTCCATATACCTATTATATATTAATCTAAATCTGGAATTCTGGTTAACGGAGCATCCTCCCACAAATGCTCCAGATCATAATACTCACGCACATCGGGCAGGAACACGTGTACCAGCACATCCGTATAGTCCATAGCCACCCATTGGGCGTTCTCCAGACCTACCACATGCGTTGGTTTATCCCCCAGCCGTTCGCGCACCATATCGCCCACAGACTCAGCTATTGCCTCCACCTGCGTAGGCGAGTTACCTGTACAAATCACGAAATACTGACAGATGGTTCCCTCTATTTTTGTCAGGTCGGCCACCACGATGTCGCAGCCTTTTTTCTCCTGAATAGCTTCTTTAATTGTCTCTACAAGTTGTATCATTCAAATTTTATCTAATATTTGTGCACAAAGGTACGCTAAAATGCCAAAAAAACAAAGAAAAAGTGGAAATTTTGCGGTTTTTTATAATTTTTCCCCAAAAAATTTTGGTAGTTCAAGAAAAAGTAGTACCTTTGCACCCGCAAAACAGAACAAGAGCGTTCTCAAGCAAAAAACATTTTGGGGTATGGTGTAATGGTAACACTGCAGATTCTGGTCCTGCCTTTCCTGGTTCGAGTCCGGGTACCCCAACCAAATCAAAAAGAGTTGCAAAGCATGGTGCTTCGCAACTCTTTTCCTTTAATACCACATCTAACAAGGCATATAGCCAAGAAGCAGGGATAGCATCTAGAGGCTAACTACCTCATCGCATAACTCACTGACAGCCTTTCGGTGGGTGATGAAAAGCATGGTCTTTTGTGGGTATGCCGTAAAGAGCCGGTGATACAGTTCGCGTTCCGTGGGCTCGTCGAGGGAACTGCTGATTTCGTCAAGCAGGAGGATGTCGCCACCGTGGAGCAATCCACGGGCGATGGCAATACGCTGGACCCAGGGGATTGAAAATCTGTGAGATCTGTGAAATCTGTGTGACATTACATTACACAAATCATAAATTTAAAAGTTCAAAGATTATGAAGAAAGAAACATGGAAGATGGTGATTCATATACTGATAAGTATCCTCACCGCACTGGGCACAACGCTGGGCACAACCAGCTGCATGGAAATGGACCGTTCTACTTATAGAAGTGAATAGTTTAAATTGTCAATTAAGCATTGGAAAAGTCCTTAAGTCCTGTAGTCCTTGCAAGAAAAAGGGCTCCTTAACGACCAAACGACTAATTTCCTAAACGACTAAAAAAATGAAGTCAAGAGGAATCAGAAACTGCAACCCACTGAACATCCGAATAGGAAATGACTGGGTGGGCGAGCGACAAGAGAACACCGATGGGGGGTTCGAGCAATTCACCGATATGCGATTCGGCATACGGGCAGCATTCATCATACTGCGTAACTATATTACGAAGTATCGCATCAAAACCGTACAGGGCATCATTCAGCGATGGGCACCCGAAGTGGAGAACAACCTGAAGGCCTACGTCAACTTCGTGACAAGGCGCATCGAGAAGGAACCGCACGACACCATAGAGTGGGGCAACTCACACGACATGGCTATGCTGGTACAGGCAATGTGCATCTTCGAGAGTAACTACCGACCCGAACTGACGTTCCTGGAACAGATTCATCGGGAGACGATGAACACACGGAGGGTGCAGCAGTAATGAGAGAAAAGAAGCCGAGGGCAACAACAATGCTCTCGGCTTTTTTGTGATTTTTGTGAATTTTGTGATTTTTGTGAATTGTGATTTTTGTGATTCTATCAAAGCGAAAAGGGGAATAGGGATGATGTAAGAGGGATGATGGCTGAGGGAAGCCTACTCCCAAGAATCTATTTCACGGCTAATCTTGTCACCAAGCTCTTTGTACCGCTTCTTTTGAGCTGGGGTCATTTTCTGCTTCATCTTGCCAATCTTTCCTGATATTTCCTCGTCTCGACCTGCAATACGCATGAACACTGAACTTCCAGCAGGAACGCCGTTTTTCTTAGCCTCCTTGATACTCTCCAGCACATCTTCATAGCTGTCCAGCAACTTGTCAATGCCGTTAGACGCACCTGTTGCGACACCTGTTTTGGCACTGGTTGCGCCACCTGTTGAAGTCTTTCCCTTTGATGAAGACTCCAATACCAGACGGAATCCAGTATAAGGCTTGTTAACTGCTTGTACTATATAACGTCTTGCTGTCGTAGAACATTCAGATGTTTCTGATGCCACAGAACCTCCTCGCAGAACGCGATACCCTTTTTTACTAGTCTTGCAGACAGGATTGACTTGACTGCCTTCCGGATACTCTTCATAGTAGTCCAAGCAGTATTCACTACGATTA
>JAEEGF012215038.1_pt1 | contig 10037 bp, 8 predicted proteins | sample 9134171 | NCBI WGS metagenome assembly JAEEGF01 (sample SAMN16246542, study PRJNA631951) | gut metagenome | biome: gut microbiome; feature: rumen; material: AP-attached | host: Bos | place: Iran: Karaj | collected 2018-10 | reverse complement strand
GGATGGACGCTCGGAGAAAAGGACGTCGCCGCGAAGAAGAGCCCGTACCTCGTCCCGTACGCGGAGCTGTCCGAAAAGATAAAGGACTATGACCGCGACGCGATCCGCAACATCCCGGAACTTGCGGCCGTGATCGGCATGGCCGTGTACGATCTGTAAGACGCGCCTCGGGCGCACGAGACCGATGAACGAACAACTGCGAACGATCCCAATCATCGTCGGCGGAAGCGGGCGGCGGCACATCCGCCCGGAGGACGCCGCGCGCGTGAAAGAAGCGGCGAAGCGGGAACTGACCGGACTCCGGGAACGGTATCCCGCGTCGCCGGTGCGCCTTCTCGTCAGCCTGGCGGAGGGCGGCGACACGCTCCTCGTCCGCGCGGCGCGCGAGTGCGGCATCCCCTACACGGCCGTCCTCCCGTTCGACGCGGAGGAGTTCGCGCGCGACTTCGCTGGGGACGCGCTCGTCGAATACCGCGAGAATCTCGCTGCGGCGGACGAGGTCATCGTCTGCCCGGATCTCGAGGGGGATGGAAAGCGCCACTCTTTGAGCATCCGCGGCGCCGGGCGCGACTATTACTACCGCCAGGCGACGCTGTACGTCGTCCGGACGTGCCATCTTCTGATCGCCGTCTGGGACGGCGTTCCGGGCGCGAAGGGCGGCTGCGGCACGGGTGAGGCCGTCGACGAGGCGCTCCGGCTGGCGGACTGCGCCGTGATCCCGATCGCCGTTTCGGACGCGGAAGAGGAGACTTCGGACGCGGAGGACCGCTTCGCCGCGAGCCGCGCCGCCTGTGAGGAGATCCTGAAGAAGACGGACGGTTTCAACCGCGCGGCATCCTCGTACAAGGGCGCGCTGTACGGGCTGGAACCGGACGACGACGGCGCGGAGAAACAGCCGGACGGCATCCCCGCGCGCCTCTCCGGCGTCTACTCGGCCGCCGACGCCTTGAGTGTCGCGAACGCGCGGAAAGACCGCGGGACGCTCTTCGCGATGGCCGTCTTCGCGACGGTCGTGACGGTCGCCTTCCTGCTCTACGACGAGATGAGCCTCCACTGGATGATCCTCCTGATGGCGGTGATCCTGCTCCTTCTGTTCGCGATGAACCGGATCGCGAAAAAGCGGGCCACCCACGAAAAATACCTCGAATACCGCGTCCTGGCGGAACGCCTCCGCGTCCAGTACTTCCTCCGGAAGGCGGGCCTTGCGCGCTCCGTGAACGGCTGCATCCCCTGGGCGCAGGAGGGGGAATACCGCTGGATCGAGAAGGCGCTCGACGCGCTCCTCGCCGGGCCGGGACCCGCCGCGGAAGGCGTTTCCGTGCGGAAGGAATGGCTCGGATCTCAGCGCGACTACCACGAACAGGCCGGCCGGAAGACGGCGAAGCAGATGAAGCGGGACGACGCCGCCCAGAAGACCGCTCTGGTCCTGACGATCCTTTCGTTCGCGGCGGCTCTCGTCTTCGAGATCGTCTGGGGCGGGCTCTTTTCAGGGGTACAGCGGCTCGAAACGGCCGATCTGGAGCGCGTCCGCACGGTCGTCAAGATCGTCGTCGGCGGGCTCTCCGCTGCGACGCTCTTCGCGTCGAACTACTACGGCAAGCTGTCTCTGCCGCGTCTGACGGCGGACCACGTCCGCATGGAGCGGTTCTACCGCGAGGCGTTCGACGCCGCGGAACGGGACGGCGAATCCGAACAGCTTCTGATCCGCCTGGCGCGCGAGGAACTGATCGAGAACGGCAACTGGGTCTCGTACGAACAGGACAACGCGCCGGACGTCTCGATCTCATAAAGGAACACGAACGATGGAACACGAACGAATCGCAAAACTGAAACAGCAATTTCCCGAAGGGACGTTTCTCGAAAACGAGCCGATGAGCGCCCACACGTCGTTCCGCATCGGCGGGCCGGCGGACCTTTACGCGGAGCCGGGCTCCGCGGAGGAACTCGCGGACCTCATCGCGGCGTCGAAGGCGGAGGGCGTTCCGTATCTCGTGATCGGCAACGGCTCGAACGTCCTCGTGAAGGACGGCGGGATCGACGGGCTCGTCCTGCGCATCGGGCCGAAGATGGCGCGGATCGACATCGTGCCGTTCCCGACCGGCTTCGGCGAGGAATGGTACACGCTGACGGCGGAGGCGGGCTGCCTTCTGTCGGAGATCAGCGCGGCGGCCGCGGACGCGGGGAGCGTCATCGGCGACGAAACGAAGGGGCTGACCGGCCTCGAGTTCGCGTCGGGGATCCCCGGAAGCCTCGGTGGCGGCCTGTTCATGAACGCGGGCGCGTACGGCGGCGAGCTCGCCGATACGGTCCAGATGGTCCTCGCGCTCGACCCGGAGACGGGCGGCCTTAGAGAGATCCTGAACCCGGACATGGCGTTCGGCTACCGGACGACCGTGCTCCAGAAAACGGGCGAGATCGCCGTCGAGGCGACGTTTCTGCTCCAGCCCGCCGACCGGGAAGCGATCGCCGCGCGGATCGACGACCTCCGCACCCGCCGCGTGACGAAACAGCCGCTGCGCTACCCGTCCGCGGGGAGCTTCTTCAAACGGCCCGAAGGCCACTTCGCGGGCAAGCTGATCGAGGACGCCGGCTTCAAGGGGTATTCGATCGGCGGCGCCCGGATATCGGAACTCCACGCGGGCTTTCTGATCAACACCGGCGGCGCGACGGCGAAGGACGTCCTCCGCCTCATGCACGTCGTCCAGGCGGCCGTGTCCGAGAAGTTCGGCGTGCGGCTCGAGCCGGAAGTGCGCATCCTCGGCCGCGACTGAAAGGGAAGACGATGGACTACAGACTGCTCTGGGACATCCACACACATACGGTCTACTCCCACGGAACGGGAACGATCGAGGACAACGTGAAGGCGGCCGCGGCGAACGGCCTCCGCGCGGTCGGCATCGCCGATCACGGCGTCGGCCACGCGTTCTTCGGCATGAAGGACGAAAAGGTACCGGAGATGCGGCGGGAGATCGAACGGCTCCGCCGCGCGTACCCGGAGATGGCGATCCTCCTCGGCACGGAGGCGAACATCATCGACCGGGACGGCGCGATCGACCTGCCGCGGGCCGTCCCGCTCGACTACATCGTCGCGGGCTACCACTTCGGCGCGTTCGGAAAAGAGCCCGCCCGCGCGTTCGCTCTCGGCCTTGTGAACCGGCTCGTTCCTGCCCACGGAACGGGATGGGAGCGCGTCCGGAAGGCGAACACTGCGCGCGTGCTCGCGGCGCTCTACGCGAACCGGATCCGCGTCCTGTCGCATCCCGGCGCGAAGGCGCCCGTCGATCTCATGGAGGTCGGCGCGGCGTGCAGAGAGCGCGGAACGCTGATGGAACTCAACGCGAAACACATGTCGCTCAACGCGGCGGAGATACGGAAACTCAAAGAACTCGGCGTCACGTTCTGCATCGGATCGGACGCCCATACCCCCGGAGACGTGGGGCGGCTGGAGGGCCCGCTGCAGGTTGCGGCCGACGCGGGGCTCCGGCCCGAAGAGATCGTCAACGTCATTCCGATGAACGCGAAACCGGAGAAAGGAGACCTGCCTGAATGGATGTCGTCATTGTAAGCGGACTCTGCGGCGCCGGCCGCACGATGGCCGCGAACTGCCTGGAGGATCTCGGCTACTACTGCGTGGACAATATGCCGCCCGCGCTTCTTTCGAATTTCCTGACGCTCTGCGAGGAGGCGAAGGAGCCGATCACACACGCCTGCTTCGTCATCGACGCGCGCGGAGGCGAGTTCTTCAACAATTTCAGCGCGTCCCTCGACGAGCTGAAGCAGCGCGGGATCAACTACCGGATCCTGTTCCTGGAGGCGAGCGACGCGGTCCTGATCCGCCGCTACAGCGCGAACCGGCGCGGCCATCCGATGGCCCGCGGCGGCACGGTCGAGGAGGGCATCCGCCGCGACCGGGAGCGCATGGAAAGCGTCCGCGCGATGGCCGACTGCGTCATCGACACGTCGAACATGAAGCAGGCGAACCTCAACGAGGCGATCCGCAACGTCCTGAACCCCGAGCGTCCCGCGCGGGAGCTGACGGTCACCGTCGAATCGTTCGGCTACAAGCACGGCATCCCGCTCGACGCCGACGTCGTGTTCGACATGCGCTTCCTGCCGAACCCGTATTACGTCCCGAGCCTGAAGGACAAGACGGGCAACAACAAGCAGGTCCGCGACTACATCTTCAAGGCGCCCGAGGCGAACGAGTTCCTCGACAAGCTCGACCTGCTCCTCGGCGCGGTCGTCTCCGCATTCATCCGCGAAGGAAAATACAACCTGACCATCTGCTTCGGCTGCACCGGCGGCCACCACCGCAGCGTGGCGATGGCGAACGCGTTCGCCAAACGCCTCGAGGCGGAAGGACGCCACGTCGTCCTGATCCACCGCGATCTGTAACCGGAACGCCTTTATCCGGCGGCGGAAGGCCGCCCTTCGGAGAACCTATGTCCTTTTCCTCGGAAGTGAAAAATGAGCTCTCGCGCGTCGACGAGCCGAAGAAATGCTGCATGCTCGCGGAGATCTCCGGATTTCTGCGGCTTTCGGGTACGCTCGGCCTCGCGGGAGGGGGGAAATACTTCGTCAAGCTGACGACCGAGGACCCCGCGATCGCGCGCCTGTTCGTCAAACGGATGAAGGCGTATTTCGGCGCGTCCTCGACGCTCCACGTCGAAGAGAACGCGCCGCTGAAGCGGGGCCGCGTCTACGAGCTCACGATCGGACCGGAGGAAGGCTCGGAGATGATCCTGCGCGAGACGGGGATCCTGCTCGTCCGCGAGGGGTCGAACTTCTTCTCGGAGGAGGTCCCCGAGACGATCGTCAAGAAGAAATGCGACAAGAAGGCGTTCCTGCGCGGCGTCTTTCTCGGCGGCGGGACCGTCTCGTCCCCCGAGAAGAGCTACCATCTCGAGATGACGTGCGGCAGCGCGGCGCTCGCGGACGACATCCGCCGCGTCGCGAACGCGTTCGGCCTCCGCGCGAAGATCACCGAACGGCGCGGGAAATTCGTCGTCTACCTCAAGGAATCCGAACAGATCTGCGACTTTCTGTCCGTCATCGGCGCCGATACGTCGCGCCTTCATTTCGAAAACGTCCGCATCGTGAAGGAGGCGAAGAACCGCACGAACCGGCTCGCGAACTTCGAGAACGCGAACATCGACCGGGCCGCCGGAAACGCCGCCAAACAGCTCGAGGCGATCCGGAAGATCGAACGGCGCATCGGTCTCGACGCGCTGAAGCCGGCCCTCCGCCAGGCCGCCGAACTCCGCCTCGCGAACCCCGAGGCCGCGCTCGCGGAGCTGGCCGAGATGGCCGATCCGCCCGTCTCGAAATCCGGTATGAACAGCCGCCTCAAGAACCTCGAGACGATCGCGGGAAAGCTGGAGGGGTAGCGGCATGATCGATCTGAACAACATCGGACAATACCGCGAGAACAACCGCATCGAGGCCAAACGCGCGCTCGGCGGCCTTCCGCACAGCATCTGGGAGACATACTCCGCGTTCGCAAACACGCTCGGCGGGATCATTTTACTCGGCGTTGAGGAACACGACGACCATTCGCTCCATCCGATCGATCTGCCCGAGCCCGAAGGGCTGGTCGCGGAGTTCTGGAACGCCGTCAGCGATCCGGCCAAGGCGAGCGCGAACGTTCTGTCCCCCGACGACATCGCGGTCGAGGCCGTCGACGGGAAGCACATCATCGTGATCCGCGTCCCCCGCGCGGAGCGCGCCGAGCGGCCCGTCTATCTCGACGGCGATACGCGGAACACCTACAGGAGGAGCGGCGAGGGCGATTACCGGTGCGAAAAGGCGGAGGTCGAGACGATGCTGCGCGACGCCTCCGCGAGAACGCCGGACGGGATCGTCCTCGAAGAATTCGACGGAACCGCGTTCTCGGCCGCTTCGGTTGCGGAATACCGCCGGCGAATGGCCGCTCTCGACGCGTCCAATCCGCTGAACGCGCTGCCGGACGGCGAATTCCTCCGCCGTGTGAACGCGCTTTCGGAAGGCCCCGACGGAACGGACCGCCCGACGTGCGCGGGACTTCTCTTCTTCGGGAACGGCGACGCGATCCGGAAGGCGTTCCCGCGGTTCGGACTCGTCTATACCGCGGAAAACGGCGCGGAAGCGCAGCGCCCCGCGGAACCGGAGAACATTTTCGGATTCTATTGCCGCGTTTCCGCGGATCTTGCGGAGAACGCGCTCCCGCCCGCCGCGGAGGGATCGGACACGGTCGATCTGCCCGCGGTCCGGCAGGCCGTCTCGGAGGCGCTTCTGAACGCGCTCGTCAACGCGGATTATTTCGGAGCGGGCGGCGCCCGGGTCACGCGGACGGCCGACACCGTCACGATGGAAAACCCCGGCCTCTTCCGCATCGCCATCGACCGCGTCAGGAGCGGCGGCCTTTCGGACCCGCGCAACGGGATCGTGATGAAGCTCTTCAACAGGATCGGCATCGGCGACCGCTCGGGCAGCGGCATCCCGAACCTGTTCCGCGTCTGGCACGAGCAGGGATGGGCGGAGCCGTCGATCGCGCAGTCGTTCCGGCCCGACCGGACGGTTTTGACGCTCTGTTTCCGCCCGCCGGAGGGCGGCGCCTCGCCGGAACGCGAGAATGACAAGGCCCGGAAGGAAACGATCAAGGCGATCAAAAAACAGATGATCATCGAATACCTGACCGACCATGCCTCCGCGACCGCGCATGAGATCGCGGACCACATCGAGACGGCGACGTTCCGCGCGGGCGACTACCTCGCGGAGCTCGTCCGCGACGGGATCGTGACGGCCGAGGACGGCGCACAAAAGCGGATCTACCGGCTGAAGAGGAAGGCGACCCAGTAGAAAGAGATCGAACAAACGCATGAAAAAAAAACCGGCGGGGCCGGTTCTTTTTGATCATTCCGTTGTTTACCGCATCACCGTCGTCGAGTTCGCCGGCGTCGCGTCGTTGTCGATCGTGAGGAATTCCCAGTCGTCGGTTGCGGGATCGTACTCGGTCACGGCGACGGAGAGGTTGCCGATCGGATACTTTTCCATGTGGTCGAAATCCGTGTCGGTGATCGCCGCGATCGTCGCGAAGATCGTGCCGCCGTGGCTGACGATCGCGATCCCGCGCGCGTCGGGATGGAGGGCGGCGAGCCTGCGGACGGCCGTATGGCAGCGGTCGTACGCGTCGCGGTACGCTTCGCCGCCGTCGGGCGTCTTCGCGAACTGGCGGTTTTCGAACCACGCGTAGTAGACGGGGCCGTATTTCGCCTCCGCCTCCGCCCACGTTAGGCCCTCGAATCCGCCGAGGTCGAGTTCATGGACGCCGTCCGCGACGGCCGCGGGAAGGCCGATGTGTTCGCCGATGATGTCCGCCGTGACGTGCGCGCGGTCGAGAAAGCTCGTGTAGAGGTAGTCGATCGGGTACTCGTCGCTCTTTTCGGCAAACATGCGGCCGACGGCGTGCGCCTGTTCGATGCCGGTCGCGTTGAGGGGGATGTTCGTCGTCCCCTGTATTTTTTTGGCCACGTTCCAGTCGGTCTGGCCGTGTCGGATCAGATAGATGCGCATGTGTGTTCTCCTTTGGTACGTGTCCAATATACCATTTTGAGGGAACGATGTCGAAAAGTTTTTTCGAAGGCGCGAAAAGAATCCCGAAGAGGGGCACCGCATGGTATAATAATCGTACTATGGCAAACACGATCCCCTATCTTGAAAAACTGAATCCCGAACAGTACGCGGCCGCGACCCATCTCGACGGCCCGCTTCTGATCCTCGCGGGCGCCGGCTCCGGAAAGACCGCCGCGATGACGAGCCGGATCGCCTGGCTCATCCGCGAGAAACACGTCTGGCCGTCGGAGATCCTGGCGGTGACGTTCACGAACAAGGCCGCGGGCGAGATGCGCGAACGCGTCGAGAGCCTGATCGGCGGCCCGTCGACCGGCATGTGGCTCCTGACGTTCCACTCCGCGTGCCTGCGCGTGCTCCGGCTCTACGCCGATCGGATCGGCTATGACAAGAACTTCGCGGTCTACGACACGACCGACCAGAAAGTCCTCATGAAACAGGTCCTCCGCGCGAAGAACATCGACGAGAAGACGTATACCCCCGCGTTCTTCCTCGGCGTGATCTCTCATTATAAGGAGGACGGAAAGGGACCCGAGCGCATCGCGGCCGAGATCGGCAACACCTCGCGCGGGAAGCTGATCGCGGACGTCTACGACGCCTACCAGAAAGCGCTCGCGAAGAACAACGCGATGGACTTCGACGACCTTCTGTGGAAGGCCGTGATCCTTCTGAAGCGCGAGCCGGAGGTCCTCGAACGGCTCCAGAACCGCTTCCGCTACGTGATGGTCGACGAATACCAGGACACGAACAAGATGCAGTACGAGTTCGTGAAGATGCTCGCGGCGAAGAACCGGAACATCGTCGTCGTCGGCGATGACGACCAGTGCATCTACGAATGGCGCGGCGCCGATATCTCGAACATCCTCAACTTCGAGAAGGACTTTCCGAACGCGAAGGTGATCAAGCTCGAACAGAACTACCGCTCGTACGGCAACATCCTCGACGCGGCCTATTCCGTCATCAAAAACAACAACTCGCGCAAGGAAAAGAAGCTCTGGACGAGCCGCGCCTCCGGCGAGAAGATCCGCTACTACCGCGCGGACGACGACTGGGACGAGGCGCGCTACGTCGCGCGGGAGATCCAGCTCCTGTTCGGAAAGAGCCCGCTCTCGGACCGCGTACGGCGCGAGGACAACGGCGGCCGCGGTGCGACGGATTCGCTCGCGTGGAGCGATTTCGCGGTCCTCTACCGCACGAACGCCCAGTCGCGACGCTTTGAGGAGGTCTTCCGCTCCCAGGGCATCCCGTTCCGCCTCGTGAACGACCTCGGCTTCTACGACCGCAAGGAGATCCGCGATCTGATGGCGTATCTGCGCCTCGTGAACAACCCCGCGGACGATATCGCTCTTTCGCGGATCATCAACGAACCGAAGCGGTCGATCGGCGACAAATCCGTCGAACGGATCCGCGCGATGGCGGGACTGAAGGGCGTGCCGATGCTGAAGGCGCTCGAAGACCCGGAGGTGCGCGACATCCTCTCGTCGAAGGCGGCCGTATCGGTCGAGGCGATGGTGAACCTCCTCGGCGATCTCAACGCGGAACAGGACAACCTCAAGGTCTCCGACATCTACGTCCAGCTCCTGAAGAAGACCGGCTACGAACAGGCGCTTCTGGACAAACAGGGCGACGTCGAATCGGAGAAGCGGCTTGAAAACCTCGACGAACTTCTGAACGACATCGTCGAATACGAAAAGACGTGCGAGGGGCGCGGCGAAGACGCGACGCTCGCAGGCTTCCTCGAAGGAAAATCGCTCGAGCCCGGCAAAAACGCCGGCGACGAGGAGGGCGGCGAAGCGGCGCAGGACGCCGTCTCGCTGATGACGCTCCACACCGCGAAGGGCCTCGAATTCCCGGTCGTCTTCCTCGTCGGCCTCGACGACGGCCTGTTCCCCGGATTCCGCGTCAACGAACGGCCCGAGGGGATCGAGGAGGAGCGGCGGCTCTGCTACGTCGGCATGACGCGCGCGATGGCCCGCCTCTACCTGACGAGCGCGGAGAGGCGCACGATCTACGGCAGTTCAAGCTACATGCGCGAATCCCAGTTCCTGCGCGAGGTCGACCAGTCCCTGCTCGAAGGGTCGGCCATCGACCGCGGCAAGCGCTACGACCCCTACGCGCGCGTTACAGACCGCACCGAAAGCTTTACGTGGGACACGGCCGCGAAGGCCCGCTACGAATCGCCGTTTGCCCGCGCGCCCCAGCCCGCGAAGCAGACCGTGAAGGAGTCCGACCTCGCCGTCGGCGACCGCGTCGAACACACGAAATTCGGCGCCGGTACGATACTCGAGGTCGGATCGGGGATGGCGCGCGTCATGTTCGACGACGCCGGCGTGAAGAAGCTCGCGCTTTCCGTCGCGCCGCTCAAAAAACTCGGCTAGCATGCGGGAATATGTTTCGCAAAACACGGCTCGCGCCTGGACGCTTCTATA